>Ga0325401_1004562_pt1 | contig 13079 bp, 10 predicted proteins | sample PopdelMetagenome_FD_205666 | JGI IMG/M metagenome (GOLD analysis project Ga0325401, IMG submission 205666) | Populus deltoides microbial communities from Bellville, Georgia, United States - Xylem-PdKOR-R2 | ecosystem: Host-associated > Plants > Phyllosphere > Stem > Wood/Secondary xylem | place...
TGGACCAAAAAATCCGCGGTTCCTAATGGAATAGGTAACAAAGCACCCTGGGGGCGGGGGGGGGGGGGGGGGGGGGGGCGCCTGACGCGGGGGCGTCACGCGGCCGTCAGCGGGATGCAACGCGCGGGGCGTATGCGGCCGCGCGTCCAACCTCGGGTTCCTCGATCATGCGCGCGTTCCTGCTGGCTTCGGCCGCCCTTCTGACCCTCTCGGCGGGGGGTGCCCGCGCGGAGACGCGCTTCGAGGCGGTGCTGGAGGGGCACGCGGCGCTGCCGGCGGCGACCTTCGTGCAGCCGCCGGCGGACGCGCCGGCGGATCTGCGGCTGTCGGGGCGCTTCGCGGGGCCGGGCGGGCGGCGGGTGGACGAGGCGGGAAGCGTGGCCGGCACGACCGGGCCGGCGCCGGACGGGCGGGCGACGGGGCTGTCCCTCCCGTTCCGGGGGCAGGCGGTGCAGGGGTTCTCGGGCATCCGGCCGGTGGCGGGGGAGGCGGGCGCGTACTGGGTGCTGACCGACAACGGCTTCGGCAACCGGCGCAACTCGCCGGACGCGATGCTGATGATCCACAAGGTCCGGCCGGACTTCGCGACGGGGCGGGTGGCGGTGGAGCGCACGATCTTCCTCTCCGACCCCGAGCGGCGGGTGCCGTTCCGGATCGCGCTGGAGGGAGGCGAGCGGCGCTACCTGACGGGGAGCGACTTCGACCCGGAGAGCCTCCAGGCGGTCGGCGACGGGTTCTGGATCGGCGAGGAGTTCGGACCGTACCTGGTGCAGCTGGACGGCGAGGGGCGGGTGCGGCGGGTGGTGGAGACCCGGATCGAGGGGCGGGTGATCCGGTCCCCGGACCATCCCGACCTGCAGGTGCCGGCGAGCCCGGTGGCGGGCGTGGCCTTCGAGGCGCAGCGCAGCGGCGGGTACGAGGGGCTGGCGGCGAGCCCGGACGGGTCGCGGCTGTACGCGATGCTGGAGAAGCCGCTGCTGGGCGCGGGCGGGGCGCCGGAGGGGCGGTTCCTGCGGGTGATGGAGCTGGACGCGGCGCGGGGCGAGTGGACCGGGCGGGTGCTGCGCTTCCGGCTGGCGGAGGGGGCGACCTCGATCGGGGACTTCAACATGATCGACGGGCGGCGGGCGCTGGTGATCGAGCGGGACGACGGGGAGGGCGATCCGTCCCGCGGCTGCGCGGCGGGCCCCGGGGGGAACCGGGTGCCGCCGGCGTGCTTCCACGACCCGGCGCGGGTGAAGCGGGTGTCGCTGGTCGACCTGGGCGACGTGGACGCCGAGGGGTTCGTGCGGAAGATCGGCTACGTCGACCTGCTGGCGATCCGCGATCCGGACGGGGTGGCGCGGGAGCGCGGGGATGTCGGCGAGGCGGTGCCGCAGGACCGCTTCGCCTTCCCGTTCTTCACGATCGAGAACGTGGCGGCGATCGACGGGGAGCGGATCGTCGTGGCGAACGACAACAACCTGCCCTTCTCGGCGGGGCGGCACCTGACGCGGGCGGACGGGGGCGAGTTCGTCGTGCTGCGCGTGCCGGAGATGCTGCGGGCGCGGTGAGGCCGGGCGCGGCGGGGCAGGGGGCCGGATGGACACCGGCCCTGCCCTGTCCCAGCATCCGCCCGGATCGGGGAGGCGAGGGGATGGCGGACGGGGATCGTGGCGGGTTCGTGCCGGGGGAGCGGGCATCGCTGTCCCACGCGGCGGAGGGGGCCCTGGCGGGGCTGACCTTCGCGGCGAAGGACCTGTACGACGTCGCCGGGCATCCCACGACCTACGGCAACCCGGACTGGGCGCGCACGCATCCCGTGCCGGGCTCGACCGCCGCGGCGGTGCTGGCGCTGGCCGAGGCGGGCGCCCGGCTGGTCGGCAAGACGAAGACGGTGGAGCTGGCCTACGGGCTGACGGGCGAGAACGTCTGGCACGGCACGCCGGTGAACCCGCGGGCGCCGGACCGCTTCCCGGGCGGGTCGTCCTGCGGCAGCGCCTCCGTCGTGGCGTCGGGGGAGGCGGATCTGGCGCTGGGGTCGGACACCGGCGGGTCGGTGCGGGTCCCGGCCTCCTACTGCGGGCTGTACGGCATCCGGCCGAGCTGGGGGGCGGTGTCCCTGGTCGGGGCGCGGCCGCTGGCGCCGTCCTACGACACGGCGGGGTGGTTCGCCGCCCGGGCCTCCGTGCTGCGCCGGGCGGGGGAGGTGCTGCTGCCGGAGGGGGGCGACGGGCCGCTCGGGCCGCTGCTGGCGGTGCAGGAGGCGTGGATGAACGCCGCGCCCCCCGTCGCCGCGGCGCTGCGCGGGGCGATGCTGGAGGCGGAGCGGGTCGTCGGGGGCTGCGCGAAGGTGTCGCCGGTGTCGGAGGGGCTGCCGGCGCTGTACGAGGCCTTCCGCGCGGCCCAGGCGGAGGAGGCCTGGGCGACGCTCGGGGACTGGGTGTCCGCCACGGGGCCGGCCTTCGGGCCGGGGGTGGGGGAGCGCTTCGCGGCGGCGCGGGACCTGGCGCCGGGCGCGGCGGCGGCGGGCCGGGCCTTCCGGCAGGGGTTCCGGCGGCGGCTGCTGGGGCTGCTGGGGGGCGGGGCGGTGATGGCCTACCCGACCTCGCCGGTGCCGGCGCCGCGGCTGGACGCCTCGGCGGCGGAGCAGCAGCAGGTGCGCGAGATCACGATCGGGGTGACGGCGATCGCCGGGATGGCGGGGCTGTGCGAGGTGTCGATCCCGGCGGGGACCGCCGAGGGGGCGCCGGTGGGGCTGTCCCTCGTCGCGGCGCCGGGGCGGGACCGGGCGCTGCTGGCGCTGGCCGAGCGGGTCGCCGAGCGGCTGGGGTTGCCGGCGTGAGGCGGGGCGCGCGGGCGGCCGCGGCGCCGGCGCGGTAGGGGGGGCGCGATGCCGATCCGGGATGCCGTCAGGGGCGATGCCGAGGCGATCGCCGCGATCTACGCCCACCACGTCCTGCACGGGACGGGCACCTTCGAGGAGGCGCCGCCGGCGGCCGGCGAGGTGGCGGCGCGGATGGCGAAGGTGCGGGCGGCCGGGCACGCCTGGCTGGTGCTGGAGGAGGAGGGGCGGGTGCTGGGCTACGGCTACTACGCCAACTTCCACGCGCGGTCGGCCTACCGGCACACGGCGGAGGATTCCGTCTACGTGCGCGACGACGTGCGCGGGCAGGGGGTGGGCAAGGCGCTGGTGGAGGGGCTGCTGGCGCGGGCCGAGGCGGCGGGGTTCCGGCAGATGGTGGCGGTGATCGGGGACTCGGAGAACGTCGGGTCGATCGGGCTTCACCTGTCGCTCGGGTTCCGGAAGGTGGGCGTGCTGAAGGCGGTGGGGCTGAAGTTCGGGCGCTGGGTGGACGTGGTGACGATGCAGCGGGCGCTCGGCGAGGGGGAGCGGGGGGTGCCGGGGTAGGGGCGGCCCGGTCCCCGGGGGGGGTCAGCCGCGCGCGGCGAAGGCCTCCACCCGGGCGGTGGGGCCGGCCACGATGAGGAGGTCGCCCTCCTGGATCACGGTCTCGGGCAGGGCGGCCTCGACCCTGGCGCGGGGGCGCTTGACGCCGACGACGGTGATGCCGTGGCGGCTGCGCCAGGCGCACTCGGCGAGGGTGCGGCCGACGGCGTCGCGCGGGGGGCGGGTCTTGACGATGGCGTAGCCGTCGTCGAGCTCGATGAAGTCGATCATCTTGCCGGTGACGAGGTGGGCCACGCGCTCGCCCATCGCGGCTTCCGGGAAGATGACGTGGTGGGCGCCGGTGCGCTCGAGGATGCGGCCGTGCTTCTCGCCGAGGGCCTTGGCCCAGATGTCGGGCACGCCGAGCTCGCTGAGGGCGAGGACGGTGAGCACGCTCGCCTCGATGTCCGTGCCGATGCCGACGATGACGTGGCCGAACTCGTGCAGGCCGAGGGAGCGGAGGGTGTCGCCGTTCGTGGAGTCGGCCTGCACCACGTGGGTGAGGCGGTCCGACCATTGCTGCACCAGCTCCGCGCTCTCGTCGATGCCGAGGACGTCGTGGCCGAGGCGCAGCAGGGCCTCGGCCACGGCGCCGCCGAAGCGGCCGAGGCCGATCACCGCGATGCCGTCGTTGAGGGGGGGCTTCCTAGCCAACGATGGGGCGCTCCTCGGGAAAGCGGTAGGTCCGGCGGGTGCCGCGCAGGGCGAGGGCGGTGATGACGGTGACGGTGCCGACGCGGCCGACGAACATGAGCAGGACGAGCAGCCACTGGCCGGCGGGCGGCAGGGTGGCGGTGAGGCCGGTGGACAGGCCGACGGTGGCGAAGGCCGAGATCACCTCGAACACGAGGGGGCCGGCGGGCAGGTCGGTGATGGCGAGCATGGCGAGGGTGGCGGCGGCGACGACGCCGGCGGCCAGCGAGGCGACGGTCAGGGCCTGGCGCTGCAGGTCGGGCGGGACGCGGCGGCCGTGGGCGGCGACGTCGGGGTCGCCCCGGACCTCGGCCCAGACGATGAGGGCGATGACGAGGAAGGTGGTGACGCGGATGCCGCCCGCCGTGCCGGCGCTGCCGCCGCCGACGAGCATCAGCAGGCAGCTCAGCGCCAGGGTGCCGGGCGTCATCGCCCCGGTGTCGGCGGCGTTGAAGCCGCCGGAGCGGGTCATGGTGGCGTGGAAGGCGGCGCCGAGGAGGCGGCCCTCCGGGGGCATGTTGCCGAGGGTGGCCGGGTTCGCCCACTCGTAGGCGAGCACGCCGGCGGTGCCGGCGAGCAGCAGGGCGGCGGTGCCGAGCAGCGTCATCCGGCTGTGCAGGGAGAGGCGGCGCGGGCGGCGGATCAGTTCGGCCACCACGGGGAAGCCGAGGCCGCCGATCAGCACCCCGAGCATCAGCGGGCCGAGCACGAGGGGGTCGCCGGCGAAGCGGGCCATGCCGTCCGGGTAGAGGGAGAAGCCGGCGTTGTTGAAGGCGCCGACGGCGTGGAACAGGCCGCTCCAGAGGGCGTCGCCCCAGGCCACGCCGTGGCCGAGGCGGAGGCGGAGGGCGAGGGCGGCGGCGGTCGCGGCCTCCACCAGCAGGGCCATGAGGAGGATCAGGCGCAGCACGGCGAGCACGTCGCCGAGGGCGAGCACGCGGATCTCGGCCTGGGCGAGGAGGCGGGTGCTGAGGCTGAGGCGGCGGGTGACGAGCAGCCCGAGCAGCGTCGCGCCGCCCATGATGCCGAGGCCGCCGATCTGGGCCAGCAGCAGGATGACGCCCTGGCCGAAGCCGGACCAGTAGGTGCCGGTGTCCGTCACCGCGAGGCCGGTGACGGTGACGGCGGAGGCGGCGGTGAAGGCGGCGGCGAGGAGGGAGGCGCCGTCCGGCCCCGGGCGGGCGGCGGGCAGCATGAGGAGGCCCGTGCCGGCGGCGATGGCGGCCAGGAAGGCGAGGGGCAGGAGCCGGGCGGGGTGTCGGAGGGCGCGGATCGAGGCTGTTCCTGGGGGGCCGGCGCGGCGCGGGAGGGGGGATCGTACCGGTTCCGGAGGGCGCTGTCCGCCCGCGGCGCGGGGGCGGGCGCGGCGGGCGGTCAGGGGCGCGGCGGCTCCGGGGCGCCGGCGCGGAAGCGGCCGGCGGTGAGGCCGTCGTCGCGGAGGGCGGCGGCGAGGGCCCGGCGCGCCTCCTCGCCGGGGAGGAGGGCGAGGACGCGGGTGAACCAGGGGGTGCTGCCCTTCACGCGGGCGAGGAAGAGGCGGTCGAGGGCGGCGGCGAGCGGGGGGCGGCCGCCGCAGCAGGCGCAGGCGACGGGGTGGGAGGAGAGGTCGAGGTCGAAGCTCACGACCGCGGTGGCGCCGGGGGGGAGGGCCGGGGGCGGGGCCTCGGCGAGGATCGCGGCGCCGGGGCGGGCGGCGGCGGCGGCGAGGAGGGCGGGCTCGTCCTCGACGAGGTGGACGGGGATCCGGGCGTCGGCGAAGAGGGGCATGGGCGGGGTCCTTTGCGCTGGACATAAAGATATCCTTATGTCATCTGCAAGGCCATGGACGAGACCCTGGCCCAGTTGCGCGCCGCCGCGGAGCCGACGCGGCTGCGGCTGCTCGCGCTCTGCGCGCGGGGGTCGCTCTGCGTCACGGATCTCTGCGCGGCGCTCGGGCAGTCGCAGCCGCGGCTGTCGCGGCACCTGAAGCTGCTGGTGGAGGCCGGGCTGCTGGAGCGGCTGCCGGAGGGGTCGAACGTGTACTTCTCGCTCGCGCCCCGGGCGGATCTCGCGCGGGCGGTGCTGGCGCGGCTGCCGGAGGAGGATCCGCTGCTGGCGGCGGACCGGCGGCTGGCGGCGCGGCTGGTGGCGGAACGGGTGCGGGCGGCGTCGGAGGCGTTCCGGGTGGCCGGCGGCGATTGGGACGAGGTGCGGGCGCTGGGTCTGCCGGCGGGGGCGATCGAGGCGGCGGTGCTGGCGGCGCTGCCGGCGCGGGTGGGGCGGCTGCTGGATATCGGGACCGGCACGGGGCAGCTGCTGGAGCTCGTGGCGGAGCGGTGCGACGCGGCGCTCGGGGTGGATGCGAGCCGGGACATGCTGGCGCTGGCCCGCGGGCGGCTGGCCGAGCGGGGGCTGGCGCCGCGCTGCGCGGTGCGGCAGGCGGACATGTACCGGCTGCCGTTCTCCGACGGCGCCTTCGACGCGGTGACGGTGCAGATGGTGCTGCACTACGCCGAGGACCCGGCGGCGGCGGTGGCGGAGGCGGTGCGGGTGCTGGCGCCGGACGGGGTGCTGGTGGTGGTGGACCTGGCGGCGCACGGGCGGGCCGAGCTGATGGAGCGGCACGCGCATCGCTGGCCGGGCTTCGACGACGCGCAGGTGGCGGGGTGGCTGGGCGTGGCGGGGCGGGCCCTCGGGCCGGTGGTGACGGTGGCCGGCCGGCCCGGGGCCGGTCCGGACGTGCGGCTTTGGTCGACGCGGCGCGTGGGCGCGGCGCAGGCCGTTTGAGAGAGTTCTGACGATGTCACGACCGCATCTGCTCGACGCGCTGCGCGACCGCGTGCTGCTCTGCGACGGCGCCATGGGGAGCCGGGTGCAGGCGCTGACGCTGGACGTCGAGAAGGATTACCTGAACCAGGAGAACTGCACGGAGGTTCTCAACCTGTCGCGGCCCGACCTCGTGCGCGAGATCCATCGCGGGTACTACGAGGCGGGCGCCGACATGGTGCTGACGAACACCTTCGGCGGCAGTCCGGTGACGCTCGGCGAGTTCGACCTGACGGAGCGGGCGCGGGAGATCAACCGCGTGGCGGGGGAGCTGGCGCGGGAGGCGGCGGAGAGTTTCGCCGACGGGCGGGACCGCTGGGTGATCGGCGACATCGGGCCGGGGACGCGGCTGCCGAGCCTGGGGCACATCGCCTACGACGCGCTGGAGGAGGCGCTGGCGGAGCAGTGCCGGGGGCTGATCGAGGGCGGGGTGGACGCCATCCTGACGGAGACGAACCAGGACACGCTGTTCATCAAGGCCGCCGTGAACGGGGCGAAGCGGGCCATCAGGGAGGCGGGCAGCGACATCCCGATCTTCGTGCAGGTGACGGTGGAGACGACGGGGACGCTGCTGGTCGGGCCCGACATCGCGGCGGCGGCGGTCGTGGTCGACGCGCTCGACGTGCCGCTGATCGGGATCAACTGCGCGACGGGGCCGCAGGAGATGGCCGAGCACGTGCGCTGGCTGTCGCGCAACTGGCGGGGGCTGGTCTCGGTGCAGCCGAACGCCGGGCTGCCGGAGCTGGTGGACGGGCGGACGCACTACCCGCTCGGCGCGGAGGAGATGGCGAGCTGGATGGAGCGGTTCGTCGCGGAGGACGGGCTGAACCTGATCGGCGGGTGCTGCGGGACGTCGATCCCGCATATCGCGGCGCTGGACGCGATGCTGCGTCGGCGCGCGGGGGGCGCGGCGCGGCCGGCGCCGGTGGCGCGGAAGCCGGTGTGGGTGCCGTCGGTGGCGTCGCTGTACGGGGCGGTCGCGCTGCGGCAGGAGAACGCATACTTCTCGATCGGGGAGCGCTGCAACGCCAACGGGTCGAAGGCCTGGCGGGAGCGGCAGGCGGCGCACGACTGGGACGGGTGCGTGGCGATCGGGCGCGAGCAGGTGGGGGAGGGGTCGAACTCGCTCGATGTCTGCACCGCCTTCGTCGGGCGCGACGAGATGGCGGAGATGAACGAGGTGGTGACGCGGTTCACGTCGAGCGTGAACGCGCCGCTGGTGATCGATTCGACCGAGACGCCGGTGCTGGAGGCGGCGCTGAAGCTGCACGGCGGCAAGCCGATCATCAACTCGATCAACTTCGAGGACGGCGAGGGGCACGCCACCGACCGGATGGTGCTGGCGAAGAAGTTCGGCACGGCCGTGATCGCGCTGACCATCGACGAGGTGGGGATGGCGAAGACGGCGGAGGACAAGCTGCGGATCGCGCGGCGGCTGGTGGAGTTCGCGTGCGACCGGCACGGGCTGCCGCAGAGCGACCTGATGATCGATCCGCTGACCTTCACCATCGCGACGGGGAACGAGGACGACCGCAAGCTGGGGGTGTGGACGCTGGAGGGGATCCGGATGATCCGGGAGGCCTTCCCGGAGATCCAGATCATCCTCGGGCTGTCGAACATCTCCTTCGGGCTGAACCCGGCGGCGCGGCACGTGCTGAATTCCGTGTTCCTCGATCACGCGGTGAAGGCGGGGATGACGGGGGCGATCGTGCACGTCTCCAAGATCAAGCCGCTGCACCTGATCCCCGCCGAGGAGGTGAAGGTCGCGGAGGATCTTATCTTCGACCGGCGGACGGAGGATTACGACCCGTTGCAGGCGCTGCTGGCGCTGTTCGCGGGGCGCAAGGCGGCGGATACGGCGAAGCGCGTCAAGGCGGAGACGGTCGAGGGGCGGCTGAAGGACCGGATCGTCGACGGTGACCGCAAGGGGCTGGACGACGAGCTGGCGGACGCGCTGGGCAAGGGGATCGCGCCGCTGTCGATCATCAACGACATCCTGCTCGACGGGATGAAGGTGGTGGGGGAGCTGTTCGGGGCGGGGAAGATGCAGCTTCCGTTCGTGCTGCAGTCGGCGGAGACGATGAAGGCGGCGGTGGCCTATCTGGAGCCGCACATGGTCAAGGTGGAGGGGCAGGAGAAGGGGACGATCGTGCTCGGCACCGTCAAGGGGGACGTGCACGACATCGGGAAGAACCTCGTCGACATCATCCTGACGAACAACGGGTACAAGGTGGTCAATCTCGGCATCAAGGTGCCGCTGCAGCAGATCGTGGACGCGGCGCGCGAGCACAAGGCGCACGCGATCGGGATGTCGGGGCTGCTGGTGAAGTCGACCGTGGTGATGCGGGAGAACCTGGAGGAGATGTCGCGCCAGGGGGTGGACGTGCCGGTGCTTCTGGGCGGGGCGGCGCTGACGCGGAACTACGTGGAGGGGGATTGCGTGACGTCCTACGCCTGCGGGCGGGTGGCCTACGCGCGGGACGCCTTCGACGGCCTGCACCTGATGGACAAGGTGATGGGCAACGGCTTCGACGACTACCTCGCGGCGTTGCAGGCCAAGCGGTCGGGCAAGGGGAAGAACGAGCGGCGGACGCTGGGAGTGGCGGACGCGCGGGGCTTCGCGCCGGTGGAACTGGGGTACGCGCAGGAGCGGCGGCGGCGGGTGACGGCGGAGGAGGCGGTGCCGGTGCCGCCCTTCTGGGGGGCGCGGGTGGTGGAGGCGCCGGTGAAGGCGATCGTGCCCTTCGTGAACGAGCGGTCCCTCTATCAATTCCAGTGGGGGTTCCGGAAGCAGGGGCGGAGCCTGGACGACTTCATCGGCTGGGCGAAGCAGGAGCTGCGGCCGGTGCTGCGGCGGATGCTGGCGATCTCGGAGGAGGGGAACATCCTGCGGCCGCAGGCGATCTACGGGTACTGGAAGTGCGCGGGGCAGGGCAACGACCTCATCCTGTTCGAGGAGGACGGGGTGACGGAGGCGGGGCGCTTCACGCTGCCGCGGCAGCCGAAGGCGGACGGCGACTGCATCGCGGACTTCGTGCGGGACGTGGACGACCGGGAGCGCGACGTGATCGGGCTGCAGGTGGTGACCGTCGGGCAGAAGGCGAGCGACATGGCGCGGGAGTGGTTCGAGGAGAACCGCTACCAGGACTACCTCTATCTCCACGGGCTGTCGGTGGAGATGGCGGAGGGGATGGCGGAGTACGTCCACAAGCGGATCCGGGCGGAGCTGGGATACGCGGGGGAGGACGAGCGGGACATGGAGAAGATGCTGTCCCAGGGGTACCGGGGCGGGCGGTACTCGTTCGGCTATCCGGCCTGCCCGAAGCTGGAGGACCAGGTGCCGCTGCTGCGGCTGCTGGGGGCGGAGCGGATCGGGGTGTCGATCTCGGACGAGTGGCAGCTGCATCCGGAGCAGTCGACCTCGGCGATCGTGCTGCACCACCCGCGGGCGAAGTACTTCTCGGTGTAGGCCGGCCGGTCGGGGCGGGGCGTCCGCCCCGGCCGGCGGGGTGCGCGGAGGCCGGGGCGGCCGTGTGTCGGTCGTCCTTACAGACCTCCGCCGCCCGCCGGGAGGTTCGGTTCAAGTCACTGATATGCTTCGTGGATCATCGGTTGGCATTGTTGTTGCCAATACGGAACGTTGTGCCCTCGGGGCGCATCATCCGTGAGGAGGATCAGCATGAAGATCGGACTTGTCACCATCGCGGCGGGGATGCTCGCCGGCCTGTGGGCCGGCCCGGCCTCGGCGCAGGGCTACCTTGTCAGCAACAACGGGCGGGTGGCCATCGGCGTCAACGCCACCGGCTACCTCGATACCAACGCGGCCGCTCTCGGCGGGCCGAGAACGCAGGGGTCGGGCGGCCTGCTCGGCATCGCCTACGACTTCGCCGGCATCGGGGGGCGCACGGGCTTCCAGGACGCCCTCTCGCCGGGCTGCCTCTGCGAGGGCCTGGGCGTCGCCGGCAACGGCGCGGGGAGCTACGTCAACGGCTCCTTCGGCAACAGCGGCATCACCTACGTCTCCGACACCTTCGTCCCGGGCACTTCCCACACCTCGGTCGTGAACGGTGCGGCCGGGCTGACGGTCACGCAGGTGGTCACCCGCAGCGCCGAGACGGGGACGGGCGCCCTGTTCCAGGCGGCCGTCACCATCGCCAACACCACCGCCGCCACGGTCTCCGACGTGATGTACGCGCGGGTGATGGACTGGGACGTCCCTGTCACCGAGTTCCGCGAGTACGTGACGCACGCGGGCGTCTCCCTCGGCGGCACCAGCAACCTGCTGCGCGCCACCGACAACGGCTTCGCCACCGGCAACCCGATCACCGGCCTGAGCGATCCCGGCATCGCGGCCGCGCCGAACACCAACGGCGACCAGGGCGGGATCGCGGATCACGGCAGCCTGTTCGTCTTCGGCTTCGGCGACCTCGCGGCCGGCGCGAGCACCACCTTCAACATCTTCTACGGGGCCGGCCGCGACCTGAGCGACGCGATCTCCCTGCTGACCCAGGTCGGCGCGGAACTCTACAGCCTCGGCCAGAGCTCGGTGGGCGGGGTGCGGGGGGATGACCGGCCGACCTACATCTTCGCCTTCAACGGCGTCGGCCTGCCGCCGGTCACGACCGTGCCGGAGCCGGCCACGCTCGGGCTGTTCGGCCTCGGGCTGTTCGGCCTCGCCGCCGCGCGGCGCCGCCGCGCCGTCTGAGGGGCGCGAGGGCAGGGGAGGGGCGGCGCCGTCCCTTCCCGCCCCCCGTCGATCCGCGACGCGTCCCCGTCGCGCCTGGCACAGCATCCCGGAGGCCGCCATGCTCCCGAACCCTCGAACCGCCCTTCTGTCGGCCGCGCTCGCCGCGCTCCTCGTCGGCGCCGCGTCGGCGGCGTCCATCCTGCCGCGCGGCCCGGAGGGCACGGCGGCTCCGGCCGGCCCGCTGCGCGACGCGATGGCCCTCGTGGCGCGCGGCGACCTCGCCCTCGCCGAGGAACGCTTCACGACCCTGCGCGACGCCAACGGGCGGCTCGTGGCTCCCTGGCTCGGGCTGGCCGAGGTGGCGGCCCGCCGCAACGATCCGGAGGAGGCGGGACGCCGGCTGCGGGAGGGACTCGGCGCGACGGGGGGCGCGCCGGAGTTGCACCGGGCGCTCGGGCGGCTCGCGGCGCAGCTCGGCGACGGCGACGGGATGGTGGCGGCCTTCACCGCCGCGCAGCGTGCCCGTCCGGGCGACGCGGTGAGCTACCTGGAGTTGGCCGAGCTGCTGCAGGAGCGCTTCGGGGAGACGGAGCGGTCGCTCGTCCTCTACGAGGCCGCGCTGGCGCGCGACTCGGGGAACGGGCGCGCCGCCTACGGGCGCGGCCTGGCGCTGGCGCGGCTGGGCCAACCGGACCGGGCGATCCCGGCGCTGAGCGAGGCGGCGCGGCTGAACGCCGCGTCGGCCCTGCCGGATTTCGCGCGCGCGCAGGTCCTGGCGCGGTCGAACCGCCCGGCGGAGGCGCTGGCGGCCTACGACGCCGCGATCCTGCGCGACCCGGACATGGCGGAGGCGCGGCGGGCGAAGGGCGCGCTGCTCGTCGGGCTGCGGCGGCCGCGCGAGGCGGTGCCGGAGTTCGAGCGGGTCCTCGCCCGCGAGCCGGGGGAGGTGAACGCGCTTCTGGGCGTGGCGATGGCGCGCGAGGCCCTGGGGGAGGGCAGGGCGGCCGCCGAGGGGTACCGCGCGGTTCTGGCCCGCTTCCCGGACAACCCGATCGCGCTGAACAACCTGGCCTGGCTCCTGGCGGGCGAGCGGGGCGAGCTGGACGAGGCGCTGCGCCGGGCCGAGGGCGCGGTCGCCGCGCTGCCGGAGGACGCGTCGGCGCTGACGACGCTCGGCTGGGTCCGGCGGCAGCGGGGGGAGCTGGCCGAGGCGGAGGCGGTGCTGACGCGGGCCGTCGCGCTCCAGCCGAACGGGGACCGGCTCATGCGGCTCGGCATGGTGCGCGCGGGGCTGGGGCGGCGCGCCGAGGCGGTCGCCGACCTTCGCCGGGCGGTCCGGGCCGATCCGGACAGCGCCGCGGCCCGGCGGGAGCTGCGGAGGCTCGAGGGCGGGCGCTGAGCGGACGGGTCTCGGGGGAGGCGCGTCGGCGCGCGCCGGGACGCGGCGCCGGCCGGAGGCTTCCG
>Ga0325401_1004565_pt1 | contig 13070 bp, 10 predicted proteins | sample PopdelMetagenome_FD_205666 | JGI IMG/M metagenome (GOLD analysis project Ga0325401, IMG submission 205666) | Populus deltoides microbial communities from Bellville, Georgia, United States - Xylem-PdKOR-R2 | ecosystem: Host-associated > Plants > Phyllosphere > Stem > Wood/Secondary xylem | place...
AGCTTTGCAAGAGATAATGAGTTTGTGATAGTACTTACATGTGTTCTGAACCACATGGAAAATTATTCATCTTGTAATTGAAAGATTTAGGATTTGGTCAGTTATGAGTTATTGGACAGTAAATATTATCGATGTTACCTGTAAGGTTGTTCCAAATTATATGAGAGTTAAATTAGTAGTATATATACTTACTGAATAAAAGGTATCGTCTCATCACAGTTAAATAGAACATAATTATGTGCTTGTTTGAACTTTATTTCCGACAAATATCTTCCCCTTACAGCATTTTTAGTTGTGGATTGTCCAGGATTGGAGAATATTGACAAGTTCCCACTGAAAGGCACTTTCGTTTGTTAGCGTGAATGCCTTGTTGTTTTCCATGCAGTATAGACATGCTAGTTTTCCATGCGTGTTCCAACCCGAAACCATTCCATAAGCTGAAAAATCATTGATAGTCCACATTAAAGCCGCCCTCATAACAAAATTTTATTTCCTTGATATATCTTAGGTCAAAGCTCTGGAGGACCACAACTGCGTCAACTCATCAATCAACGGTCGAAGACAAACATCTATATTCCAGTTCGGGCTGCTCGGACCGAGTATGACAGTAGATAAAAACATGAACTCCGGCCTCGTACACATCCCAGGTGGCAAGTTATAAACCATAAGTATAACAAGCCAACAAGAATAAGAAGTGTCGCACGTGTGCGGCGTTGCGGCGATCGCCCACCACCTCTCATCATCATGTGTGGTATGTCTATCTTGGAAAATATGGGAAGACAAGGAATTCTTGTCTTTTATCAATGGAAAAAATTGGAATGGGAGTCGCCACCTAGTATTTTGGTCACTAGGAACCCTGACTGGTCTCAGAGATCGGGTACGGAGACTGGTTGCGTAATGAGAAGGTATTAGCACCCCAAATACGCCCTACCTAAGGTAAGCTGCATTGTTTTATTGTCTGATAAAAATCCAAGGTCTTATCATGTTGATCCGTCTATGGTTCAAGAAAAGCCCTCCTTAGTAAGGAGGTTCTTATCTTATGGGGTAAAACCTAACTGTTCTAATGTTTATAAAAAAAAAATGATCTTTTTAATATTGGGAATATATTTTACATATAAATTCATGATCCCAGGTATTAAAACAAAACAAAATATTTTTTTTTTGAAATATTGGTCAAGTTCTCATGACTTTAATAAACTGGTTATCAAAACCAAAATACATGCTAAAATATAATATATATATTTTTTGAAGTTTTCTTTGATGTATAGAAATACAATATGATTTTTTTTTTTTGCTTTGAGAGACTTGGCCGTATGCATAAAAAATAAAAAGAAATTTTTTTTTTTATGTTTTCAAAGTTTTGATGAAAATTAGGTATTTTAATATCGGATTTGTATCTTTACGATAAAAAATACATACCGATATCAATCAAAATGGCGTAAAAAAATACGCGGGGAAATTTCAATTTCTTCAAAAATATATTTTTTGAAACAAAAAAAAGAAATGAAGTGGGCCAGACCTGGCCCAATTGTGGGGGCTGGGCCTATATTGACCCAGCTACAAGGCTGGACTCAGCCCAGCCGCGTGGGCTGGGCTGATGTTCCGGCCCAACAAAACAAACGGTTGGTTACTATGCTCAGCACAGTAACCAGTTGAATGTAATTAGGTAGTTACTGTGCTCAGCACAATAACTACCTAATTACTTCATTTGCTGCAGAACGTGAGTCACGTTCTGCATACAAATGAAAGAAAAGGAAGGGCACATAAAATAGGGGCAACGATGGTGAGGAGGTTACCTGGAGTGGCGAGGCAGTGCTGTTGGTGGCGGAGGCTAACCGCGGCAGTCAGGCAGTATGCTTGCAGTGGATGGCGATGCCAGACGGTGGTTCTACCCTTTCTTTGTTCTGTGTTTTTTTTGTGTGTGTTTCTTCTCCTTCCCATTTCTATCTCCTGCTCCTCTGTCTCTTCTGTTAACCTTAGAAGGTCGTTCTCTTTTCTTTTCATTCAATTCAGAATAGAGTACAATTAGTTATATATAAAGAAAACATTGTTGAAGTTATTCTATACAACACAATCTCTTATGCGGAAATTAAGGTTGTCCCCTGACGTGTATGATTTCCTTTACCTAACAGATTCCTATACTTTCTCTAACTCCTTTATTTTAGTAACTCACGCCAACACTCCCCCTCAAGTTGGTGCATATATATCTCGTATGCCCAACTTGTCAAGTGAGTCGTAGAAGTTTCTTGTGGATACCGCCTTCGTGAGTATATCTGCCAACTGATCTTCTGATTTGACAAATGGGAACCGAATAATTCTTTCGTCAAGGTTCTGCTTGATAAAATGCCGATCCACCTCAACATGCTTGGTGCGGTCATGTTGGACAGGATTGTGGGAGATGTCAATGGCTGCCTTATTATCACAAAACAAGTTCATTTTAGAGCTATGAGTAAAGCCAATCTCCATGAGTAGCCTTCTGAGCCATAGAAGTTCACACAGACCCTTAGCCATCCCTTGAAATTCAGCTTCAGCGCTGGATAATGCCACTACTTTTTGCTTCTTGCTTCTTCATGTGACGAGGTTGCCTCCTACGAATGTAAAGTAGCCTGATGTGGATTTCCTGTCAGACACATTTCCTGCCCAGTCAGCGTCTGTGTAGCCATCAACATTTAACTGATTATTTTTTTAGAACATAAGTCCTTTTCCAGGGGAGGACTTCAGGTAACGTAGAATCTGAATGACAACATCCATATGGTCTTCATTAGGACGGTGCATGAACTGACTTACTACACTCACCGTATAGGCAATATCTGGGCGAGTATGAGATAAATAGATAAGCTTACCAACTAGCCGTTGATACCTTTCTTTGTTCGCTGGCACCTGATCTATATATTCGCTAAGTTTGTGATTTTGAATAATAGGAGTGTCAGCTGGTTTACACTCCAGCAATCCTACCTCTGATAGCAAGTCTAGTACATATTTCCTTTGAGAAAGAAATATGTCTTGTCTTGACCTGGCTACTTCAATCCCAAGAAAATACTTCAGCCCTCCTAGGTTCTTCATTTCAAATTCGGTTGTCAGTTGCTCTTGGAGTTTAGATATTTATTCTGCATCATCCACTTAATAATCATGTCGTCTACATAGACTATTAGAGCTGTCACCTTTCCCAATCGATGTTTTAGAAAGAGTGTATGATCTGAATTGCTTTGTTGAAAACCATATTTCCTCATAGCCAAACTAAACCGCCCAAACCATGCACGAGGTGATTATTTTAATTCGTACAATGCTCGTTGTAGCTTACATGCCATCTTTTCCTTTGAGGAAGATAGATATCCAGGAGGAATGTCCATATAAACCTCCTCCTCGAGGTCACCATGGAGGAAAGCATTTTTTTACGTCAAGTTGGTGTAGTGGCCAATCTAAATTTGCTGCAAGAGAAAGCAACACTCTAACAGTGTTTAGTTTAGCTACCGGTGAGAAAGTTTCCTGATAGTTTATTTCATATGTCTGTGTATACCCCTTTGCCACCAACCTTGCCTTGTATCAATCAATAGACCCATCTGCCTTGTATTTAATAGAGAAAATCCATTTGCACCCCACTGTCTTCTTTCCTTTAGGTAGTACTACCAGTGCCCATGTTTTATTTTGTTGTGAGGCCTCCAATTCTTCCCTTATAGCGTTAGTCTAGTTTGGGTCTGTCAGGGCTTCTTCAACACTGTTGGGAATAGTACATGAGGAAAGTGTATATGTGAATGTTCTGAGAGGTTCAGATAGTCTTTGAGTAGACACATAGTTGGCTATTGGGTACTTCGATCGTCTGTCTTCTATGTCTGGAGAGTATCTGTTTGGTGGTTTACCCCTATTGTGTCTGAAAGGTAGAGTATAACCAGTAGATGTATCCATAACATTAATGTATAAAGGAGTGGTAGGAGAGCTTACCTCAGGAATACTCTCAGAAGGAGGGTTGTCGGGATCGGATACTAAGAGGTGGGGATCTTCATCTGCAGATTCTGCATTTGTCGATGATACGGGCTCAGCTCTTAGATTCATATCAACTTCTGAGATGTTCTGATCATTCAGTTCAATTCTATTATTTTCATCATTCATCGGTGCTGGACAGTCTTCAACATCCAGCCCTTCACCACCCAATAGGTGCTGCTCATTGTCCAACCAATTTTGTTCTTCATCTTGGAGCTCCCCCTGAAGAGTGGAATTGGATGCCGGTGAGGAAAAGAAGGTGTTAGATTCTAGAAAAGTGACATCCATGGTAGTGTAGGTGTGTTTGGTGGTAAAATCAAGGCAGCAATACCATTTTTTATATACACCATATCCTAAAAATAAACACCGGACTGCGCATGGGTCCAACTTAGTTCTTTGATTCTTATGGAGGTGCACAAATGCAACACAACCAAAAATATGAGGAGGAATCATCAACATAGTTGGTAATGGAACATGGTCGGACAGAACCTTCAAGGGAGTCTGAAATGTTAAAACTTTTTGTTGGCATACGATTCAGTAAATACATGGCCGTAGCAATAGCATCACCCCAATAGTGTCTAGGCATATGTGCCCCGATTAGTAAAGCACGTGTAGTCTCTAATATGTGCTGGTTCTTCCTTTCGGCAATACCATTTTGTTGTGGTGTCTGGGAACACGAGGTCTCATGGAGGAGGCCATAAGTCTGAAAGTAAGTTTGAAATTGCTGATTAACATATTCTCCTCCATTGTTAGACCGAAGGGTCTGAATCTTAGTAGAAAATTGTGTCTGAACCATGATATGAAAGGATTTGAACACATCAAATACTTCATTTTTGTGTTTCAGTAAATACAACCATGTCATTCGAGTGCAGTCATCAATAAAGGTCACAAACCAACGATGACCAGAGGACGTAGTTACCGGGGAAGGTCCCCACACATCGGAGTGTATTAACGCAAAAGGAATTGCACTTTTATTCATGCTCACAGGATAAGAGACCCTATGACTTTTGGCTAAAATGCAAGTATTACACTTAAAATCTGAGTGCATTGCATTGGAAAATAAATTTGGAAATAAGTGCTTCAAGTAACCAATTGAAGGATGTCCTAAGCGATGGTGCCATAGTCGAATCTGCCTTTCATTGTTACTGACCCCATGGTGCATGTGATTGGCTCTGCCTAGACTCAGGTCATCCACATAGTATAATCCCCCCTCTTAGTACCACGCCCAATTATCTCCTTTATGAGAATATCCTGAAGAAGACAAAAATTAGAGTATATTAATACCACACAATTAAGATCATCGGTAACTTGGCTTACAGACATTAGTTTATGGGAAAGAGAATGGACAAGTAACGTATGAGATAATGATAAAGAAGGAGATAGGGTCACTGTTCCAGCCCCTGTAATCTGACAAGTGACCCATTAGCAGTAGCAATATGACTTCGTCTTGGCTGGGTTGTTTGAGAGAAATCATTGGAGTCAAATGTCATATGATATGTAGCTCCAGAGTCGAGAATCCATTTGCAATCATCATTGTGAGTAGAGCTCTAGAGTGCATTACTGCTGTTACCTGCATTATGTGTGTTGTCGGTGAGGGATAGTGATGGTTCCCCTGTGACCACCGCAACTCTCCCTGTGCTGCCATCAATAATAGGAGTCTTTTATTTCTTTCGTGCTTGAAGATCATGCCACCAATCTGGATATCCATGCAATTTGAAGCAGGTTTCACGAGTGTGTTTAGTGTTGCCATAGTGAGTGCATTTCATTCCATATGATGAAGCCTTAGTTTTGGAGGATGGATTTGCCTTTCCATTGCTCAGAGAGGGAAATCCTGTTTTCGGTGGTGTATGATAATAGCCTGCCTTGGTCCCTTTGGATGTCATAACCATACCAGGAGCAATCTCTGTACCTGATGTCATTACCGTCTGTCTGACATCTTCCCGTCTGACATGAGCATAGGCCTGCTCAACCGTGGGGAATGGCTTTAGCTAGAGCACATCACTTCGAGTTTTATCAAGGCGGTCATCTAATCCATCAAGGAAGGTATACACTCGGTCTTCTTGCAGGATTGAGTTGTATTTCTAAATGTCACCAGCACATTTCATTGGGTTAGGATGCCGAAAATCAATTTCTCGCCATAATCCTTGAAGATCATTGTAGTATTTTTCAATGGATCCGCCAGCTTGTTTCATGCGAGTCACACGACGGCGGAGGTCATAAACTTGAGACGTATCTATCCCATCAAAATTGGTTATAGCAGCAGAATCCTAAACCTGCTTTGCAGTTGGGAAGTGAATGAAATTAGCGATCAGGGAGGGGTCCATTGAATTAATCAGCCATCCTTTTACTATGGCATTTTCAGTTCGCCATCTTCTGAATGATGGATCTACTTCTAGGGCTGAGGAGAGTCTCCATTGATATATCCTAACTTGTCTTTGCTAGAGATATACATCTCTATAACTTGCGACCATAAGGCAAAATTAGAGCCATCCAACTTGATGCTGATTGGAGTTGTCGAAGAATCAACTGATGGTGAGTATGGTGAGGTCTGGGATCTGGAAAGGACTTCTGTCATGTTGGTCGTTAGGCTAGTAAGAATTGATTCGGTCTGGGGGTTGAGTTGTTGTGTCAAGTCAGTTGATTCAGTCATGAAATACAACCGGTTTAAGTTCTCTTCTAATTACTGGGTGGGTTGAGTAGAGGTTTTAAGAACCTGCTCTGATACCATGTTAACCTTAGAAGGTCGTTCTCTTTTCTTTTCATTCAATTCAGAATAGAGTACAATCAGTTATATATAAAGAAAACATTGTTGAAGTTATTCTATACAACACAATCTCTTATGTGGAAATTAAGGTTGTCCCTTGACGTGTAGGATTTCCTTTACCTAACAGATTCCTATACTTTCTCTAACTCCTTTATTTTAGTAACTCACGCCAACATCTTCTTCCTCCTTTTTTTTTCTTTTTGACGATGGCTCAAGGTGGAGTTGCCGCGGCGGCGATGGGGAGGAACAGAAATGGCGGAGTCGCAGCACAGTGGTTGTGACAACCAGTGCTGCTGTTTTCCTTCTTCTTCACAGTGTTGCAGCGGGGGGAGGAAGATGGCAGCTGCTGTGCTGCTCCTCCTTCTTCTCTACAAAGATATCAGCTGGAAGCCCGGTGGCAGCTGCGGTGCTGCTCCTCCTTCTTCTCTGCGAAGATATCAGCCCCTATGTTTTCTCTTTTGTTTTTTTTTCCTTCTCTATTCGGTTCTGTTTCTTCCCTCTCTGTCACCGCTCTTCTCATGTCTTCTCTCTTCTAAAAAAAACTCCCTTTGTCTCCCTCTTTTGGTTTTTCTTCCCTCTAGTTAATTTCTACTGTTTTGGTCCCTTCCCTTCACTCTTTTTCTCTTTCAAAAATCCCTGTTGTTTCCCTCCTTCCGTCCCCTTTCCTCTCACAAAAACTGTTGTTTCCCTCTTTTGGTCTCTCCCTTCTCTCTCAAAAACTGTCGATCTCTCTCTCTCGGTCTCCCTTCCTTTTCCCCCCTCCTCTTCTTTCTTCCTTTCGGGACAGTATTTATAGGGGTGAGGGGCGGGGTCGACCCTGCCCCGTCCCATCGCTGCCCATGCATGGGGCGCACATGCCTTCTGCTTTGTCACGGCGTCAGTAAAGGTGGCCAATGGAGGCGTTGCTTGCAGGGCACGACTTCTCTATCTTCTCATCATAAGGCGGGTGGCGTCTGGTTTTGGCTCTAACAGAGCACGTGGGAGGGAGAGGAAGAAGCAAAGGGAAGAAAACAAAAAACATCTCTTCCCCTGCTGGATGTCCAGGAGAAAAAGAAAAAGAAATAGTGCCACCTCAAAACGGCACTGTTTTGGAATATATATATATTGGAAGAGAAAAGGTGAATTTGGGGAATAACTAAAAAATAGGTTATGACAAGAAACAGCAAATGACCCGAATGGGTTGAACCCGTATGTATACAACCCAAGACGCACGTTTCTTGATTCAGATGAAAAGTAAGGATGCACAATGTTAAAGTGTTTCCATGTTTCATCGTCAGAATGATGCACCATCACTCCATCATACTCATTTAATCCATAACCATATTCATGTAAGGATTACTGTTGTCATTTGCAACTCCATGCACGTTGCTAACACTAGAAGTTGACCCAACCACCGTTCTTTCATGCTCTTATTACGAACAAATAGTTCTCTGTGTGCATACCAATACAGGTAATTCTCCATAAACCCTTTGTGTAGAAGATGCATCATTACAACATCTGGATACAGATACTTTTTATTTTGACTCTTCCTATATAGACACCTAATACCGCCTCCAGTAAAATTTCTGGGAATAGATGTTGCGAAATTAATAAAACCCTGAACCCCGTTACAATAATTCATCCTCCGCAATCCTAGGGTTAATCTCGATACATCCATGAACGATCATCCATGACTTCTATCGAACCTCTATAAAATTATGATGACAACATGTATTAATTAACCATGTTAGGTAAATAAATTTACAAAAACATGGGTTTACCTCGAGATTATCCAACAAGCTAATTACAACTTCTCATAAGTATTCATTATTAATTATCAACGTCCATACAAATTTATACTTATAAATTTACAGAAATTACAACTTCGCAATAGCATTGATAAAAATTAAAACGGACCCGTTAAACAAGTTATTAATTATTTCACCATAACACATGTAATTTGGTAATTCAACAAAGTTTCAACAATTTACAAACAAATATAATTTTATAAAATCTAAAACAAACCATAACAAGTACAAAATTATAAATTCATATACTACAAGTTTGTTTGAGAAATAACAATAAAACATGTACATACACTAACAAAATACATATACTAAAAAAAAAAATTGACATTTAAATGTCAAAATTAAAAAAGATAGATTTACTTATAAAAAATGATAAAATCCACAATAAATCAAAACACGGATGTTGTGACAACAAAACTTAAAGAAATATGACTTGTGTTGAGAAGAGGAGGATTTTTTTGGGGGGGTGGTTGTTTGCAGTTTGGGAGGGGAGAGTTGGGATAGGAAAGAAGGATAAATTAGGGAGGAAATGGTTGGCAGAGTGGTAATATATTCACTTTTGCTGATGGAATCACCGACAGAATGAGTCCGTCGGTGATTCCATTGGCAATTCTGATGGAGAATTGGTCACGTCACTGTACGGAGATCCCGGTTTGAATCCCTCGGTGATTCTGTCAATAAAATCACCCGTAAAAACTTCCACGTCAGCGAACCGTCTTTTTTTTTAATTTTGAATATTCCGTCTATAATTCCATCGGTATATACCAACTAAATTACGGATGGAAGAGTGTCCGTCAGTAATGATCACCGTAATTTACCGACAGAATTATTTCGTCGGTAATTTCGTTGGTTTTAAGCAAATTTCTGGTAGTGTTATATGTAAAACATTTTCCCAATATTAAATAAACTAATTTTAAAGAAATAGAAAAAACAAAAAAAAATCCTTCTTTCAAAAAACAAGAATAGATTTATGTTTTAAATTGCATATGACCACATTTTATGATAATCTGCATTCATATTTTTGTAAAATAAAAAATATTTTTTTTATTTTTTAAGAAAAATCAATTAATGACTTTTACAACTAATTTGTAAATATCCATTGGAACTTAGTCTAAATTTCAAAAACATCAAAAAACCAATTTGTTTATTTTTAATTTCAAGATTTACACACTTACACATAAGACGTATTTCTAACATTGATAAAGATAAATTAAGTCCATAGTAAATAAAATAACCCCTTTGTTTCCCTTACTTTGTTTACTTCTAATATTTAGGAATCATGAATATATATATAAGATGTATTTCTATTAATAAGGGAAACAAAAATATAATAAAATCGATTTTGATTTTAGAATTGCATGGTTTGACCCATAAAATCATGATTCATCTTACTGAAGTGGATCTGCTTTAACCAATATATAGACAAATGGTTAGAAAAACACAACTGTACCTTAGTAATAATCAGATAAATGAACAATACAGGTTACCTTAGGTAAGGTGTATTAAAGGAGATATTGTATTCCTTAAACACAATCAGTCCTCTTATCCAAACTATGTAGAGTATTAATTAGGGTTCCTGGTGATCAAAATACTAGGTGCTAACTCCAAACCTTTAAACCATAAAGGACAAGAATTCTTTATTCTTTTCGCACCTAAATCTGATTCGGAAGGACGATTGTCGTGATACCATACACATGCGATAGCATGTAAGGTATGTAAATACGAATAACAAAATATAATTCTACTACAAGCAAACAAATGATTTTCTTTTTTATCTTAATTTAATCAAAATGTATTACAGAATCATATTAACCCACATCTAACCCTAAAATAAAAGTACTTTTAGTATATGTAAAACTTAGTTTTAATTATACAAAACTCTAAAACATGTAGGGTAATCATTGTGCACATATAGATAATTATTCATTTCAACAATGAAATTACTTTATTGCCCTTGATTGAGAAAATTGAATATCGTTGATTTGGGGGTAATTTAATTTTTTCTAATGGTCTATTAGTCATTAAAGAATTGTATAAGGATATATACATTATTTTGGTTTTTCTTATAATAGTAGAATGATTAATTTACCCTCTAAGTAAAAATAATAGAATTGTTGACCAAGGTGTTTATAATAATAAAATGACTAATTTACTCTTAATTTGGCCATACACCTAATGGCGTTTTAGTCTTTTGAATGAGGATTTTTTGTTAATTACAAATCCATTGAGGTTATTTTAGTATTTTTTTGCTTGATAAAATAATATTTAATTCTAAAAGTTATTGGAATGTGCATTCAAGCAACAATGAATCAGAGGCATCTACGCTAATTAGGCGACATATTCGACTCCTCCTAGTGGCTAAACCTGACCTTCTGCTATGTCGTTGGAACCATCATCGTGTCCTCTTCTCCCTTAAAAAGCACACGTTAGTCCTTTTTTTTAGTGTTTCAATTTCAGCCCTTATTCTTTTGATTTCTATATTTTTTCTAGGTCCTTCTATAATATTTTGTTTTTAATTTGGTCATTCAATTATAATTTGTTATATATTATCTTTTTCCAATCCATTTCTAATTCTTTTTCTTAGTTCTTTTGTTAAAGGTTTATTGGTTTCAATTTCACCCTACAATTAAATTTTATGGTGTATTTTTTTAAAACCTAATCCTCTTTCTTTTGATTATTTATTTTGTTAAAGGTATTTTTCTTTTCAATTTAACCCTCTAATCAAAACAATTTTGGTAGCTATCTCATTTATTTTTATTTTTTATTTTCACCTTGATTCTTTTAATTATATTTTTTAATTTTAGATCATTTTGTGTAATTGATTTTTTTCTAGTTTCATCCTTCAGATTTGCTAGCGATTGAGCTTCGTGGTTTTTTCATTTATGATTCTTCTGGTTTAATGACCCAAGTCACGGATTCATAATGTTAACGCGGTTTGACATCCTTTTTTATGGCTTATTTACTTTTTTTTATTTCATCGTTCGACATTATTTTTTAGAAGAAAAAAAATTAGCTTTGTGGCTTTGCTTAAATTTTTTTCTATTAGGTGCGTCATGGGTTTCACATGTTAAACTGGGTTGGCTCACCCCTTATTACCTGAGTTACATGTCTATCATATTAATTTGAGTTGATTTAGGCCATTTTGTTTTTCCTTTTTTAACCAGTTTCATACTTCCTAGGTTTTTTTTCTAAGCTATCATGATCTTATTTTTTATTAAAAAAATTATTTTTTTATTATCATTGCTTATTTTTTTATAATCTAATTAAAATAGAATTAACTTATTAAACTTAGTTAAGCTTGTAACTCATGTCATTTGTTTTTCTATTTCTTTTAAATACGCATATGAAACCTAGGCTATCGCTTTCCTTTGTCAAATTGTTTTATTCTAGTTTTAATTGATATCCCTCCTCTATGCTTTTTTATTTTGCTTAGCTTGATTTGAATATAGGCTTTTTTATTTATTTTTTTAAGATGTTATTCTAACTCATGTATAAATTTTTTTATGTTTTATATAGATGAACTTTATTTTTAAAAAAATATTTAGTTTTAAATAATATTTCTAATATGTGCAGCCTTGCATTATTTTTTTTCTTTTATTTAATTCAACCAATTTCATGTGTATATCTATTTCTATTATCTTATGATTGAATAAAAAATTGATTTTAATAAACAAATTGAGTTAACACAACCACATAAATATCTCATGTTGCGGGATTAAATATCTTGATCTATATGTATCTCATAATTTTTTTAGTTTTTCTTTTAAACCGTTAATGACTTTTTATTTATTTATTTACACAGATACTATCAATTTATTTAATTAAAAGCTTGTATAAACTTTTTGATTTACACTTAGGATTTTTTATATAAAAAACGCATCAAGAAAACCTACATATCCATCTTTAAAAAAAACAAATACAATCTTCGATGGAGCGTGGGTTAAATGTCTAGCTCATATGAAAAGACATGGGAAATTTTAACAAAATGAGAATATCAAAAACAACTTTAAAATCATCGAGCCTGGATAGGAATCACTAGATAAAAAGCCCACGGTACATCATGGGCTGGGTCAAATGTTTTCTAACATAAAAAAATGATATCCAGGCGACACCAATATTTTTAAAGAAGTAGGAAAAATTTGTGACCAAAGTCATTGACTTGATTGAGTTCAATAAGTTTAGTTAATTGAATAATATGATTAAAAAAGTATCGACAATAAATAAAACGAACAAAGAAAATTAACAATAATTAATTATAAAAAAAATAAGTTGTTAATATCATACTCATGAGAAAAAAAAGGAAAAGCCCGTTGAAGACTCACCATCGCTCCGTTTTGGATATCGCCCCACCACTAGTGAAATCCTATACTCAGACTTAATTAAAAAACTCAATTCCTAACCAATTTAATATTGAAAGATTAAATCAGGAAAAAAAATCAATTTAAAAAATTTTTCAAAGTAAAGAAAATAGAAATCAAAAGAATAAAGATCAAATCTTATAGGAAAAAAAATTGAAGGATGATGAGGGGCCCCACCCCATC
>Ga0325401_1004566_pt1 | contig 13066 bp, 5 predicted proteins | sample PopdelMetagenome_FD_205666 | JGI IMG/M metagenome (GOLD analysis project Ga0325401, IMG submission 205666) | Populus deltoides microbial communities from Bellville, Georgia, United States - Xylem-PdKOR-R2 | ecosystem: Host-associated > Plants > Phyllosphere > Stem > Wood/Secondary xylem | place...
AGGATGAACATGCACGTTGATCATTTATTACCGAGGATGGCTTAATGACAAAGGAATGGTGTTAAAGGGAAAGTATTCTAGCAATGAATAGTAATTCCCTGCATTTTTTTTTAATTTTTTTCTATCAGTATTTTTATTGAGTTATCTCATTTTTATAACATGAATTATAAATTTAATAGATTAACTTAATTAACTAGATATTTTTTCTTATTTAACTTTTATCACAAATTTCATCATTTAACGGGTTAACCCATATTAACTTTGTCTAAACCTCATGACCCGATAATAATACTTAAGTTAATTCATATTGATTTCATTTATTTTTGTGTCATTTTTCTAATTAATGTTTTTACAAATTTTATCGTTTAACATTGGATTCGACAAGATCAATTAGTAACTGGATTTCATAATTTGTTTTTATTTGCTCTTTATGAGGTTATCTTAGTCTCATGATCAAAGTCGCAGATTTGAAAAGTTAATTTGAGTTAAACCATATCATTTTTTTATTTTCTTTTTATGAGGTTATCTTGGTCTCATGACCTGGGTAATGGGTTACACGGATTGAGTTAGGTCGTTTTTATGTTATTTTCTAGTCTCATCCTTCAACATTAAATTAATTGAGAATTGAACTTCATAATTTGTTTCAATTTTCTTTCTATAGGGTTATCTCAATCTTATAACCCGAGTCACGAGTTTGACAAGTTAACTTGAGTTGTTTTTTTGGTCCTTTTTTAATTGATTTTTTTTTCAATTTCATCCTTTAACATTAGGTTGATTGAAAATTAGGCTTTATAATTTGTTTTGATAATCATAATCTCATAACTCAGGTCACGAAATTAATATGTTAATCCAGGTTGATCCAAGTTAATCCATTTGTTATCTTAATAATAAAAAAAAGATTTCATCTTGAATTTTTTTAAAATCAATCTCTATTTTTACAGGTCATTCGAGTTGTTTTTGGACATGTAAAGTCAATCAGATCACATTAAATCAACCCTCACATGGTTTAAATTTTTTTCCCACTAAAAAAAATCAGCAATATCTAAATATTATTTATATATTCAAGAAAAATTTGACCTGATCCCCAACAAATAATCCAGTAACACCTAAACAATGAACATTATTCATATATGCTTTGAAGAAAAAGGTGACTCCAGCTTATGAGTTGCTTACGCAAAGCCCTCTGATTACCTCCAAAATTAAATTTATTCCATGCATGCCATGCGTCATACGAAACCATTTTGGTACTAAAATTATTACTGATTGTGATCCTATTTTGTAATATCATATTTGCTTGATTGGATTGACCATCCATAAAAAGTCAACAACAACCATGCAGTATATATATATATATATATATATATATATATATATATGTTGCACATGACTGGTCCTGAGGGTTAAAGAATGGCAGCCTCCATGGACCTTTCTTGTGATCTTTTTAAAAACTTGCAGCGAAGAATATGAATCCAACTTTTTGAGATCGAATTTGATGTCTTTAACAACCGGATCAATGGCTTAATTAATCTCTGTATGAAGCTATTGTTAATTATAGACAGCACATTAAATGGGAACGCAGTGCTGGGGCCTCAATGTTCTCCTCGTGTGGCAGCTGGCAAAAGTATCAAATGCATTATGCAAAATCGAAATGCCAAATTCTTAATTATTTGATGCTCGCAGTGATTAGCTCAGTCCGTTTTCTCCTATTGTTTTTTTTTTTTTTTTGGAACTGATCCTAAACATACATATAATAACTAGATTATTGTTCAACGATATGCTAAGGTTCAGATTATTTTTTTAATTTAAAAAAGTGTTTAGTTTTTCTAATGTGTTTTCTAGTAAAAAAAAAATTAAACTGTGTGGTGGTTGATTTGATGTGATCTAGTTGACTTAGCAAATCTAAAAACAACCGTTGAAAACATAGTTTGACTAAAAATATTCAAGATATTTTTTGTTTAAATATTAAGATGGAAATGTATTGAATCGATTTGTGTCAACCTGAGTTAACCTGTCAAATTCATGACTCAGGTTATGAGACAATGAAAACCCCATAAAACATAAGTTGAAATAAATTATAAATACAATTCTCGATGAACTCAATGTTGCAGGATATAATTGAAATAAAATTAAAAAAATAACAAAAAAATAACCCGAATCAACCTAAGTTAACTTGTTAAACCCGCGATGTAGGTCATTAAATTAGGATAACTCATAGAAAGCAAATAAAAATAAATTATGAAGTCTAATTCTTAGCCATCCAGTATTGAAGGATAAAATTAAAAAACAAATTAATTAAAAAATGACATTAAAAATGACTCGAGTCAACCCAAATTAACTCGCCAAACCCATGAATCAGGTTATGAGACTATGATAACCTTACTGAAAGTAAATTGAAACAAGTTATAAAGCCGAATTCCCAATGAACTTAATGATGAAGGATATAATTTTTTTAAAAAAAAGACCCTAAAAACCTGAGTTAACCTAGATTAACCAATCAAACCTGTGATCCAGGTCATAAGATTAGGATAACCTTATTGAAAGTAAATTGAAACAAGTTATGAAGCCTAATTCCTAGTTAATTAAATATTGAAGGATGAAATTAATAAAAAAAGAATCCTAAAAAACCCAAGTCAACCCACTAAAACCACAACCAGTGTCATGAGACTAAGATAACTCATAGAAATCAAATTGAAATAAATTATAAAGCTCAATTCTTAGTTAACTTAATGTTAAAGAATGAAATTGAAAAATAAATCAATTAAAAAATGACACAAAAAATAACTCGAGTCAACCCATAATAATCCGCCAAACTCAAGACCCGGGTTATGAGACTAAGATAACTTCTTTAAAACTAAATTGAAACAAATAATGAAGCTTAATTCTCATTGAAACAAATATTAAAGGATGAAATTGAAAAAAAAAACTATAACATTGTTCCAATAAACAAGTTATTCTGGTTTTTCTAATAGTTTTCTTTTCAATTTTCATCGTTAAATATTGAGTTTATTAGGGATTGAGCTTCATAATTTGTTTTGATTTGATTTTATAGGGTTATTCTGGTTTCATGACTCGGGTTATGGGTTTGGTTGGTTAACTTGTGATGACTTAGGTTTTTTAACGTCCTTTTTTTATTTATTTCTTTCAATTTTATCCTTTAATATTTGACCTATTAGGGATTGGGCTTCATAACTTGTTTTGATTTACTTTTAATGAGATTATTTCAGTCGCATGACCTAAGTCATAGGGCAGGAGCATTACAAGTGAAATAGAAAACAAAAAATATTTGGATAAAGAGACCAAAAGTGCCAAAAAAAACTGAGAGACCAAAGTTTTTCTAGATGCTTGGGGACCAAGAAATTAAAAGGAAAAAGACAAGTTTGTTTTGCCTATATAGGTGGTTGTACCATAGGAAAAAAAAAAGGTTTTAGGGAGCAAAAAAAAACGCCAAAAACTATTTTTCCCACACTTTTCTTTCTATCTCAAACTCGATAACACACATCCATTTTAAAAACAAGAAAAAACCATAGAAACAGCCTCTTGAGGATGGTTTATCTCCACCAACTTCCTAACAACAATAACAAAACTCGTAACCCACATAGCCTTTTCTCTCATCATCCTCCCCAACCTGCCTTAACCCAGACCTAGCCCTCAACCATTTTTCCAAGTAAAAACCCATACAAAAACATCATAGACCAAACTTCTCATTGGTCATCTATTCTCTCACTAAAGAAAAACAAATAACATCAAATCTTTTCCGCACCAACCTCTATTAGCACTGTGAGGATAGCTGCAGTCTTCCTCTCCTTCATCTCTAAACAATAATGACCATTCTCTCCTTCTTTTCAATAAAAAAAAAATCACCTTTCACTGAAATCAACAACCTTTTTTTTTACCAATTTATTAGTTGAAATTAGCCCTTCTAACCAGCGATTTCTTTCTCGACCAAACACCCTCTATAGCAGAAACATTACTCTAGTTACCGATAGCCTAAGTCATCCATAACTCTCTTTCCAGCTCTTAGTCCAACAATAGTATTGAGTCCTACACCAACACTTGAATAGCCACCATCCCTTAACCAACCCTCATAGGTTTTCCCTCATATCCAATGTCATTATGTCCATCATACATAAATCTTTCTTTTGCCACCAGAAACCTCGGTTTCTTCTTTACCAGGACAATCTAAGACAGCAATCTCTTATTCTCAACAATGCTGCGTCAGGAGCTCCTCTAGTGGTAAAACCATTTCATCCATTAAGTCATCCAGCGCTAAAAAAGCCCCATCATGATCTCCCTCTCTTTCCATCTCCACTATCCCGTAGTCACCATCAACAGTGACAAGGCCAGCTTCGATCCATACTTTCTCTTATCTCTCGAAGACAGCCACCCTTCATCGACAATACAACAACAATAAAGGACAATGTCTAAAATAATCATGGCGAGGGAGAACTAAAAAGGAGGAACAATCACACGAAGAGAAAGAAAAGAGAAAAGGGCCGAAGCTTTGGAATATCAAATCTCTTTGCTCAAAGTGAATGAAGGAGCATTCCTAGTGTAGGAGCAAAGAGGAGACAGAGGAGCACCTAATCCACCAACCAATGCTTATCCAGTAACGACAACGTGTGAATCCACGCACCGACAGTGGCGGGGATGTGTGGTATGTATGCTGCTATTGTTCCAACGATCTTCCAGTGTCTATTTCAGCATACTTTGGACATCTCAAACACCTCAGGAGGTCGATATATAAACTCAAAGCATTTTTGGACAAATTGCTATAACATTGTGAAATTTGGGACAAATTGTTTCTTGTTGTGTATATTTTTAGACTATTTGGACGCGATTAATTTTGTTTGATGTGTTTTTTTATTTTGAAATGATGCGGTTATTTATGTTGAATTGTGAGATTTTTTTATAGATTGAGATTTTTTTTTTTTTAGACATTAAGTTGGTGCTTAAGTTATGTTTGAATTTATTTTGATTTATTTGGATTACCATGAAATTTGAACAAAGTAGGTGAAATTAATAAAATTTGTGTGGATATTTGGCATTGTTTAGTTTGGATTTGATGAACAATAATTTTTTTTGAATTGATATCGTGGTTAAAATAGTATTGATAAAAACATTTTATTTGTGCATTTCCAAACACGGTTTTCGTACAATTTTTAATAAATACTTAATTTTTAAAATATCATTTTGCAATTAATTTTGAATTCCCTACTTTTTTTCTACCCTCACATATTTAATATTTTGAATTCTGACCTACACGCGATGTGTTTTTTCAGTATTAAATGAATCGGTTCCCTTCCATAAAAACAACAACATAAAAAATCTTTCTTTCAAAAATAAAATTTTAATTTTAACTTGCATAGGGCCAAGTCTCAAAAATAAATTATATTTGAATATTTTAGCATATTAAAAAAACCACAAAAATAGTCTTTTTTTTTACATGCATTTTTTGATTTAATAACTAGTTTATTAAAGCCACGAGAACATGGTTTACTTTTTAAAATTACCAAAACATTTATTTTGTTTATCCTAATATCAAGGATTACAAACTTATACGTAAGTTGTATTTTTGATATTAAAATAAAAAAAAATATAAAAATGCTTTTAACTTTAGAATAGCTAAACTTTAACTTGATAAGATAAGGATCGCCTTATCGAAGAAGACTTTTCTTAAACATTAGACATGTCAACAATTAGAAAACACAACAATGTCTTAGTTTATATCATATAAACAAATAATACAACTTACCTTAGGTAAGATGTACTAGGTGTGATACATCTTTATACACAACCAGTTCTCTTATCCAAACTCTGAGACCAATTAAGGTTCTTAGTGACCAAAATATTATGTGGCGACTCCATCCATTTTTTACTAATAAGAAACAATAATTCCTTGTTCTTTTCCCCATTAACAAAGATATCCCAACCCGAGAGGATGATCATCACGACGCCGCACATATATGACAATTCTAGTGAATAGTGTTTTGTGAGGGGTGAATTCATTGTCCACACTTCCTTAATTTATGCGGCCCTTATTCATTATTCAAGAATCAATAACTTGTTATACGATAAAGGATTATAAGATTTGTTCATAAAAATCGAAACTTGTAGTAATATTTATTTATAATTGCAAATATGTTTCATTAGGGGAAAGAAATAGGAAATGATGGATCGAATCTGTATCTTACCATTGCAAACATAGATAAGGATTTCCTCAAAACTTATTTCGAGCCTTCCAATTTGTTTATGACACATCTTAAGAAAAATCCTAAATTAGATCCTAAATTAATTGACAGGTTAGTATGAGCTTGTCCATGGAAATTAGTTGATGTAGTGAGATATCGCTATGTTTGGTCGCTATTCAAGAATCAATGAGGAGTATTAAGAACGGTAAGTTCTCAATCAACCCCATATCGAATGATAAAATTGAAAAAAAAAATTAATAAAGAGAACAAAAAATCACCCAAGTCAACCTGTCAAATTCATGACTTGGATCATGAGATCGAGATAACCTCATAAAAAGAAAGTTAAAATAAATAATGAAGCCCAATTCTCATTCTACCCAGTGTTGAAAGATAAAATTAAAAAAAAATCAATTAAAAAGGTATAAAAAACCAAGTCAACTTGAGTTAACCAGCCAAATCAGTGATTCAGGTCATAAGACAAGGATAATCTCATAGAAATAAAATTTTAAAAAATAATTAAGTCTAATCCCTAGTTAACCTAATATTAAAGGATGAAATTAAAAAAAATCAGATTAAAAAAATAGATTGATATAAAAAAAAGTTAAAGAAAATTTAGTTTTAACGCTTTCTTTTTATATAGTGAGTTGACGATGTTTTGTATCTACTTGGGTTCACCCAACAAACTTGCAACTTGAGTCATAGTTTTGAATAAGTTTAACAGCTTAATTTTTGAAATTTATTTTTTATTTAACCAAACAATAATCAAAACAAATAAGCACATGAAAATCATCAAATAAAATTTAAGAAAAAAAATCCCCGTGAAGATCCGCAAAAAACAAAAAGCATTCTCTAATGCTAAAAAGCAAATCTATAACCCTTTTTCAAAAACAATAAAAAATTGAATGATATTTGATAAAATAATATAAAAAATTAGTGATAAAAAATTAAATCAACATCACTAAAGGATGTATAAAAGGAGCACCTGCCAAAATAATTAAAAAGAAAGCCATGATCCTAGTAAAAAAATTAAAAATTAAATGGTATTTGTTTTTTTAAAAAATTTCAAATTAATTTGTAACAAATCTACTTTAATGGAGTGAAATTAAAAATCTTGAAAAAAAAACCCATGCAAGTGGGCATAGATGGGCTTGCATGTGTGGCTCAAAAAGAAGCGGTTTAACTAGTACGTTAAGTCTCTTACGGATCTTTTTTTTGTTATGTTAGAAATGACATGTTATCCACTAGTAATATAAATATAAATGACATGTCAGTTGGCCTTGTTTTATCATTGCTCAAATCTATAAATATTTTGACTAGACATAGACATAATGAATGTACTGAGCATTTTAACCACATTATTTAAAACCATAAATAATGGAGTGAAGTTAAAAATCTTGGAAAAAAAAGCAATGTGAGTGTACTTAGACATGCTTGTGCATGAAACTCATTAAGGAGGCAGGCCTGCATGCCAGACTTTTTGTTTTTTTATCATATTATCAAGAAAATTACTTTAATTTTTTTTTATCTTTTAGTTATTTTTTTAGTTTGTCTCAATTCTTTTAAAAATTATAGTTTATATTCTTAGTCAATCCAAAATTTAAAATAAGATAAAAAAATAAATTTATCCTTGTATATAATATAACATAAAATTAAAAATCAAGTAAGGTTTTCCTCCTATCATTATTTTGATCAATTGAATGTAATTTAGGCATGTTGATTTGTATTCTTATTAATTAATTCAATTCAATGCCTTTTTTTACACGTAATAGTGCTATTTAGGCATGGTTTTTTGCGGGTTTAAGAAATAGGATTGGAAGGATCACGAAAATTAGGTTTGTGTAACTCCATTGATTAAAATTAGTTTTTTAAAAATAATAAAAAAAAATTCTCAGGCCTTCTATGTTTTGTGAGATTTTGTAGTGATAAATCATTCTTGTGCCAACCCAGATTTTCAAACTAATTTGAAAAGTAATGAAAAAGAAGGCAAGAGGGTGTCCATGAATCTACCCACCACATATTTGATAAAAGTTCTCTTTCATTATTAGTTTTGATATCCACGAGTCTTTTTGTTATTTTAATGCAATGAGGAGCTCTTTAATTATTAAATAAAATATAATGTATGTAAAAAAAATTTTGTGTTGATTTTTTTTTTTTTGCGTGCATGAGTGGAGTTGTAAATTGTTATAAACTTATAAACTTTTACTTGTAAATTGTAATTTATGAAAGAATAAAGGCAAAGTAAGAAAATAATTAAACTACAATATATTCAGGGTAATTTTTTTCTAAAACAAAAATGTATACAATACGTCAGTTTACACGTACTTTGTCATTTGTCGGACCCATAAATGTTTCGACTGAAAAATTGAATGTATAGGTATTTTCAATGTGTTTTTTTAACAAATTTGATATCACAATACAAGACATGAACTTGATTGTGTCTAATAACTTTGTTTTTTAAAATCAAATTTTTATATAATTAAACAATAATAAAAATTAACACACATAAGATAGTAACTAGAAAAAATTTAAGAAAAAATCGTTCAAGGCTGCACTAAAATAAAGGTCCATTAATATTAGAAAACATATGTTATAATCTTATTCAAAAACCAAGTAAAAAATTAATAATATTTTATTAAAAAATTCACAAACTTTTTCCTATTTTTTTTATTTTAATTAATCTCAATTAAAATTGAATGTTTGCTAGGTCTAGCATCCAATATGTATATTTAATTAGTATATTTAATTTAAATTTAAATTTAAATAATAAAAAAATTAAGATCAAAGCTAAGAAAGAGCTAGGCATCTAATTCGGGGTGGTCTAATGTGCCTAACCTTTTATTTTTTTTCTATCCTTTGAATGTTGTCCTCTCCTAGTGTTGTTGTTTTTTTAAAAATAAGGTAAAGCACGCATGATTTATTATAGTTTGCAAGCTCGGTAAGTTCTTTTCTTGCCTAGTTTTCAATCATTGAAGAGATGGTAAAAAAAATCAGGTTGAGTTTTTTTCCCCTTAAAAACCCAAAATTTAACCCTTTTTTTTTTCTTCAAACACCCTTATAACCTCACTACACAATTTTCTCTCCTAAAAAAAACCCAAATCGGTTAAAAACACAAACTCAAATTGAAAAGAAAAACACTCTCAACCCCGATTTTTTTTTTCAATATGATAAAGGAAAAAACACCGTCTTGAAACTCCTCTTGTAAAATAAAATCCGTTGCCATTAACAACAATCTTATTTGATGACTCTATGTCTCCTCTCTCACCAATTAAGGAACTAAAACGTGACACAAATGAATTCTTATACTAATACATAAATACCATAAAAAAACAAGGACCAAAATTTAAAAATTAAAATTTGTTAGGGACCAAAGTGTTAAAAGATGTGCTTCATGTATAGTAGTAACTAAGAAGAAAAGTAGAATACAATTTTTAATTTTGGTCTCTAAAGTTTTGTTTTTTTTAAATCAATAAAATTGATTTCTTTTAATTAATTTGGACACTAATACAATGCTAGAACAATTTTTTCAAGCCTAAAAAAATAGATTTAAAAAAATTATGAGTTTAATATCTCATTAAACTCAATTGTAAAGAATAAATTAAAAAAGATTAGTGGTAAAAAAAAAAACATAAAAGTGCTTTACACACTAGAATTTAGAGTGAATTAAATATTTTTTATTAGATAATGTTTGAAATTATATTAATGATTATCTTCTAAGATATTTTTTTATTTAGAAATGTATTAACATAATTTTTTTTATTTTTAAAATTTTATTTTTAATATCAACAATTTAAAATTATATAAAAATCATAAACAATTAATTTAAAAAAATTCAAAATTTTTAAAAACTACTTTTAAAAGTTAAAAAAAAAAAAGAAGTCTTCATAATGTATCTATAGTCATCATATGCATCTCTGAAATACCTACCAATGCAGAGAATCAAACGTGACGGTCTGTACCATATACTTTTTGAAATTGTTTCTCACGTAATGTGTTCTTTCAGAAATGAATGCTATTTTGTTTCTTATGGTATTGATGTGAAAAATTTCCATGGAGAAGATTCAAGCGGAAAGGGCATCGGATCCTATTACTGTGATGAGTCAATACCAAATCTCTGTGGACAGAAGAAAAATGATGAGGAGCAGAGCAGAGCAAATTGGCATGCCACAGAATCGCAGGGTTGTGCACAAAATGTATAAGGAAGTGTCATATCAGAGGCTGGCTAAGGTTTGAACTGTGCAGTGTTGCATTTATTCAGCACCATGGGGCTTGTCAGAGATTGACAACATACTGCTTAGGAAATGGAGAAACGAGTCCTAGCTAGTGTACACAATTTCAAATGATAACCAGAAACTTTAGCTGATATTTTAAATATTTTTAGTTAGAAAATAATTATATAATAGAAAAGATATAGTCATTATAGTCATACTATCTGAGCTAAGTTTAATTATTGTTTCTTTAAAAATACATATGTTTGTTGTGCTTGGATATTGCCTAAATTAACCTAATATTTTAAATTGAATTTAAATTAAAAAATAGTTTTAGACTTGGACACGTGAATAGTTTAATGTTTTAGATAGTCTGATCCCCACTTTAACAAAATATAGATATTGAACCTAATATAAATATGTGTTTGTCAATTCAAATACCTAATAATCAAGCTTTAATAATAGGAGCCAAGAACGAGTCATTTAATCATTGGTTGAGTTGTTGATATATATATAACAAGTAATATGTCATAATGAACAAAAACACTAAAATAATATACTAAGGAACACAAATATGTACTTACCAATTCTATGATATGAGATAAGACTTAATAACATGTAGCTTAATTTTAGATTGAATTCTCAAATAAAAAACAGTGAGTATATTTTTATTTAACTCAAGTTTCAACACAATCCCACATATATGTCCACATTTTAAAAAAATCATTCACATATTAAAAACAATTCAATACAACTCAATTAATATAAACAAATATGATCTAATGAAAAAAGAGTTCACACCTCGCAAATTACTCAAAACAAAATAAATAACGACAATATTCAACTATGCATTCACGAATTAAAACCTAAGAAATATACCATAACTAATTCTAAAAACAAGTAAATCACATATTAGGATTCAAAATTGACCTTTGCAAGTCATGGGAGTTGACTGGAGCTGGACCGAAGAGGTTGAAATGAGGAGAAATAATGCTGAAAAAAGGTCATTAGCGTGTGTATAGTATGCAATGGACGACATGATTTCTTTCAAGGCTTTGTTACACACTTTATTAAGCCAACAAGGCGTGTGGACCACTCTATAATATGCCAGACTCTTTGAGATAGAATCCAATAACATGTAGCTTAATCTTGGATTGGGTTCTCGAATAAAAGAAGATGAGTACATTATTATTTAACTCAAGTCTCAACACAATCCCCAAAATATGTCCATAGTAAAAATAAATCATTCAGATATTAAAAATAATTCAATACAACTCAATTAATGCAAAAAAAATATGATCTTACAAAAAAAAATCTCACCTCGCAAAATTACTCCAAATAAAACAAATAACAACAATATTCAACTATGCATTCACGAATTAAAAACCTAAAATTATACAACAAATAATTTTAAAAACAAGTAAATCATATATTAGAGTTCAAAATTGGCATTTGCAAGTCTAGGGAGCTGATTGGAACTAGACCCAAGAGGTTGAAATGAGGAGAAATAGTGCTAAAAAAAGTTATTAGCATGTGTACAGTACATGATAGACGACATGTTTTCTTTTAAGGCTTTGTTGCACACTTTACCAAGCCAAAAAGGCGTGTGAACCACTCTGTACATCACTCTGTAACATCTCCGACTCCTTGAGATAGGATCATAGCTTAATCTTGGATTGGGTTCTCGAATAAAAGACAATAAGTACATTATTATTAAACTTAAGTCTCAACACAATCCCACAAATATGTCCACAATAAAAAAAAAGTCATTCACATATTAAAAATAATTTAGTACAACTCAATTAATGTAAATAAATATGATCTAACAAAAAAATATCACATCTTGCAAATAACTCAAAACAAAAAAATAACGACAATATTCAAATACGTATTCACGAGTTAAAACCAAAAATAAATATGCCACAAATAATTCTAAAAACAAGTAACTCACACATTAGGTTTGAAAATTGACCTTTGAGAGTAACAAGATTTGATTGGAACTCGACCAAAAAGGTTGAAACAAGGAGAAACAATGCTAAAAAAAAAAAGTATTGGTGTGTTTTTTTATACGCGTTGGATAACATGTTTTCTTTAAAGACTTTATTACATGCGTGACCAAGCCAAGAAGGCTTGCGGACCACTCTGTAGCATGCAAGAATCCTTATTCTTGCTGGTACCACCTCCACCAGGTTTGGGAGATTAGAGGCCGGGAATGTGGTTGTTGCTTGTTTTTTTCCTTTCTTGTTTTAGGGTTTTTTTTAGTTTATTTTGCAAGAGTATATCTCTTTTAATTTCTGTATATGTCCATTCTTTTTATAAATATCTTCTATTTTTATTATTTAGGATCCTCTGTGAAACAAAGAAACAACTAAAATGAAAAAAAAAATAATGTTAGATAATTATATTGTTTCATTCATGATTATGGATTCTTAATTTATTAAATTTCATGTAGGATCTCTTCAATAATTTTTCAATTTTGTTTTATCCTTATATATATATATATATATATATATATATATAAATCTCTCATTGTTATTTTTAATCTATACTCAGTTAATCCCATTTTTCTTTCTTGCCTCTATTTTCACTCTTTTAATTATTTTTCTTTCTCTTTTATTATTTATAAAAATTAAATTAAATACAAAAAACTAAATTAGATATATATAAAGATGA
>Ga0325401_1004569_pt1 | contig 13065 bp, 5 predicted proteins | sample PopdelMetagenome_FD_205666 | JGI IMG/M metagenome (GOLD analysis project Ga0325401, IMG submission 205666) | Populus deltoides microbial communities from Bellville, Georgia, United States - Xylem-PdKOR-R2 | ecosystem: Host-associated > Plants > Phyllosphere > Stem > Wood/Secondary xylem | place...
TTTTCTGCAACATCTACGATTTCCTATTTAGAGACATTCACTACAGGTGTTTTTGCAAGTTTATATATCTGGATTAGCTATAGTCTGGTTAATTGTTATTTCCTTTATCTATATATTTTTTTCTGAAATATTGTTTTTAAGTGTTCCATGTTATTGTATAGTGGGATTGTTCTTTAGTTTCATTAATTATTCTTACCCTTCAAGCACCGTGGTTTTTCCTGCAATCATCCCTTAGCTAAGTTTGAGAATTAAAGCTGTTTAATTTGTTCTTAAGATTATACAGTCAATATGTTTTCATGTAGGAGAGCTGACTGATGGACAGGAACAGATTAGGTTTAAGGATTCATCACTCTGGATCATCACAATCAGAGGAATCTGCTTTAGATCTGGAAAGAAACTACTGCAGTCATCCTAATTTGCTGTGGTCAAGTCCGTCGCCACTTCAACCTTTCGCTTCAGGTGGGCAGCACTCTGAGAGTAATGCTGCCTACTTCTCCTGGCCCACATTGAGTCGACTAAATGATGCAGCAGAAGTCAGAGCAAACTATTTTGGAAACCTCCAGAAGGGAGTGCTCCCTGAAACTCTTGGGAGGTTGCCATCAGGTCAGCGAGCTACCACCTTGCTTGAGCTGATGACCATTAGGGCATTTCATAGCAAAATATTGCGGCGGTTTAGTCTTGGCACAGCAATTGGGTTTAGAATCCGGAGGGGTGATTTGACTGATATTCCTGCAATTCTTGTTTTTGTTGCCCGTAAAGTTCACAGGCAATGGCTCAGCCATGTCCAGTGCCTACCTGCAGCCCTTGAGGTATGGAAAATGGTGCTTCCAGCTTACTGTGGCCTCTATTTTTCTTCTAAAGACACTTGGTTTGTTTTATTTTATATGACTTTTGACTGACTTCATTGTTTGCTTGGGAAGCTAAGCTGCCTTTTCATTGTATGGGTCAGGGACCAGGAGGTGTATGGTGTGATGTGGATGTCGTAGAATTCTCATATTATGGTGTTCCTGCAGCAACTCCAAAGGAACAGTTGTATACTGAGCTGGTAGATGGCTTGAGAGGAAGTGACCCGTGCATTGGGTCCGGATCTCAGGTATGGGCACTTTAGTGATGATCTGATTCTTGTGCTGATTAAATTGTAGGAATGGAACTCATTAATGATAAAGTAGCACTATTTGTTGGGTACTTGATAAGCTTTTTATTTGCTATATAGACAGTTTCGTAGTTCTTCTGGTTGATTGAAAGATGTGATATTTGCATTTTCTTTCGTACCAATAGAGTTTTTAAAATCTGGTGAGAGTTGTTAGAAAATCTCTATCAGAACTTTGTGTGCAAATGAAGGTGTTATTGATATCATTTGGAATTACAGTTGGGTCTGTTTTGCTATTACTTTAGCAGTATTTATAATTTTTTTAAGGGAATGGCTTTGGTCATTCTTTTGTTTGCTGTCCTCATAAATGTCCTGCATCTTATTTTGCTTAGGCGATGTATACTGTGTATGCACTTGAAAACTTGTTTCTGTTCATTTTGTGGAATTTACAAAATTGCTTTACATCTTTAGGTTGCTAATCAAGAGACCTACGGAACCCTGGGTGCAATTGTGAAAAGCCGAACAGGTAACCGCCAGGTTGGTTTCCTCACAAATCGGCATGTTGCAGTTGACTTGGACTACCCAAACCAGAAGATGTTTCATCCTTTGCCACCAAGCCTCGGACCTGGGGTGTATTTGGGTGCTGTGGAGAGAGCAACCTCATTTATCACTGATGAGCTTTGGTATGGCATATTTGCTGGAACAAACCCAGGTAATGTAGTTTTGCATTAAAATTTGTACAGCACTGCATATTTTGGTTTACCTGAAGTTTTTGCAGTTTGTGTTCTTCCTCGTAATAGACTATATTTAATGTCCTACTTGTCATGCTAAGGGATGGGTTATGCTGCTGAGTTTCTATGACTACGTTCAACTAGGGAAATAGTTTGACAGATTAATCAACAGTTTTTTACTTTGAGGACATTTATGTTTGTTGGCTGGAAAGATCCAATTTAGGAGGGTATCGCCTCTTTTGGTTATTTGTGGATTTCACCAGGGGATATTTTCATTCTACATATGGAACTTGCCATGACACAGATTTAACTAATTAAGCGTTGGACATTGTTGCATCCTCAAGCTCCCTAATGTCCCCTTTTCAATCAAACAAGTGTCTGCAAATAATTGTAGTTCCTGCTGGCTGCAGGCGTTACAATCAGTAAGCTGAGGTGATTCAGCTCAAAGCCTAACTAACTTGGGTGTCTATCTAGAGCAATGGTCCACACATATCTTTAAAAGGTAGCTTAAACTGAAATTTGTCCAGATTTCACATTGCCAAGTAAATTGATGGATACAAGATATTAGCAGATCAGTATAATGGGAATTTTGAACCTGACTCACATGATTCAAAGTAGATAGCATTTTATTAATCTTGAAAGGATCTAGCATTCTGCAAGGCAGACCAGACTGGGTTTGTTAATACTATTGTTGCATTAGTACATGATAAAAATCTTGAAATTTTTGAATTAGTTATAAGTGGGCTGATCTTCAATGAGGATGCTTCTCTGAGTTTGTAAAATGAGGAGGCAGGGAGGAATTATTTATGGCTTGGATAAAAGTTGTTTAGATGAAATCTATTGGTGTCTGAAAATTATGGCTCATGTCCAAGGCTAAGATACTCCTAAGTGAATGTTAGAGAGAGAGGGAGGGAGGGAGGGAGGGAACTTCAAAATGATCCTTGTTCATCCAGGCAATTGAGTTAGGTATTTGTCTTCACAGACTACGCTTGTTGCAGATTTTGGAATATAGGGTTTGTGTATTGTTTCCTAACAGTTAGATTTATCTATCTTATATAGGGATGGTGCTGCAGTACGATTGCATATGAAATCATAATTGTGCTAATTGTTTTTTCTTCGTTTGCTGACCTCAACACTTACACATTACGATCCCTTGCAGAAACATTTGTCAGAGCAGATGGAGCCTTCATTCCTTTTGCCGAAGATTTTAACATGAACAATGTAAATATAACTGTCAAAGGTGTTGGTGAGGTTGGTGATGTCCATGTTATAGATTTGCAAGCTCCAATTAATAGTCTCATTGGAAGGAAAGTGGTCAAAGTTGGAAGGAGTTCTGGCTTGACTACTGGGACCATAATGGCCTACGCACTAGAGTACAATGATGAGAAAGGGATTTGTTTCTTTACTGATTTTCTCGTTGTCGGTGAGAACCAACAGACATTTGATCTTGAAGGTGACAGTGGAAGCTTGATTCTCTTAACGGGCCGGGATTGTGAGAAGCCACGGCCAGTTGGGATCATTTGGGGTGGGACGGCTAATCGTGGCAGGTTGAAACTTAAAGTTGGCCAACCCCCAGAAAATTGGACCAGTGGAGTTGATCTTGGTCGCCTTCTTGACCTCCTTGAACTTGATATCATCACAACCAATGAGGGGCTTCAAGGTTTGTACTTCTGAACTAATCACCCATCCTTTTCTCATTCCACATTATTGCACTTATCTTTCAGAATTCATTTGTATTTGTCTCCTTGTATATGGAGGGCATATTGCCAAAATCAAGGATATGGTAACAAATGATACGCATGCTTTGTATTGGATGTGAACTTTTGGCTGTGTTTTGATCAACTATTCCTGATTTATTTTAACATAAAACAAGATGACTGAAAAAGAATAGAGAATGTGACTTTGGAGTTTGCTTTCCAAATTGAATAAACTACATTGGTATCAATCGGTGTTCATTTTACTGATGAAACTATTTTACTTGTGAATTATCATTATTACTTTTTGGAAAATGAAATCTACTTTCAAATAAAATCTAATGCTATTGCTTTCTGAATAACGTTTCTGAATTCCAATAGCAATGATATCAAGTTTCCAACATGTGTTTCTTGAAGAGGTGATGCCAGCCTATGTAAGTTCATTAGCAATGATCTTTGACCGTTACATTTTGCACACATACAAATATGCAAGAGCTGAGAAGGCAAAATTTCTCTACAAGGACAAAATATTCACCTTTTATTGCTCTCAGACAAAATTGAACCTGCCAGAGCTTTTCTTTTTTCCTTTTGTTTTCATTGCTTTTGATAGAAGATAAAGTTGACACTGTAATAGTGATGCAAAACGAAGGCCTAGTGTGTGAATCTATGGGAAAATGTAAAGAGAGAGTTAACAAAAAAATAAAAATTAATCGTCCTGACATTAGACCTTACTCTTTAGTGAAAATTGTGTGCTTGTTATCCCAACTTGTGATACTTTCTGACCTGTTCAGTTATTGATATAGCTGCAATTCAAGATCAAAGAAATGCGTTGGCACAAGGAATAGATTCTACTGTTGGAGAGTCATCTCCTCTAGACCGAGTGCCATCGAAAGAAAAAATTGAAGAAAACTTTGAGCCTCTAAATTTAAACATTCAGCAAGTGACAGGTGAAGGTGAGTCCCAGCAAGGACAGACCCCACTTTTCATTGGCCCTGAATTTCATATAGAAGATGCGGTAGAAGCTTCTCCAAATGTGGAACATCAATTCATCCCAAGTTTCTCGGGGAGATCTCCAATGCATGATAACACACCCCAGGAAAACCCAGAATTGAAAAATCTCTCAGCATTAAGAAGCGACTCTGATGAGATGTGTTTTTCATTGCATTTAGGTGAGCCTGAACCAAAGAGAAGAAAGCAGTCAGATTAACCTTTTAGCATTGAGGAATCGAAATGAAGGTTCAATGCTGCTTGGAAAAACTCTTGAAAAATGGAGTTGCAAGATTGTTTACACATTCTTCCCCAGCTGCTTGGCCTTCAAATTCTGAATTGTAAGTATCCTGAAATGTTAAATTGCAAAGAGAAATTAAGGTTCATACCTCAACTAGGTAAATTATGATTCTTTTTTTCCATGTTCTGGTTAAGGTTACAGCTTTAGGTTATGTGAGTCATACATTATCCAGTAGAAAAATGGTTAGGGAGGTCCTTCATTAAATATGTCTTCAATTGTATTTACCTATGTCAAAATTGTTGTACCATAAACACTCCTAAAATGGGGGCATGAACAGTTAGTTAAACATAAAATGTCATTTTGACAAACCATGTCGGTTCTATCCTTTGCCCCGGAGGAGTTCTCCTTCGGATAAAACTTGTTGAAGCTTGTTGGAGTAAATAATGAATCATTTTAGTCTGCCTTTGACAAAGCACATTGTTCAGATGTTTTTGCACTGTGTTTAGCTGTTCAGTCATTTTATTACATATTGTATTGGTATATATTGATCAAGATCTATTTATTTGTGTGATCATTTTGGGAAGGGGATTTACGTTGAACTTCTTTGATGAATTTGATATTGGTTTCCTTTCTTTTCAATTAACATTGCCTTTGGTTATTCTGTTGAGGTACTGAGGACATCAGAGTTAAATTCCCGTGTCTGGATCTTGATAGCCAGATGATGTCTATAATGATTTTCGAGGAACTTCAACTGTACCTAATTTAAGACTGAGAATGGTGGTGTCAAGACAAATTAGGAGCATGTTTGGTGTTATTATAATAATTATTTTTTATTTGAAAATGCATCAAAATAATATTATTTTAAAAAATTTATTTTTTACATCAACACATTAAAACGATATAAAAATATTAAGAAAAAATTAATTTAAAACTAAGAAATTTTTTTTTTAACTTTTTCAAAAACATTTTTCAAACTGAAAAATCATCAAGTGAGCTCTAGAAAATGTTGGTAAAACACAGAAATGTACCAGCCTTTCATTTTTGTCCCATAGCTCTTCCATCTCAAGCTCGCCACATACCATTCTCATTTCCATTATTGCTGGGGCATAAAATTTACCAGCTCCGCACCACGATCTGTGTTTTCTTTTCTATTGCTAATAGTAACATAAAATGGAAGATAAGACAATACAAAAGAGTTCCTGACCTTATTATCACTCTACTGCTCCTGGTGTATGCATATTCTTTCACCTGTTTTGTGGGATTCACGGATCATAACTGGATTGACATGATAATGTGAGAGAGCAACAGGGATGGTTGAAGAACTCGAGGATATTCTTGTCCAAGGGCAACATTAAGCAGGCCCACTATTCCAACTTTTACCACTTTTTTGGAAGTTTGCTGGAATGAAAGAGATGGTGGTTTCATCTAGTTCAGAAGCATTTGGCAGCTTCTTGTAGATCCATTATTGGTAACAATCAATTACATTATCTTCTTACCACAGGTGTCAATCCAGTGTTAATTTTGCACTAGAAAGGCTGAGGAATTGATTACATCATGTTTTATTTTAGTAGTTGGTGCTCATTTGGCTTCCTTGAAAGGGAATATCAGATGACCCCATGAGTAAGTACTTTGCAATTTGCTTTTGAATGTGGATGTGCAAATTCAATCATAACTAGTAGCATTACATGACCATTCTTTACCATTTTCCAATCTCCCATGATTGCTTGGTGGAGATGCCAAGACTGTTTTCTCTTTGTGCTGATGGTATATCAGTAGCATATGCACGCAAAAACTAACCCACAAGAATTATACAAGTGGTTTGAGACTCAGCTATTAAATACGAGCGTCTTCGTCAAAAATCAATGGAGTTTCAGTTTTTTCTTTTAAATTTCTTTTGATTTTCATCAGGTCTGGCCAACTTAAAATTCAACTCGAAACCCTTCTCATATTAGGTCTTGAGTTGCGAGTTTTCCGAGTTTAACATAACTGTAACAGCTATGGTAAGCAAAAAAGTTATCATAATGATGGAAAGACATAAAAAGAAAATAGTACGCATAAGTTGTTGGTCCATAAAGTATCCAAATTTATTAGCTCCATGATTGATTAATTGTGTAGGCTTTTCAGGGAACAATTTTCTACTAACCCCGTCTTGTTTCAAATGCCGTGTTGCTTTTAAGTCTATAATGGCCACTCATTTGAGGCAGGCAAATGGATATTGCCTTGGTCACTTGGCAATTAACAAGTCCTCAAAATGTTAACTCAAGCAATCTTCAGTCATAAGTAATAATGAATTTGATGAGTCGAACCGATTAAAGAAACACGAACTCACTAGCTACTTGCTCATTTTACCTTTAAGCCAAATGATTATGTCCACATTTGTCTGCAATAATTATGCTGTGTTTATTGCTTGGTGGGATAGGCTGATGGATAATGAATGAATTACTCTGCACACGACCCTGTTAATGCCTTCTTTAGGCGTCATCATCCACCCTTTTGAAGGTTGGTTAATGCCCAGCTCGAATAAATCTATCAAGAGATTGTTTTTTTTTTTTTTTTCAAGTTAATTTTTATTTGATTTTTTAAATTGTTTTAATATATTAATATTATTTTATTTTAAAAAACAATCATGAAGAGCTCAGATCCTGCCAACCTCCCCTGATCGGTAATCCCTGTATATCAAGTGGTCTTACTTACCTACCTTTTATGCTATCTTTAGTATCAGAAAAAGATCATGAAATTTCTTTCCCATTTAAGTATAGATAGATAACTTAATTAAGATTCAATCGAATTAATTATTACCCATCTAAGAAAATCTTAGAGGCTAAGCGCTCCCACCTAAAGAAGGAAAAAAATATATATTGAAAAACATCATAAAAGTGATTATACACGGCCTGTTTTGATTTTTTTATATTTTAAAAGTATTTTTTATATGTTTAAATTATTTTAATAAGATGGTATAAAAATAATTTTTAAAAAATAAAAAAAATAATTTTAATATATTTTCAATCAAAAAAAATCATTAATTACTCCATTCTTCAGCACATTTAATTTCGCCATTGAAAAGTCCCCCACCAACTAGTTTTAATGGTACGTAATCGTTGAAGGTACTCTTAGAATTGATAATGGTATCAAAGTATACGACGAAGAAGAAGAAGATGATGATAATAGGCTGCCAGCAAGGGCAAAACCTATCACACCTCTACTCCAATGATCATCATCACAGAGAAAAAGATGTGCTGTATAAGCATATTTTCAATAATAGCTTAGGAGGTAGACACTTGTCTAGACCATGCCGTCTAATTAAAAACTACTTTAGTTTGCTATTTATGCTTTGTTTGGTTCTGGGTTTTTACCGAGTAAATGTTCATTGCTTTTTATTTGGTAAAGTAACCTTCTTCTTCTTCTTTTTCTTTTTCTTTTTCTTTTTTTTGCAAGATTTTTTCTAAACATGTTACTTTATGTTAACGGATAGAAGTTTTTATTTGATTATTATTGACTTATAATTTTACTAGAAGATTCTATAAATTTTATCTTCTTTTATATATATATAGATTCAAATCTTCATATATAGTCATTTTGAGATGAGCAAGGCTCCCAAGAAGTTATTTTGTGAGATTTGTTATGTTTTTCTAATTAATTTATAATTTTTCCTATTTAATTTATAATTATATATATATATATAGAGTGTAGTAATCAACAGGTAGTCAATTAGACAATATTGATCATCTTTCATCAGGAAAAAAGAAGAAGAGTAAATGTAGTTGATGACTAGTACATAACTCGAAGGTAATATAATCCTAGCGTGAAAGCCTGATGGTTGTTTCTATGGAAAAAAAAGTTACCATGCCTCATAAATATTGGAAATATTCAGGTACAAGAATTCTCATATCTTCCATACAGATTTCATCATTTGTAGTTGTCACACATGTGTCACCCACATGCTAAAAGGGCACAACGGCAATGGAATTTGGAGTTTGCAGCAGCAGGATTTCTTTGTCTGAAATCTGGTGCTTAGTTATTTCTTCTAGTGGCAGATTCCATAATAGCAGATCTGTTTTTTTGTGCAGAAACACTGGTGCCTTTTTGGCCTTTTAGCAGGACCTTCTTTTTGCAGATGCCAAGCTCTAAGGGATCTTAAAGAAACAAAGCTATAAGCTCTTTTCTTCTTTCGTGCTTTAATGGGAGACTTCAATGATTTGCAGCCTTAAATATTTGTGGCAAGAGGATTCCTGCTTCCCCTCTATTTGCATGCCTTGTAATGATGGTACATTTTTATTTTTTACTGTTAATTGTACTTAACAGTATTGAATGCTTAACTGAGATGATTAGGATCATCATTGTCATCACCATGATTATCTTCATATTTAGCACAAAAAACTCACCTTAAAAAGCCTTACCAAATGTGTGTGTGTGTGTGTGTGGATCCACATTTATATCTTTTCAGAGGGGAAGGATTCCTGTTCATGTCTTGCCCTTGATAAAGGGGATTCATTTAAGAAAAGAAAAAAATTGAAGAGGTGTAATTTGTAAGGAATTTTCAAATAATTAAAGAACTTACTGTATAATTGTGATGGTTTAACCAATATTTAAGCATCAATTATTGGTGTTTAGTGGCCTGCAAGACCTCATCAAATCATACAAGGTATACCCTCACTTTCATACACAACACTAACTAATTATTATCTCCTGTTTCTCCATATATGAGCTATATTAGCTTGTGGACCTTCATCTCACAAGATAGACTACTGTTCTTTCTCTGCAATGTCGAAACCTAATTGATTCCCACCCAGTTTTAGCTAACAGCATCAGCCAATTAAAGGACCAAAAGCATATTAATCATCAACCACCATGTTTATAGCATGACAGATACTGGAAGCTTGAAATTGAAAACCACGATTTTAAGTCCATTTTTTTAGTACACAAGCTTGCTTCACATCTTTCAAGATCGTCCCATTTAATAATGAATAAAGCTTTCCTGTCACCATCGATGTTTTCTAGTAATTTGAACTCTCAAATCAATACAATATCCCTCTCAAAATATATAGGTAATTAATACATAAAAATATGCAATTCATCACAGAGGGTATCTAGATTGAAAAGGTCTAAATGTAACACAAAATCATCATAAAAAAATGATGAACTTACCTGCTGTTCCATATAGATCTTCAAGTCACCTCTGGCATTCTAGCTATAACACTAATCTAAGCTCCAAAAGACGAGCAATGAGCTTCACAAATCAATCAAATTGTATAGTAACTCATAATTAGTTTTTGAAATCAAGTGACTTTCCTACTAGCAGGCATGCAGCTCTAGAGATGAAAACAAAAGTGGCTCCCAATGTAATTAATTTCTTGTGCTGCTGTCAAAAGTACTATATTTATTGATGGGATTTCAAGATAAAAATAAAAGATAAGGCTAATGAAAAATATATGTACACAAACAAATCCTCCAAAAGATGGTAGTTGAAATTCCTTAACTTTTTATTAGGGAAAAACAAGCCAGTATCTGCCCTTTCATATTAAAACTGATATATCCCTAACTACAGTGCATGATTAAAGCAAGAACACGAGAAACAAAGAAAAGAACAGCATTTTCGCAACAGTTTTTATTCTTAAGTACACTTGAAAGCAAGCTCTACCACAAACTATAATCTCATTGTCATTGAAATATCACTGATATCCCATTGTTTTTCTGGTAGAAACATGATAGACCAACAAATTAAAGAATAAATATCTACACTTGGAACTAGAATATTTAGCATTCAAGGACAGAAATTAGCTGTCTATAATTAAGGTGCTAAAACAGTGAATCCGATCTTCAGATGCCATAGTCATGATAAAAATGAGAAAAAAGAACTGAAGGAAATAAAATGGCAACAATCTAATCCATGTTATTACCAAATCACATCAATCGAAGTTGGTTTTTCATGGAAAAATCCAACCAACACTACTAAATATTCCCTTTTCGACAAATTAATTGAACACCACCACTGCTTAATTAGGTAAATCAAATCTTTTAAATTAATACATGAAGAATAAAGCCAAGAAATTACATCTGGAAGCATCTTTTGCAGGTATGAAGAGACTAAAAGCAAGTGGTCTCCCTGTCTTGACAACAACTTGAAGGGAAAAAGTCACACACTTGTCCATGATCACCAAAACTTGATATCAGTGATTAACTAACTTTTCATACAGCTGATATCAAAACATTACAATCCATTTTTATTTTAAATAATTAAGAAATGCCCTATGAGGCCTATATTCAAGCGCTCTTTTATGTTGGTGCAATATTCATGATACAACTTATCCGTATCTTGGCCTGAAATTAGATATGTAGAGTTGGATATAAAAAACTTATTTCTCCATTTTATTTTGTTAGGTTACAAAATTAATTTTAACCAAAAGATTCCTATTATTTGAAGCAATAAATCTAAGCTTTTGTCTCCGTAAGACTACAAGATGTGTGCATGGCAATTAATGAGCTATACAACATCATGCCAATGAGCCTTGTTTTGGATTGAATCTTTTTGGAAACTCTTGAGATACAGAATATTGAAGAATAAAAGGGAAAAACAACAATCTCACAGAAACTTCTGATGTTATGCTTGAATGTCTGATAAAGAGATTGAATCAGCAAAATGCTTATGAAGCATAAGTACTCCATAAAAATGCCCCAACTGCCACCTTATGTGGAAGTGCTGTTGGAGTAATTAATACTATGTGCGGAAACTCACTGCAATTTATAATCTGGGAAACCACAGAATGCTAATTATCCAACAGATGAATGTAACATCCTGTGTAGGTTTGTCAATGTCTGTTCAGAATTGTGGGTCACCAACACCAAGCTGGACCCCTAACCGTGTGCAATTAAGGATGAAACCAAATTTGTACCACCTTTTGTCTCCTATTCAGTTTCACTCCCAAAATCAGTACAAAATTGTAAGGGTTAGGTGAGGCCAAAATTAATATAGTGAGAGACATGATGAAAAGATTGCAGAAACCAAGTATATATGCAATTATGAGAGCATTGGATTTACCACCATATACACAATATAAAAAATACATTAATATATACATTTTCTAATAGCTTGCCTTAATTTCTTGTGTTTTGTGAATTTATTTTACATATTAATTCTTGATACTACCTGCAGCCCACTAGTAAAGACAAACATGGAAGCATCCAGCCATGCAGGCAGGAGAGATATGGATAATATATTGTCTTTCTTGGCATTTTTTAGTTGTTGTAAGAGATATAGCTGGATCTGAGTAGGTTAAAAAATCAACAATACACTGATTGGACAGGCAAATGTGTGAGTGTCTACTTGTGTATGTTTGCAAATGCATAATTCTTGTGTTTGCAATAAAGGAAAATAGAGGTGTTAATTATTGAGATCAAAATCACATCGTAATCAACCTGAAATTGCAATTTCAATGGTAACTAATCCAGAGATAAACAATAAAAGAAAAGAAAGGGAAGATGAAGCAAGAACCAAAGAATTGATCACCTGGTATGAAGCACTTGTGACTCTGTGAGAGCAAATTAGACCCCAGAAAAGCATGTTTCAGAATCTCTTTTGCTGTTTGTGAGTGAGTGATTGAAGCTGCAAGATGACCTGATGGAACCATATACTTTTATAGCTCTAAGTTCAAGCTAGTTTCTAATTAGGTTTCTACCCTTTTGCCTGGAAAATACATATATATACCATTTAGGTACAAGTTTACCTATGCGTCTTCCCTATTAGTGCAATTCCCTTTTCTTGACAATTTTACTGGGAAAAATCACCAGTATATTCTGTTTTCATTGCCTAAAAACTCACAAGCAATTGATCATCATAAGATCAAAAACATGCATCCTAAACTAGTAATACAAACCTAGCTACCACGATTCAGTATATATCTTTGACAACATTAAATTTTTTCTACCTACAAATACTGATATAAGATTAATGTTAATATATATATAAATGAGAGTAACACGTTCATTACCAGATCATGCTGGCAGCTTCAACCTCTCAAACCAACATATTAGACAAATTGAAGGAAGAACCAAAACGGGGGGAGTGAGGTTTGGCCTTTTTTGGGAAATTTGGAAAACTAAGAGGTCTAATTTAAAGGGAAAGAAGCAGAAACTTAATTTCTCACCTAAAGATTGACAAAGGAAAGCACGAGCTGTGCATGTTTTAGGTAGGGGAATCCTCGTGACTCTCCCTCTCCATTTATATAAATGCACCTCTCTCTTCTTCCCCCACTCTGTTGTACTGTGTCATAGATGGAGTATTTAATGGTGAGTTTTGGCCCTTCCTTACAGCTATTGACACAGACC
>Ga0325401_1004571_pt1 | contig 13061 bp, 6 predicted proteins | sample PopdelMetagenome_FD_205666 | JGI IMG/M metagenome (GOLD analysis project Ga0325401, IMG submission 205666) | Populus deltoides microbial communities from Bellville, Georgia, United States - Xylem-PdKOR-R2 | ecosystem: Host-associated > Plants > Phyllosphere > Stem > Wood/Secondary xylem | place...
TTGCATCTTTCATCCAAAAGTGCCTTCAAAACATAAAACAAAGAATATCAAGGCATTTTATATATAAAACATAGGCAAAATACTAGTTAAATGGGGGTGAAACTATCAAATAATATGGTTGCATCAGCACTTGAACTTGAAAATTAACCAAGTCCTACGTAACGACTATCCTCTATTGAGCACGCCCAAGGGAACAATCATCCTTCTTTGGCATGCCTAAGGGAATGACCATCCTCCCATGAAAAAGCCTCAAGGAATGACCATCCTCCTTTGGCACGCCCAAAGGAACGAGGTGACGTGGGCGGTTCGTCGTCAGCAACATCACGAGAAGTCTACTAAACCTTATCATTTAGAGGAAAGAGAAGTCGTAACAAGGTTTCCGTAGGTGAACCCGCGGAAGGATTATTGTCAAAACCTGCCTAGCAGAACGACCCGCAAACCTGTTGCATGACATGCTGGGCTCGGGGGGCACTTGTCCCTCGCGTCCTCGCGAGCCAAGGAGGGACGCATCTGTGCTCTGCATGGCTCGCAAACGAACCCCAACGCAAGAAGCGCTAAGGAAATTGAGTACTGGGAGCACGCCCCCGTAGCCTTGGCGTTGGGGGCACACCTTTTTCTAGTGATAATCTAAACGACTCTCGGCAACGGATATCTCAATTTTTGCATCGATGAAGAACGTAGCGAAATGTGATACTTGGTGTGAATTATAGAATCCCGTGAACCATCGAGTCTTTGAACGCAAGTTGCGCCCGATGCCTCTTGGTTGAGGGCACGTCTGCTTAAGTGTCACGCATCGTCGCCCCCACTCTCCTCGGCTCACGAGGGCGGGGGTAGATACTGGTCTCCTGCGTGCTTCCACTCGTTGTTGGCCTAAAATTAAGTCCTCGACAATGGTCGCCACGACGAGCAGTGGGTGAGAGACCCTCGGACACGGTCGTGCGCGCGCCTTTCACCCCTAGGATCTCCTGGACCCTCGGGCATCAACCCAGGTGGTGCATATAGAATGTATGAGATTGTTAGGACCAATTGATTAACTAATTATCCAACCTAGAAGCCCTATTCATAGGCTAGTTGGATTTTTGGGACTTCATTAGTGGCGCCTTATGTGGAAAACTAATAAAAAAGCCATCGGTTTCTCCCTAAAGCATGCTTTTGACATTTTTAAACCATTTTATGGCTCACAACCATTTCCCACCTGGGTTAAGATGTGGGACAAGTCTTCTCGTTGCTGCATACACTCCTGCTTAAATAGAGCTTTAACAACTATTCAATCAAGTCCAACTCCTCACCAAGGTAGTGCTAGCCACTCAAGGTAAGATAAGAAAATTTAGGCTATGCTTTGTCAACTTGATAAATATAGTTGGAGCCTTGAGATCTTGAAAAGCTTTCAACAAGTACAAGTGGAATGTCGGTTCAAACCATAAAATATGTGAAGTATTTCTTACAACTATTCAAGGGAAAGGGAAGAGTCTCCCTCACGTCGGACACTCTACTTAAATAAAAATTTACCATAGCCAATGAGAATAATAATGTAAGTTTTTTTATATATAAATACTTATTCAAAATGACTATTTTCATTTTCTTCATGTGATGCCTAAGAGCCTTTCAATAATACACATTGGAAAAGATGGACTTGGTCTCCCTAATGCTATATGCACCACTCTCTATGGGACTGATTTGGTCTCCCTAGTGCTATATACACCAATCTCTAAGAAATAGATGTAGTCTCCCTGGTCCTATATGTACCTTTTTTTATGGGATGGACTTAGTCTCTCTAGTACTTTATGCATCAATCTTCAAGATATGGACTTGGTCTCCCCAGTCCTATATGCACTGCTCTCCAAGGGATGAACTTGGTCTTCCTAATGCTATATGCACCCCTCCTCTATAGGATGGAAATGGTCTCCCTATTGCTATATGCACCATTATTTATGGGATGAACTTGGTCTTCCCAGTGCTATATACACCACTCTCTAAGGGATGGATTTGGTCTTCCTAGTATAAATAACAATATCATGTAATCACCACTCTTAGTGGAGGGCTCTCATTCTGCAAGCTCCTACTCTCCGAAGAACCTTCGAAGAACCTATAATCACTTAAAAATTTCTAAGCATAGGTTCATCCTTTTTGGGTTCCCACTATCCGCTTAGAAATTCTCTAAGTATGGGCTTCACGCTTGATGAGTTTAGAGATACGAGTTCCTCCAAAGTGAGTTGACTTCCTCTGATGGGTTCCCCCCAGCCACTTAGAAATATTTCTAAGTACAGGCTCCCTCCTCATATTTTTCTCTTACCCTTCAGGGAAATTTTTGAAGTATGACTTCCTTTATGCCCCTCAATACGGGCTCTTTGGTATATCACCCGAGGTTTTCACCCTTTTCTCACGCGATGAAAATTCAATGAACTCGTTATATTAATTGAGTATTTTTACAAGTCTTTGCGTATCAATATCACAAAGACTTAAGGAGCTCCTAATATACCTATTTTTAACGTGTCTAAAAAACCCTTATGACTCTTCCCCTTTGGGAACGCCCAAGAGAATAAGCATGGCCTGAGTAGGGGTTTGGCAGTGTGCCAAACCTAGCCATGCGGGGGCTTGGCAGCGTGCCAAACCCCGGACATGTTATAATGGGATTAGAGTTGAGAAAGAATATGAAAAGAGATGTAGATCCCATTGACTTCAAAAGTTTAGTTGGAAGCTTGAGGCATTTGACTTGTACTAGACTAGATATATTATATGGAGTTTGGCTAGCTAACAAAAACATGGAGACCCTAAACTAGTCTTATTTGAGTGCATCAAAAAAGGATATTTTGTTATATCAAAGGTATTGTTAATGATGGTATGTTCTAATCATCATCTAAAGGTGGTAGACTTATTGGTTATTTACATAACAAATGAGGAAGAGATTTTGATGAAAGAAAAGGCACAAATGGATTCATATTCTTGGTAGATACATCATTTACATGATCATAAAAAACTAACCTAACATAATGTTGTCATCATATGAAGTTGAGTATATAATTGCTAACTTAGTTGTTTATCATGATAACTAGATTAGAAATATTAAGTACTTATGATTTCCATAAGAAAATCTCATGAAGCTCTACATTGATAATTAATTATCTATTTTCCTAGCAAAGAATCCAATTTTTTATAAGAGAAACAAACATATAGATACACAATAATATTTCATCATAGTGCATGTCAAAAATAGAGAAGTGAAGTTAATCTCTTATAAGACTTATGATCAAATTATAGATATTTTCACGAAGCCTCTCAGACATGATATTTTTGCAAGATTAAAGACAATGCTTATAATGATTAATCCTAAAAATTCAAGTTTAAGGAGGGATGTTGATGAGTAAACTTGACTAATAACATAAAACGAGCCTATACTTTCTAGAAGTGGATGGTTGTCATTGTCAAAGAAGAAGGCAACCACTAATTTTAAAGAATGCAATAGCCAGTAATAAAGGAGGTTCGATCATAGTTATCAAACCTTGCACGGGGGTTGACCCAACCAAGGGGTCAAGTCCCGAGTTTTATGGGTCAACTTGGGTCGACCCAAAAAATTAAAAAAAAATATTTAAAATTTTAATATTTCATATGAAAAATTAAGAAAAAAATCATGTGAATATAAGTTATACATGTTATAAATAATGAAATTTAAAAGAATATTTAAAAAAAAATTTATCCCACATTGAAAAAACATAACTTTTTTCTTGTGAACATTGAGTATATATACGAAATGACTTCAAATCCCACATTGAAAAAATAACTTTTTTTCTTGGGAACATAGAGTATATATATTAAAGGGTTTCAAATCCCACATTGAAAAAACATAACTTTTTTCTTGTGAACATAGAGTACATATACGAAGGGTTTTAAATCCCATATTGAAAAAATAATTTTTTTCTTGGAAACATAGAGTATATATACTAAAGGGTTTCAAATCCCACATTGAAAAAATAAAAAACTTTTCTAATATTTATATAGTGAACTTTAAAAAGTGTTAATAACCAATTAAAAAAATTATAGGGGTAAAGGAGAAAAACCAAATTTGAAAAAAAAACATCGGATCTCGCTCGGGTCACAGGTCAACCCGCCAGGTTGACCGGGTTTGGCCGGGTCGTTGTACCGGCTGGTCTTTTGACAAACCCAGACCGGTCCAGTCACCGGATCGACCCGCTAGGCCAGTCCGGGTTTAATAACTATGGGTTCAATAATAGTTGAAAAATAAAAAGATAATAAAATGAGTGATGTAGTCAATGATGTTTTTTAGTGTTTTTTTTTTTATAAAAAAAAAATAGGCATCTAGTTTCAGTGAATGTATGGAGTGATAAAGAAAATAGAGTAAAAAAAAACATTATGAGAGAGTTGCGATGTTGTGTATCGTTTCAAAGAATTCTGAATTTAGTGCTTGTTTGTGTGTATTTATCTCCACTAGTAACCTTAATCTTCTACACCACCTACCAAGTAACTTATTCATGTTTTAATAATCATCATCCTCGTAACATCCTTAAGCAATATCTCCCATCTTGAAATCACAGAATTATTGTAATCATCATTATCATCTAAAAACTTTACCTGCCATATTTTAGGAAAGAATTTCAAAGGTCCATCACTCCGAACATACACCACTGTATTAACAATGGCTGTGCTCTACTGCTACTGTAAATGATCTATTTTTGTCCCTTGTATATATAATTTATTCCTTTTCCATTGCAATTCTTTATTTCTTATTTGTGTCTAATGGCAATGGATAACTCTCATGTCTCATGAAATTTGAGTTGGGTTTTGCCTTGGTTAACTATGAAGTCAAGGACCTGACGCCTATAAAATAAGCTAGTGAGAATCCATCATTCTTAGGTGAATATATATCAATTAATAGTCCTAAATATATTTTTCTACTAACCCTGACAAATAATCTTGCTTATCTTTACTGTTGTTGTCACACTTGTAAACACAATTTCATACATAATAAAAGATATTAATTGAGAAATTGAAAAGTACATTCAAACGTTGTTATTGCTAACTACAGACTAAAGCAATAATTGAAAGATAGATGCACATGATGATAATTGAAATTGTAACGGGTGATGCTCTTCTAATTTTTTTTTATTTAGTTATATGACAATAAAAATGGTTTTTCATAAGAAAAATAATAATTTAAATTCTTTAGACAAAAATAATTATTAGTATAAATTCTCTTTTAGTTAAATGTATATTTTTTAACAAAAAATCTATCTTCTTAGCTACACTGTTTATTGCATGGAAATTGTAAGATACTAAAATCAATAACAAGAAAACAATTTTAAAATAAGTATAGAAAATATATCTCTTTAATCAAATCCTCTTTTCCTTATTAATGAATTCATTTTATTTTATTTTTTGGATAATTATTTTTTCATAAGTATTATTTTTTAAACAAAAATTTATCATAATCTTAAAAGAAATTTTAAAAAGAAAAAATAATAATGTAATCTACTGAAATCAATAACCAGAAAAAAATAATTTAAAATCAGTATAGATGTAAACCTCATGTATAAATTCGGTATAAAATTAGAGAAATGTTTTAAATTGAGTAAAAGAAATAAAATGAATGATGTGTGAATTTTGATAAATGGGACACAAATATATGTATATATGTAAAAGGTAAGAATACAAAAATTTATCAAAAATCATTTCTTGTAAATATTTGATTAAGAAATGTAAACTTGGTACAACTCAAGAGTTCCATAAAATTTCTAAAGAAAGTGTATAAAAAAATTAAGCAAATAAAATACAAAATTGAGGATTTGATACTTGCAGTAAGGGAATGGATATGGACCTTTGAAATTAAAAAAAAAATGGTTACCAAACAAATTTTTAAATATAGAAGTGTGAAAATGCTCGAAAAATAAAAAAGGTCTAAAATGTGAATTAAATTTTAATGGAAGTGATTTATAAGGAAAGAAAAGTACTAGGGTATAAATTAATGAATTTTGATATCATCTGTTGAAAATCAGTATTTAAAATATACTGGGACGAGGGAAATAATACCTAATAATTATAAAAGTTACTATTTGAAGGAACATAGTGGGAATTTGATAATGTTTGCCTATAAAAGGCTTGGGGGTAGCCGAGCATAGGGGGATTGAGAGGAGAAAACTCCATCTTTACTTGAAAAATCCTTGAGAAACCTAGAGAAAAACAAGGAAAAGAAACGAGTGATACTAAAGGATTTAGGCACCAAAATCACTTAGATTTAGAGTGTTCTTGAAAGAAAATTTTTGGGAAAGAGTTAAAGGGAAGGGGCGGCAACAACAAACAAGAAAAAAGAGGTGGAAATCCTTGATTTCTTAGCAATTGGAACCTAGATTACTCCGTAATAACATGTCACAACATCCATTTAATAAGTTCTTACAATATTTGTTAAGTTGCCGTTGATTTTTCATTAAATTGAGGTTAGGGTTCCTGTTAAATTTTAGGGGAAATAAGAAATTGAATTAAATTAATGTATGTGACATGTAATATGATTGAAATGAGTTGAAATATCAAGTAATTTTGAAAGGAAATTAGTAGTCCCTTTCTAGGTGTGTGGCCAGCCATTGATGTAACAAGAGGAAGGGTGTTTTATTTGAATCCTTAACTTAATGATATGTGTTTATATGAATTAAAATGATGAGAGTGCATGAAGGAATAATAATAAAGGTGTTAGAGAAGATTGAAAAGAGTGTTCATTGATAAGTTAATAAATTTGGGAGAACAGTCTACAATTGTGATAAGTTGTAAAATGATGATAAATTAGGTAAACTAGTTCTTAGAATGTGTCTTCGGCAATATTATAGTGTATAACATGGAAATGAATTGATTTTGAAAGAGGATAAGTTAACATGGTAGTGTGTGTATGTTATGGAATTTGTTGACGAAACTGGACAGTTTCATCTCTTGATCTTCTAAAGGGAATTCAAGCATGAAAATAGGGGAATTTGGATTAGGTCTCTCATACAAATGGTAGCCTTGGATGTCAGATATCTAAGAAAGTTGACCTTGATTAATTTAGAGTTTTAGAACTTTAGCTATAAGCTAATAACTTAGAAGGGATCAAGACAGACCATACTAGATAGTTGGTTATCTTCTCGATAACGGGTAATTTTGAGGGCTTTAAAAGAAGAATGGGGATCTTCTCCCTTCAGTGGACTTATAGCCCTATGTCTTAGCTTTTCAAGGGATTAAGTCATGCCTTAAACCGAACCCTATAATGTTAGTTATGGATAAAACACAAAATAGTGTTTGAATGAGGGATTACCCTGATTGTGATGTTGGTCTGCATTCTTAGTTAAGAACCTAAGGAAAAGGATATAATAGGAACATGAGATGTAAATTTAAGAAAAAAAGGGTAATAATGAATGAGATGATTAAAGAGAAATTTGTATAGATTTTAGATTTATAAGAAATAAATGCTTATAAGTAATGACGTGGTGTATTTATTGATGCAGGGGAAGCCACAAGACCTAGACAGCAGCTCAGGACTACCATTCAAGCTTTTATAGGAGGTAGGTGTCCAACATTTATGCTTTTAGTTTTTTTGTTATTTTAAATTGTTTGGCATGTTAGTGCTTTGAACTTAGTAGCCCATATATATGATGTTAATAAGAAAAATAAAAAGGGATCGGTATGAATGGTAGGTTGCGATGTCATTGATTAGCTATCCGGGTTTGGATAGCTAATGGTATCAATGGTGTTCCATTGGTACCGACATTTCAGATGACATTGATTAGTTATCTGGGTTTGGATAGCTAATGGTATCAATGGGGTTTTATTAGTGTCAACATTCCTTAAATTGATTAGTTGATCCCGGGTAATTGGGTGACTAATGATGTTAGTAAAGATTATTAACATTGGCATGGTCACTCCCGATGAAGGGGAAAAGATAAGTTAATTAACTATTCCAGATCGAAAATAGTTAATGATATCAATGAATCGTATTGGTATCGGCAACCATTTATAGTGTGATTAGCTACTCCGAGTAAGGAGGCTAATGATGTTAAAGGTTTTTGACATTGGCAACTTTAATGGTAAACCAGATGTGGATAAGAATTGATTAACTATTCCGAGGTAGGAATAATTAATGATATTAATCGGTTGTATTGATATCAACACTTGAATGAAATTGATTAGTCTAACTAGGTATTAGGAGACTAATGATATTCATTAGTGTCGCCTAGTACCTTCTGGAGAATGGGAGAGAAAGTATTGATTAGTTATTTCGAGATGAATATCTTGGTATCAAGTGATAATTGATTCATAAGGAAATGGTTTTCAAAACCGTTGAGTTGAGATTTCCAAGATGAAATCATTCTCGGAAAATTGATTAGGATATTAGATGGATATTGGTAATAGATGAAAAATGTATGTTGTAAAAGAGATCTATGCCTGATTTTATGTATCAAAGAAATACCATGGAAATTATTACATATCATTGTTATTGTTTGTTACTACCTTTTTATTTATATGTACATGTTAATTTCTGTTTTTAAGTCCATCGGGGTCACGTCAAAAGTGATATTAGTTTAGTCACCTTTTGCTTTTGGACATGTAATTATTTTGTAAATTAAGAGACTTATCTCCTAAAATTTAAAATGTAATATTAACCTGTAAATTTGGATATATGACTTTAATGTAATGTATGTAATTTTAAGTACCTATTTAACCATGCATGTTTATAGTTGAAATTGAATCCTTCACTTGAATTACATTATATGATGTTATTATGCAAGATATAGTTTATGTGATGATATTATTTAACAATTGAATTATGTATTGTTATTTTGTGAAAGTATAATTGTATGTTGTTATTGAATAAGGTGTGTTATATTGATGAGGATGAGTTGAGTTGAGATTCAGGATGATTGGATTGGGTTGTGAAATGAAATTCAAAGTACAATATGATTTTGTTGATAACTTAGGACATCCTGGTATAAAGAACACTCCACCAAAATTTTGGTGGATCCTGTATAAAAAAACAATTCTGAAATTTTCAATTACTTGTTGTGTGTTTTCCTAGAGATTGAGAGTGTTATAATAGAAAATATATCTCTATAATCAAAACATTTTTCCCTTATTAATGAATTCATTTTATTTTATTTTTTGGATAAATTTTCTTTTCGGAAGTAATATTGTTTTATAAAAACCTTATCATAATCTTAAAAGAAAATTTTAATAAGATAAAAATAATTAATTGATCATTGTATTGTAAATATATTAAAAAAATATAACAATAATAAACTTGAAAAAAATTATGTAAACAATTTATAATAAAAAAGATTAGTTATTTTGTCTGCATTTGAAAAATTATACATAGTAGGCTCATATATAATTATTTGAAAAGAAATAATATTACCATAAAAGACATTAATATTATTTAAAAATAATGGTATAATTGGATAATTTTAAAAAAAACATTTAAATAAATTTATTTAAAACAAATCTAATTATAAAATATGAAAAGAGAACGAGCTTGAAGAGCCACGAGTGCATGTGCTTGAAGAATGAGCCAGCGCCCCTAGTCGACATGAAAACTCAAGCATTTAAGCTTGGAAACCTAGGACCATGTCATCCACCTAAATTTTTTTAATTAGATGTATGATGCATCACCTGCCTAGGCAAACGATGTATCATTCATTTACCATCTTTTCTTGTCATCAAAGGTGGCTTCAATGACTAAAAAATTAGGGTCCAAGTTTTTAGACCGCGAAAAAACCCATGTTCCAACTATTTTTTCACCTAAAAAATATTTTAAAAGAATTCATGAACCATATAACCCTGTTTTAACAACCAAACACATTGTAATTGATCTAAAAATTCAAAATCAAATCAAATAAAAAAATTATAAGTTGCAATATATTTTTTCCTGCATCATTTAAGGTGGAAACAATCTCCATTGAGTTTTTCTCTTAAAGACAAATCCATAACCATCAAAATCAAAGTTGGTGACTAGAATCCGGCCACCCAACAACTCTCTTTTCAAAACTTTTTTGGTAACTTTTCTATCCTCTTTCAAAATCTAGGGACTGAAACTAAAAAAAATCATCTTTAGGAACTCAATAAAAAATCTAAGAATAAAAGGGACTAAATGTTAAAAATACAAAAATTGAAGGACTAAAATGTAGATTTACAGGCTTATATATGCATAGGGAAAAGGCTACCAAATTTTTCAATATCAATTTGATCAATATTGTTCCTTTAATTATTTTTTTTTGAATTACTAAAAATCCTCTATGTAAAATTAATCTAACATTTCATCTGAAAATAATATCCAACATCTTAGACACGATATAATATGTAATCTAAAGAGTAATATATTTTAGGACAATAACAAAAGAACTTTTGGAAACTAAATTGAAAGAAAATAAATTTGAATGATTAAATTAAGTGAAGTCAATATAAGATTTGAGAATGCTAAAAAAGAAACTTACACAACAAATTGTGCCATGAATAATAAAATATAAGATAACAAATAATTTAAGACAATCATGATTTGTTGTGCCCTTTAAATTTATTTGTGTTGTAGTTTGTGACTCATAAAAAAATGTTGGAGTTGAGCAAAGGGATAAAAGTGTGTCGAGCGAAGCGGAACAAAATGAATATGGCATGTTTCTTGAATATAGGGTTTGCTAAAAACTTCTAGGAAGAAGCAGTGAATATGGAATGTTTCTTGATTAATAGATCACCTAGGACAACACTAGATAGGAAAGTAACATTAGGAAAGTAACATAAGAGGTATAGATAGGCAGTCTAGTAGACTACTCTGGTTTGAGAGTGTTTGGATGTTTAACCTATGTGCATGTTTCTAGTGATAAGAGGTCAAGATTGGATGCGAAATACATACAATGTATCTTTTTATGGTATCAGAAAGGGGTGAAAGGTTTTAAGCTCTAAGATCCGAAGGCAAATAAGGTGGTGATTAGTAGAGATGTGAATTTTTATGAGAAAACCATATTGCAGCACACTTAGGAAGAAAATAAACAAGTGCCAGAAAATTACAGTAACAATGACCATAAGGTGAGGGTGGAGCTAGATACTCATATTAAGGAAGAAACCATTAAGAATTCAGGGAGTTCTAGCTCTAAAGATCAACAACATCACAGTATAGCTTTAGGTAGGCCTAGACGTACTATTAGACACCTATTTAGTATAGATGGGTGTTATGCAAGAAGAAATGGAGTCTCTGCATAAGAACCAGATATGAAAGTTGGATGAATTTTTAAAGGAGAAGAGAGTGATAGGATGCAAATGGGTGTTTAAGAAAAAAAAAACAATATTAGAAAAAGAGGGTGAGAAGTTCAAGGTTCGTCTAACAGCAAATGGTTACTCACAAAAGAAAGGGGTTTACTATGATTAGATATTCCCCCTATAGTCAGACATACCTCCATTAGAGTAGAGTTAAGTTTGGTAGCACATCTTAATATGCAGTTAAAGCAAATGGATGTCAAGATCTCTTTTCTCCATGGTGATTTGGAGGAGTAAATTTACATGGTATAATCAGAAAGGTTTAGTCAACCTGGATAGGAACACTTGTTTTGTAAATTGAGGAAATCACTTTATAGACCGAATCAGTCTCCAAGGCAGTAGTATAAATGATTTGACTCCTACATGATCAAGATTGGATACAAAAGATGTGAGTATAACTATTGTGTTTATGTAAGAGCCTTGATGATGATTCTTTTATTTTATTTTTGTTACTTTATGCGGATGATATATTCATTCCTGTAAAAAGTATAAGTGAGGTCATCAAATTGAAGTCTTTGTTGAGTAGAGAATTTGACATAAAAGATTTGGGTATTGATAAAAAGATTCTTATGATGGAGATTTGCAAAGATAGAACTACCAGGAGATTATAGTTATCTCAACATATCGATGTTGAGAAAGTGTTCGAAAGTTTCATCATGAATAATGCAAAACTAGTGAGTACACCTTTAGTGAATCATTTCAAATCATCTATTATATAGTGTCCAAAGAAAGATGATGAAGTGAAAGACATGTCAAAGGTCCCTTATGCTAATGCAGTGGGGGTGTTTAATTTATGCTATGGTTTGTACAAAACAAGATTTGGCACACGTAGTTAGTGTGGTAAGCAAGTTTCTATCAAATTTAAGACAACAACATTAAGATACAGTCAAGTGAGTCCTTAGATACTTCAGGGGTACTACAGACTAAGGTATCATGTTTAGCAGATAATACGGTAATCATTTAGTTGTGAGATATATAGATGAAGACTATGCAGGGAACTTGGATGATTAAAGGTCTATCACAAGATATGTATTTACTCTAGTAGGGAGGATGTTTGTTGGAAGTCTATGGTTCAGTCTCTAGTTGCACCATCTACTACTGAGTCAGAATATATGGCAATAGCTAAGGTTGCCAAAAAAAGCCTTGTGTCTTACAAGTTTGGTAAAAAAAGATAGGTATTCAGCAAGGCAGAGTTCAAATTTATTGTGATAGTTAAAATGTCATTTCTTGGCAAAGAACCAAGTGTATCATACAAGAACCAAACACATAGATGTAAGGTTTCACAGGATTAGAGAATCGGTTTCTTCTGATGAATTGTTGCTTGAGAAAGCTCACACTTCTTATAATGCAACAAACATGTTGATAGGCTTGTTACCACATATAAGTTCAAGCATTATTTGAACTTGATTAATGTCTCCAGATGCTAGATGAGAGACATCCCAACCTATTATCCCAGGTGGTGTTTTTCCTACTTTTCTCCTAAAGGATGGATATTCGCCAAGGTGAAAATTGTTGTAATTTATAGCTCATAGGCAAATGCTAGAGTGGAGTGGAGCGGAGCGTATCAAGTGGAGCAGAGTGACTAGGATACCTTTAGCGGTTTAGGGTCACTATTATAATGTTTAGATTTACCAACTGATTAGTACTTAAAAGTGCATTATCACTAAGGCTTTATATCATCATATTGCACTTAAAGTATCATTAAATTCCCTAACTTAAGCATGTTTTATAATAACAAGTCTGATAATATAAGATAGCTTTAATTTATGGTAAATGCTCATTTTAAA
>Ga0325401_1004572_pt1 | contig 13060 bp, 14 predicted proteins | sample PopdelMetagenome_FD_205666 | JGI IMG/M metagenome (GOLD analysis project Ga0325401, IMG submission 205666) | Populus deltoides microbial communities from Bellville, Georgia, United States - Xylem-PdKOR-R2 | ecosystem: Host-associated > Plants > Phyllosphere > Stem > Wood/Secondary xylem | place...
GGAAACATCCGTAACGCTCAAAGAGGGTTTTCAGAAATGAAAACAGAACTTGACAGAGAGTAAGCAGTCCAGGAGATGCTAACTGATGGTCAGACACTGGGTTTCAGGGATATATACACTCTGGTTTGTGGAATGAGTCATATATTAGATGGCATTCAATTGACTCAGAGGTGAAATCGGGGCGTTCTAGCAATGTGAAATCTGTTAGCCTTCCTTTCATGCGAGTATGAAAATGATTTTTCATTCAAATAAAACTTAACTTTGAAGTCACCTTATGTTTTTTTGTTTTTTTATATTTGTTTGTTTTTTCAAGTTTCCTAGATGTATAGTTACCTTTCTAAGAAATCACTTGAATTTTCAGAATTCGTTTGTTTTGGACAAACACCAATATAATTTCTATTTTTGCACCAAACTTTGAATTCCCAAAAATTCTTGTGAACATGTGAGATTATGCATAGTTTTGGAAAAAATAAAAACATGTTATGAGCACAGGAAAATACATGATCTTATTAACAAGAAGACTCAGTTGATAAAGAAAGTCTTGTGGCATTATGAGCCAAATTACTGACAAGACTGAAACAAGTTGAAACCAACATGATTAAACAAAAGGCAATAATAGGGCAGGCCTCATCCTTCCATTTTGGTAAATCTCCTCTTAGGCTAGCCTCACTATAATAATTCTTGGAATGATGGGGATAAAAACTATGGTTGGAATTTGAGTCCTTCAAAATTCATGCTACCCTTTTACACCCTACCTGGACCATTGATACTTTTAGATTCCTCAAACATTCCATTGCTAGTGCATTTCTAATCCATCGCTTCAAGCATGATTAGGTAGAGAGTTCGTGTTCACATTAGGAATGTCTTCAAATGCTATCAACCCTGCCTTGATTAATTGCAGAAGCTTTCTCTTATAGGTGTTGCAAGTATGAATGTCATGTCTGGCAACACTAACATGGTATTCGCAAGTGAGCTCTAGCTTATACCAGCCGGGGTAAGGGGACTGCAAAGGTGCCAGAGGTTTGGGAGCTATATGTCCGATGCTTAATAACTTCTGGTACATCTCATTCAGGGGTAGCGGTAATGGAGATAGTTGTTCTTGGACTCGTCCAATTTGGCTTTGGCTTAAAAGTTTTGGGGCTCAGGTTTTTTGATGTTGGTAATTTGGGATGGAGTGTGGTAGTTTTGGGATGCGTTTTTTCTACTCTTGTAGCCATCTTCAACATAGTTGACCTCTTTTCTTTCGAAGCCTCTTTTCTTAGTGAGTGCAGAAATTCTACCACTCTTGACGCCTTGTTCTATGCGTTCACACACTACCACAATGTTAGTGAATTGCTGGGCCGAACTACCCATAACATGCTCGTAGTATGGTGCCTTGAGTGTGTTGGCAAATAAAGTGACCATCTCTTTGTCCAGAAGTGGGGGATGTACTTGAGCAGCTAATTCCCACCATCTTTGAGCGTATTCCCTTATGCTTTCTTTGTCCCTTTTCTCTATATTGGACAAGTTGGTTCTGTCGGGAGCGATGTCCATGTTGTACTTGTACTACTTGACAAAAGCATCCATCAGATCCTTCCATCTCTGGATTTTTGTGTTGTCCAATCTCATGTACCAGCTCAATGTTGTCCCACTTAAACTATCTTGAAAAAAATGCTCAGTAGTTTTTCATCATGTACTACCTCTACTATTTTATTGCAGTGTAGGACTTGAGGTGAGTCATGGGGCATCGTGTTCCACTATATTTGATGAACTCTGGAACACGAAACTTTTTCGGGACAACCACATTTAGGACCAAACACATCTCTGCTACCCGAACTGGGTCATATAAGTCTACCCCTTCAATGACTTTGATTTTGGCTTCCAACGCCTTTATCTTATCTTGATCAATGCTATCAGATGACTTGGCCTTATGGGACTCGTTAGCAAATGCCTCTATGACTGTCGGGACTAGTGCAGGTGTTGCTGACTACACAAATATTGGATTTTACTAAGGCTCTTGACCATGTTCACTCATTCTTTCTTCAGGCTGAACTGTAGTCGGAGCCTGATTAACGATGACCAGTCGGTTAGAAGGACCTACACCAGAGGTATTTCTCAGTGTTTGCTCGAGTAAGCTAGTGAGGCGAGCCACGCTTGTCTTCAGAGACTCCAACTCTTTTTGAAAATGGGTATCACAGTGAGCACACTCTTCATCTTCCATGTTTCTTGCTTGAAGTCAAGTGTTGTAGACTTTTTGGGGACCTATATTTCAATCTGATGCATGTATGTTATTTACAATGAATTAATGTATGTGTATGGATACAAATATATGTACATGCATATTAGGGAGCTCATACTCTAAGGATAGGTTTTGGGTCATTACATGATGAGTGACTTTATACCTAGTCTCAAAAGGGGTCTCTTGTTGTCCTAGTGATCACCCTCATGAGAGCAATATGAGGGCTCAGTAGGTAATGAGATGACATGAACACCAATCATTACCAGTCTAAGCACTCATGAAGAGTTGGGGTTTACACAAACTTAAACCTTGACTAACAGTCGTAAGGTAAGTTGCTAGTCCCCCACTTAACCTAAAGTTTTTCTCAGTGTAAACTCTCATAAAATATGAATGATTCATGAAACAATTTTATACAATACATGAACAAATATGTACAAAATTAAAGCGTATGAGCAAATGAGGAAATGCATATTAACAATAACACACAAACCAAACAATAAAACATGATAATCAAACATAAACAAAGCTTAGTCCACAAGGTCCCTAGCGGAGTCGCCATTCTGTCGCACGTGTGCGGTCTCACGATGAATCGTCCACCCTCAGGTATATGTAAGTCTATCTGACAAATATGGGAAAACAAGAAATTCTTGTCTTTCATCAGTGGAAAATTTAAATGGGAGTCGTCACCTAGTATTCTGGTCACTAGAAACCGTAACTGGTCTCAGAGATCGGGTACGGAGATTGGTTGCGTAAAGAGAATGTATTAGCACCCCAACTACGCCCTACCTAAGGTAAACTACATTGTTTTGATGTCTGATAAAATCTAAGGTCTTCCTTGTAGTTCCACTGGTAAAAAAATAAAAATAAAAATAAAAGATTGAAACAATAAAATAATTATCAAATTTCTTCTTCTTTCACCTATTCATCTGTTATAATGAATAGGACTGAAGGTGCAAATTTTCTTCTATAGAAATGCTTGGCAAAATATAGTAAATGTTTTCAAAACATGGATGTTAATGGCAGGCAATTAACCAACTTCCGAACTCATTTGCGTAATAGATATAGCAGTCAATTGGCCCGTGTTCCAGTGTGGATCGAATTGCTTTTCTTGAAACTCAACAATTTAACTTTTTATCTGATTCAATTTTCCAACTAAATAGCAAGAGAACTAACTTGAATCAAATTGATTGATTTTATGGGCTCAAATATAATTTTTTTGACTGGTAAAAATATGACTTAACTGTAAAAAATAATTTCAAGATGATATCTATTTTCAAAAAAATTATTGAGACAATGGAAAATTATCTCAATCTCAAAACCCAAGTAACTTGTGTCGTGGACTCCATTGAGTTTAATAACGTTTTTCTTTCTAAACTATTTTTTTAATTATATTCAAAATTTATTTCTTAACTAATTCAATATTAAAGAATAAAATCAAGAAAAAACTATTAAAAACAATAAAAGGACCAACAATAAAAAAAAAACATATCTACCTAGTTGGTGCACTCGTCAAACCTATGAACCAGGTAACCTGGGCTAGCACGTCAAACCTATGAATCGGGTTATTGAATCTAATGGGATTATAATTTGTATTTTGAAAAACTATTTTTTATTTAACTACATGATAAACAAATGGACGATCGCAAAATTAAACACCAACCTAATACTGAGATGTTGAAAACAATAATGAAAAAAAGAAAAAAAAGTTAAAGTCGTCAGACCTTTTGTATGAAACTATTTTTTTTAGAACATGAGAAAACAATAGGTGAAGAAAAGAAGTCAAGTTCAGTAAAAAAGAGAGAAAAAAGACACCCTAACAAACCCATTTTGGATTCGTAATTTTTTTTCTTAAAGAAAAAAAATAAAAAACTAAGAGATAAATATAAATCAAGATATTTACTATTGTAATATAAGTAATTTATATGCTTGTGTTTAATGAATTTATTTATTTCAATCAAATTGAAATAGAAATCGTCAAACACATAAGATATTTTGGATAAAGTAAAGAAAAAACAACTATGCAACGCTGCATATATAAAAAAAAAATCATAATTTTTTTTAATTTCTTAAAATAAATTTAATATATATATATATATATATATATATATATATTAAAAGAATACAACTGAATAATACAAATCTCTTAAAAAATTAAACAAACCCCATATAATTAAAAACTAATCACTATTTAAAAGAGGATAAATAAGCAAAAACAAATCATAGAGAAGTAAAATATAAATTTAAAAATTATTTTAAAAACATATAAAAAAAGTTCTAAACCAAAAAAAAAACTAAAAAAAAAAGAAAAAGAAAAAAGCAAAAAGCAAAGAATGAGGTCAGACCTAACTCATAGCCTATGATTAAAGGGCTCGTGTGCAAGCCTTTTTTTTTTCAAAGATAATGAGGTGGATGACATGTTGTCCACCCCAATTTTGTTTGAAAAAAAACAACGCATTGTCTGGCATACCCAGATTTTGGCTATTGCAGTGACCGAAAAATTAGGGTGCCTAATTTTTGTCCTTTAAAAATCAATTTTCAACTCCAAACACCTAGAAAACACCATCATTACCTTCTTTTACCCATCCTTAATCTCCAAAAGCACAAAAAACTATCCAAAACCAAGAATCAACCCGGAATCCAATTTCTTCCCTAGCTCAGATATGTTTTTTTAGGCATTTTCTAGGTATCAAAACACCTAATTCAACCCCCCTCATTAAATGGAACCATTTGAAACAAAAATCTAACATTTTGGTGGTCAAAATCATTGAAACAACGTCTTTCTCTCTCTAGGTCGGATTCTAGTGATTGCCTCTATCTCCTCTCACCCAATAAGGACCGAAAGTAATGAAATTAAAGTTAAGTACTGCAATGCATATTTGAAAAACACAAATGACTGATTACTTTATAGCAAAAAAATATAGGGGAAAAATGTACTTCATTAATAAAATTGATCGTGCCACCTAGATTACCCTTGTATTTCACTTCATTCACCTGTCTTGCAATTCAATCCTGACAAAAAAAAAAAGAAGTAATTGGGCTCTAATTTGAGCTCAATTGTGCAAAAGAAAAGTTTGAGGATCAAATTTAAAATTGTCAAAAATTCCATTATTGTAATCCATAATAAAATGTGAGAAGGTGAACAGTGGTGTGGCTACAGTAAAAAGAACATACCATTTAGCTTTATAGATAATAAGCAATACAAGTTGAGTCATTCACCAAAAATAAGACCTGAGTCAATTTATGAAATGAAATAGTTAATAGAATTAACTGCACGAATGAGTGAGACGCTTGTTATACGATTTTTGGTTTACAAAAAGTTTAGAAAAGTTTAACAAGCTTGATAACAAAGATGAGCATAACTCTTGGTCTAACCGTTGGATCAAACAAATATTTTGCAAACGCATTTTATAGACCTAAATGTATAAGAAGTTAGCTAGCTATAATGAGTCGAGGTCATTTTCATGTCTAAATTAGGTCTAGAGGTTGTTGTTCATATTTTTTTTTCTTAGTAATTTTTTTTGTTTAGTTTAGGAATGCTAATTCTAGTTAGATTATATATTAACCATATAACTTTCAATAAAGATTCTTTTACTATAAGGTTACTAATATTTTTTTTTGGTGATAGATTTGATTATTTGAAGAATTATTGGCATTCAAAATTTTATCAAATCATAATTTTTTATGTAATTTAGTTGTAATTTGATAATTTGTGAAACTCTTATTCCTTATTTTTCACTATAAATTGTGTAAAAAAAAAAAAGACTTGAACATCTCTTAACAAATATAAATTATATTGAAAAAAATTACACTATACATAACCTATGACGTACATTCTGTGATTCCATTGAAAATTAAGGATGCACAATATTAAATTGTTTCTAGGCTTTACTATAAAAAAGCGCACTATGAATCTATTCAATGTATCATGTGAATGATGTCATGCCATATGCTCAGCAGTTTTTGGAGACATGAATAACTTATGTAGTCTAGGAGTGATTAGAAAGTATCTAAGTTTTCTATATTTGATAAGATTCCTTCCCCTTCCAGTTCTGAGTTTATAATGAGCATGCCCACAAGTTCTACATTCGGTCAAATTTGTATTTTTAAGGTAGTACAACATGCACAAGTTTGGAAACATGTCAATTTCCTGGTATCCTAGGGCTTAGGCCAGGGGGTTTCATCATGTATTTAGTAGCATAAAAGTTCTATTCCACTCTATTTCCTTCGGGTAAAATGTTTTTTTGCCAATTCAACAATTCTGGCATAACTGGTCTCACTTAGCCTATGATATGTGTTTTATGATGAACAACTGTGCAATGTCCGATACTTTACTATGAATTTTGCATTCATCCTATAATTGTTCGTTAGAGTCTTTCAAAAGATCAAGAAATCTAGTTGCGTCTGTATTTGATTCTTTATCTATAATTGAACATTCACTTGCATAACCATAATTAATTCTCATCGCATCTATAGCCATATTTCTATAAGGATTACTCCATACATGTTGCTAGAATTAAAGGTTGACCTAACCATCCTTTCTACCATGGTCTCGTAAGGAACATATGACTCTTTGTGTGCATATCAGCACAAGTATTTTTCCATGAGCTTTTTTAGTAGAAGATACATCATAACAATATCTAGATCAATTTTTTTATATCTCTTACATGGACATCTAATACCCCTCCACTAATATTTCGCTGATTAAATAGTGCATAATTAATAAAACCCTCAACCCTATTACAATAATTCATCGTGTGCAACCCTTCAGGTAAAACTTGATACATACAAGAATAATCATCCATTACTTATATCAAACCTATATAGAATATTAATGATAACATGTATTATTAATTATATGAACTAAATAAATTAGCTAATATTGATTTTAACTCAAACTTATTCAATATATTTTAATAGTATCTTTAAATCATTATCATTTTTTTTTACAAAAATTCAAACTCCTCCATATTTACTTAGACTTTCAACTTAACAATAAAATTAATAAAATATGAAACACACTCATTAAATTGAGTGTTGGAGTGACCAAATTTCTGGTGATGAGAGTTTGATTTGTGATAAAAAGAGGGGTTGCTTTTATTTATAGAGAAAAATAAAGGAAGAAGAAGAAATGAAAGGGAAGGGGGTTGCTCGCTAAATCATAATTTAAATATTACCGACATATATTAGTGACGAGTTTATTTGATCGATAATACCATCTATAACATGACACATCATTTTTTTCATTCCTTTTTTTTTCCGACTGTAATTCCCTTAGGATACACAAATAATTTTTTTTTATCGGTTTATATCAAGGGACATAACGAGACAATATTACGTCGATAAAGTTTACTGCAATTTACTAACAAAATCGTTTCCTTTAGCATTTCTATTTGTATTTGTCAATTCTCTGAAAGTGTTATGACACATTCTACTTGATGAATACTGCATTTATTTCAAGATAGAAATACACATTTATTTAGAATTTTCAAGTTGGAATAATAATAAATTTTTTTTAGATTTTGTTGATTTTTTATGGAAATTTTAGATATTTGGTTCATAGATCCGTTGGTAGAATGAGTTTTGAATTTTATTTGAAGGCATGGTTTGAAATTTCTAGTGTAGATATGTTTTGAGACCGAGTAGTGCCTATGTATTATAGAATGTATAGTATGTATATATCAGAATAGGAAATTAATATAGGATTATTTCAATGTTGTAATCCCTACAGTTACTGCAGTATTCTGCCCCATATATATAAATAGGAAGGTTGGCTAAGGCACAACCTAACACATTCTATTATTTTCAACTTAGTATTAGAGCCTCCTTTCTTCAATGGAACAGCCGCCACATACATCTTCTTTTTCTGCAGCATCTGCAGTCCAGCTTTCTTCTTCTGCAGTGCCTCTTCTGCTGCCTCACCGCCTGGTTTCTCCTCTGCCATGGCTGGTGAACACCTCCTCTTACAGCCCATGTCTGATGCAGTTGTTATCTCTGCTACTGCAAGCATTATCTCCCTCCCTCACACTCATCAAGTCATCTCCCTCAAATTAACAAACACCTATCTATGGAAGTTTTGCATCTTGTTGTTGGCTATCAAAGCTCTTATTCAGCTTGGCGCGCTCATGAGCGTGCTCTTGCTTCCATCTCCAACTCTCGTATTATGCAACTTCACGGCTCTCTTCAAGATCTTCGACACTGTGATGAATCAGTAACTCAATTTATACAAAAAGCTAAGGCCTTATTTAATGAATTGGCCACTGCTAGTCGGCTAGTTTCAATTTATATGTGTTTCGTGGTCTTCAGGGAGAGTTTAAAGACTTAGTTACAAGTCTTCCAAGGCCGAACCTTTATCATATGCAGATCTTCACAGTCATCTCCTCATGCATTAATTTGTTCACAAATCGTCAGCTGCCATACATGCTCCTCTGCTTCCCACACCCAGCACTCCATCATCTGCCTTTGTTACGCAGTGCCAGACCTTTGGCAATTTTGGCCGCAGCAGGGGCTGTTTCAATGGTGGTTGGCGTCCCAACCAATCCAACAGCAGAGGCAACTGGTTTGCTGGCTCCAGACCTGATCACCGCAGCTTTCAAAACTCCTTCTTTGGTGACAGTCGGCATGGCTCATGGCAGGGCTCTTGGCAGCGCAATAGAGAGCAGAATCCACGTTGCCAACTGTGTCAAAATTTCAGCCATACATCTCCCCACTGTCCTCAATTCCAGCAACGAGGTTATGGCCAACAACCTACTGCCAATCTGGTGCAATGCAATCTCTCCTCAACCGGTTCTATTGATTGGTTTTTGGATACCGGTGCCAATCAACACATCACACCTGATCTTGCCACTTTGACTGCTTCAGAACCATATCTATATCAATTTTCATTAAAAATAAAATTTGTTCAAACTGATTGGGGCGGTGAATACCGTAAATTATCCATATTTTTTTAGACCGTTGGTATTCATCATTGTATAATTTGTCCCCACATTTATGAAAAAAATGACACAGTAGAGCGTCATCATAGGCATATTGTGGAAATAGGTCTTACTCTTTTAGGGCAATGCAAAACACCTTTTCGATTTTGGAATTATTCTTTTAAAACCTTTGTTTATCTTATAAATCGCATGCCTACTCCTGTTCTTGCCCATCGCTCTCCGTTTGATTGTTTATTTCAACGGTCTCCTGATTATCATTTTTTACGTACTTTTGGGTGTCTCTGTTTTCCTTTTCTACGTCCATATAATAATCATAAATTGGATTTTCGTTCCTCTCCATGTGTGTTCTTTGGATATAGTTCCTCGCATCTTGGTTATCGATGTTTCGACATATCATCTCAACGTATTTATATTTCCTGTCATGTCCACTTCCATGAACATGTGTTTCCATTTGATAATTTTGAACAGATTGTAAAGATCTCCACCACAACCCCCACCCAACCCGCTACTGTCACCCTCCTAAATTTGCTAAACCACCCACCACCACCCACTTCCACTAGCCACTCAAACAGCCCACAACACTCAGCTCTGCCACTCCAAACAACCACTTGACCACAACCTCCACCCATCCCTTGGCCATCATCCCATGCTTGTTTATCTAACCCTTATAATGCAGGTTCAGTTCGTCAATTAGTCTCATCTCCTCATGGTATTGGAGCACTCTCTAGTCCCTCCTTTGCTTCTCCCTCCCTGGCCAACATTCCTATAGATTTGGTCTCTGTCTACAACCCCTCCTCTGCTAACAGTCTTGGCTTGAGGCTGCTTCTTCATCATCCCTTCCCATTGGTCTGCAACTTATGGTTGATTTATCTTCTTATCAGCTGCCACAGGTCTCCTCACTGCCACCATCTTCCCCTGCGTCTCCACCAGCACGCAGTAGACATCTTATGACTCTCAGACCACGGTAGCCGAAGATAGCAAATCTGGTAGCTTCCACTGCCGCCACCTCTACCTCCATATGGGTACTGCATTCTCCCTCTTCTGAGACTTTTGCATTCTCTGATGCTGACCGGTATGCAGTTTGGCATAATGCTATGTGTGATGAGATCGCCGCTTTGCGCTCAAATCGCACTTGGTCTTTGGTTCCATTTCATCCTTCGATGAACGTTGTTGGTAGTAGATGGGTATATCGGATCAATCGTCATGTTGATGGTAGTATTAAGCACTATAAAGCGCGCCTTGTTGCTAGAGGTTTTACCCAACAGGAAGGTATTGATTATTTTGAAACCTTCAGTCCAGTTATTAAGTAGGCCACTGTCCGATTGGTTTTCTCTATCGCGGTTTCGCATAATTGGAAGATTCATCAGCTTGATATTCATAATGCTTTCCTCAATGGTGTTCTTACTGAAGAGGTCTACATGAAACAACCTCTAGGTTTTGTTGACTCTTCTCTTCTATCTCATGTGTGCAGATTGTACAAATCATTATATGGTTTGAAATAGGCACCGAGAGCATGATACACTCATCTAAGTGATTTTTTGCTCTCCATCGGTTTCCGAGCTTCCAAGGTTGACACCTCCTTGTTTATCTTATCTGATGGTACTAATATCTTTTATCTCCTGGTGTATGTTGATGACATTCTGCTTACGGGTAGCAACTCTGCTATGCTTCATCACCTTATACAGTTACTCAGCTCTGAGTTCAAGCTTCGTGACTTAGGTGTTGTTCACTACTTTCTGGGTATTGAAGTTCAGTCTACCAGTATGGGTTTAATGCTGCGTCAACATAAATATATTCTTAACATCCTCACCCGAGCTGGTATGACTTCCTGCAAACCCGTTGATACTCCAGTCTCCCCTTTGAAAGTCACTTTATTACCGGATCACTCATTCTCTGATCCTACATGATTTCATCAAATCATGGGTGCTCTCCAATATCTTACCTTCACCCGTCCAGATATATGTTTTGTTGTTAACAGAGTCTGTCAGTTTATGCATGCTCCTACAGATTCTCATTAGGCCGCTGTTAAGCGTATTCTACGTTATCTTAAAGGTACGACATCTTATGGTTTTCATATCATTCAAGGCTCCTCTTTTGCTTTACATGGCTTTACAGATGCAGATTGGGCTGGTAGTATTGATGATCGCAAGTCTACAAGTGGCTATCTTGTCTTTTTTTTTGTTAAACGCTGATTTCTTGGAAATCCGGCAAGCAACGCATGGTTGCTCGCTCCTCTACTGAGGCTGAGTATAAAGCCCTTGCTGATGGTACCGCTGAAGTCATTTGGCTTCAGTACTTGTTAACAGATTTGCATGTTCCCTCAGTCTCTACTCCTACCATTTGGTGTGATAATCTTGGTGCTACCTATCTCTCAGCAAATCCTATCTTCCATGCTCGTACCAAGCATGTTGAAGTGAATTATCACTTTGTCCGTGACCGCGCTGCCAAGAAAGAGATTCAGATTCATTTTGTTCCCTCTCGAGATCAATTTGCCGATGTCTTCACTAAACCGCTTCTTGTTGCATCCTTTACTATTTTTCGGTTCAAGCTTTGGGTTAATCCCCCACCCTCAGCTTGAGGGAGCATATTATAGAATGTATAGCATGTATATATCAAAATAGGAAATTAATATAGGATTATTCTAATGTTGTAATCTCTACAGTTACTGCTGTGTTTTGCCGCATATATATAAATAGGAAGGTTGGCTAAGACACAACCTAACACATTCTATTATTCTCAACTCTATGAGTTATGATATGATATTTTTAGTGTGTTTATAAATTAAAACACAAACCTAGCTTGATTTAGTAAACAAAGAGAAAAAAACTGAGGAACTCTTTTTTTAATCTAAAGAAATGAAAACCACATATATTAAAAAAAATAAGGATACCTTACAAGTTACCTGTTCATATTTAATTTTGTTAACTACAATTTTTAATGCAATCTTCTTCGTGATTTTCTCATCAACTAATTAGGTTCAAGTTGAGTCTGCTACTAGTTTAAGCAATTATAGGTGTCTGGAATGAATAATGTAATGCCTCAGAGAATTTTGAAAGAAGGATGACGACATTAATGGATTTTTTCCCATTCAAGGCTGCAAAATATAAAGATCAAAGGAGAGGGAGGCATTTTAACACCAATCCCACATCTAAATCTGACGAGAAAGATCGATCTAGTGATCATAGGATTTGAATCTTTCAAATGGAACTCGAATTTAACATAAAAGGAATTGAACTAATTAATGAATTAAGAAGAGGGATTAATTGGTCAATGATTGTGCACAATAATTAAGTTTTGCCTGATGATATAAACTAATAAAGACATTGAAATCAAATACTTTCCTGCTTGATTTCCAAATTAAAAAGTCTTGAATGTTCTTAATTAGCAAATGCTATTCCTTGCAGAAGTCTCAACTTTAACTTATTTAATTAAGTCTCTGTTCTATGATGAGTTAGCATTAGCATCAAGAACAGCTAGTCTAACTTAGAACAGGCATGAACTTAATTACAAGAAACACAAGATGTGGACAACACGTAGGAAAAACTGTACTATGCTGCAAAACTATTTGACAAAAATTAAAATGCTGACTGAAAAAAGAGATAAACATTGCAATTATGCTGCTTGCAAGTGCTTTGCGTAGATCATTGCCATCTAAGAAGTGTTCGATTTGATCTAGACGGCTTTGATGTCCTAAGCTAGAGGGAACGATTTTTTGACATTAATTATCGAGTGTTTCAACCATGCAAATTAATTTTTTTAATGCAAAGAACTTCGTATGGAACAAATCCACAATTATTATGTACAACTTTAAAATATTTAATTAAAAATTTACCAAAGCATAGGGTGGGGGGGGGGGGGGGGGGGGGGCGGGGGGGGGGGGGGGGGGGGGGGGTGGGGGGGGGGGTGTGGG
>Ga0325401_1004577_pt1 | contig 13053 bp, 9 predicted proteins | sample PopdelMetagenome_FD_205666 | JGI IMG/M metagenome (GOLD analysis project Ga0325401, IMG submission 205666) | Populus deltoides microbial communities from Bellville, Georgia, United States - Xylem-PdKOR-R2 | ecosystem: Host-associated > Plants > Phyllosphere > Stem > Wood/Secondary xylem | place...
CACCGCGGAAGCCGAGGATCGGCACCTGCATCGCCGGGCTCTCGGCGAGCGTGATCTGGTACATCCGCTCGGTGGTGGCCAGCGCGTCGGGGACGGTGCCGCCGACGAACCGGACGATGGCGGGGGCGGCGGCCATGCAGAACCCGCCGATGCCGTAGGTCTCCATGATCGCGGAGTCGCCGATGTCGGGGTTGGCGTCCTCGGGGCCGTAGTCGCCCAGGAACAGCCCGACCGGGGTGTTGGCCGGGGCGGTGAACCAGCGGTCGCCGGTGCCCGCCGTCCGGATGCCGAACTCGGTGCCGTTGCGGGCCAGCGTGGTGACCATCGTCGAGCCGGGGACCGACCCGACGGAGTCCATCGCCAGCTTCGCGCTGGGCATGCCCAGGTTCAGGAAGAAGTGCTCGTTGCCGCCGATGAAGCGCAGCACCTCGGCGATGTCGGCCTTCGGGGCGTCGACGGCGACGATGGCCGGCGACAGCTCGCGCAGGGTCATCAGCGAGCCGGCGCGGTTGCGGTTGTGCGCCTCGTCGCCCATCTGCAGCATCTGGGCGAGGATCCCGGTGACGTCGAGCGGCTCGGGCCGCGACCGCACGGCGGCCTGCAGGATCGGGCCCATCACGTCGGTCATCCAGTGCAGCCGGGTGATCACCTCGGGGCCGTAGGCGCCCATGCGCAGCACCTTGCCCAGGCCCTCGTTCAGGTTGCTGAACGCCTGGCGGCCGTCGGTCGGGTCGGTGAGGCACCACATCCACATCGACGGGCTGGTCACCCCGGCCATCGGGCCGACCGCGCGGTGGTGGTGGCAGCTGTCGAGCTCGACGCCGCCTGCGGCCAGCAGCTGCTCGGCGGCCTCGGGGGTGTCGGCCCAGCCCTCGAAGAGGCAGGCGCCGATGAGCGCCCCGCGCATGGGGCCCGAGGCGGTCTCCCAGGTGAGCGGCGGGCCCGAGTGCAGCAGGGTGCGCCCGGTCAGGCCCAGGACGTCGGACGCCGGCCGGACGTCGGTGAGGGTGGACCGGCTGGCCAGCACCCGCTCGACGGCGACCCGGTTGGCCGCGGCGCGGCGGGGGTCCAGCGCCAGCTGGGTGAGGTCGTCGGCCGAGCCGATCGTCGGCGGGCGCCACTCGACGTCGGTGACGGCCACGCCCTGGGCGCGCAGGGCGTCGGAGAACACGTCGACGCCGGCGGCCACGACGGCCGGGCGCCCGGTCAGCAGGTTGCTCACTTGGAGGCCCCGATCAGGTCGAGCGCGAACCGGGTGGCCGCGGAGTTGGAGGCGAACACGTGCGCACCGGCGGCGGCCAGCGCGTCGGCCTGGCGGGACCACCCCTGCGGGTCGCCCTCCGTGCCGACGAGTGCGACGACCACCGGGAAGGACAGGTCGCGGACGGCGGGGGCCAGCGCGGCGGCCGGGTCGGCGTCGGCGCCGTACCCAAGCACCACGTCGAGCAGCAGGACGGCGGGCTCCCCGCCGGCGGCCAGGCCGGCGATGGCCTCCAGCCGCAGCGTGGGGTCGATCATCGGGTGCGCCCGGCCGACCGTGAGGGCGTCGTCGCCGAAGTCGACGACGACGTGCCCGGTCGCCCCGAAGTCGGCGCCCAGGTCGAGCTCCGGCTTCAGCGGGGTGTTGCTGCGGACGTCGCCCAGCGCGGGGGCGGCGACGAGCATCGCCTCGTCGGCCAGGGTGCCGCCTGAGTAGAAGCCCTTGAGGACGGCGCCCGCCGGGGTCGCACGGTCCGCGCCGGCGCGGGTGGGCCACGCCGGGACCTCGGTGCCCATCTCGCGCAGCAGGCCCTCGACGGCAGCGGTGAGGTCGGGGCTCTCGGCGCTCAGGGCCGCGCTGGAGAACGGGGTGCCGAGCTCGGCCGCCGTCCGGCCGACCTCGGCGGCCACCTCGGGGGCCGGCGGCTTGCTGACCAGCAGCACCCGCTCGGTGGCCTCGTCGGCGTCGAGCATGCGCAGCGCGTCGAGGGTGGCCAGGCCGCCGACGGCGGCCGACAGGTCGCGCCCACCGGTGCCCAGCACGTGGCTGACGCCGACGCCGGCCATGTCGAGCAGGCAGCTGACCTGCTGGGCGCCCGTGCCCGATGCGGCGACCAGGCCGACGGGGCCGGGCCGGACGACGTTGGCGAAGCCCAGGGCGACGCCGGAGACGATCGCGGTGCCGCAGTCGGGGCCCATGACCAGCACCCCGGCCTCGTGGGCGGCCTGCTTGAGGGCGACCTCGTGCTCGACCGGGACGCCGTCGGAGAAGACCAGCACGCTGCGGCCGGCGGCCACGGCGTCCATGGCCTCGGCCACCGCGTAGGGGCCGGGGACGCTGATGATCGCCAGCGGGACGTCCTGGTCCTCGCCCATGGCGAAGCCGAGGGTGCGCGGCGGGATGGCGTCGGCCGAGCCGCGCTCCTCGCGGGCGGTCAGCGCGGCCTCGACGGCGGTGATCGCCGCGGCCAGCTCGGCCTCGTCGGTCGCCCGCAGGGCGATCAGCAGCTGGTCGGGCTTGGGGTCGCCCTCGGGCGAGAGGCCCATGCCGGCGGCGAGTTCGAGGTTCAGCGGCGTGGCCATGGCGACCAGGACGGCGACCACGCCGTCACGGGCACCCACGGTCTTGCTGACCTGCATCAGCTTGACCGAGTCGGCGTAGACGCCGCTGCGCAGGGAGACGTGCACGGAGTCGCTCACGGCCGCGACGCTACCCCGAAAGTATCTCAGCGGTGAGAGAAATCTCGTGGCAACATCACGGGTACGAACATTTAGCGCTGAGGTACTTCCGTAGTGTCGGTGGTGGGTGTCACAGTGGCCGCGCCCGGTGGGATCGAGCCCACCGGAGAGCGTCTGCGGCCACGAACCCGGCCGCACCGAGCAGGAGGAACGTCATGGCGTTCGGGTGGAAGTTGTACGGCGACGGGAAGACCCCGCCGCTGGGTGAGGCCGTGGCCCCGGACGAGCGCCTGTCCTGGCCCCGGACCATCGGCATCGGTGCGCAGCACGTGGTCGCCATGTTCGGCGCGACCTTCGTCTTCCCGCTGATCATGGGTCTGGACGCCAACCTCGCGATCATGATGAGCGGCATCGCGACGATCGTCTTCCTGCTGATCGTGAAGGGCCAGGTACCCAGCTACCTGGGCACCAGCGCCGCCTTCGTCGGCGGTGTGCTCACCGTCCGCGCCAACGGCGGTGACTCCGGCGACGTCGTCGGCGCCATCCTGGTCTCCGGCCTGGTGCTGGCCCTGGTCGGCGTGGCGGTGCACTTCGCCGGCCCGTCGTGGGTCAACCGCATCCTGCCCCCCGCCGTCACCGGCGCGGTCATCATCATCATCGGGTTCAACCTGGCGCCGGTCGTGGCCAACACCTACTGGCCCCAGGACCAGTGGGTCGGCCTGTCGGTCATGGTGTTCGTCGTCGTGGCCTCGCTGCTGCTGCGCGGCTTCTGGTCCCGCATCTCGATCCTGCTCGGCCTGGTCTTCGGCTACGTGCTGTCGATCGTGCTCGACGTCGTCTCCGGCCCGATCACGAGCCCCGACGGCGCCGGCGTGGTCAGCACCCACGACCGCATCAGCTTCGCCTCCGTCGGCTCGGCCGACTGGATCGGCCTGCCGTCGTTCACCGCCCCGAGCTTCTCGGTGAACTTCAGCCTGCTGGTGCTGCCCGCCGTCATCGCGCTCATCGCCGAGAACGCCGGGCACGTCAAGGCCGTCTCCGCCATGACCAAGCGCGACCTCGACCCGGTCATGGGCCGGGCGATCTTCGCCGACGGCGTGGGCACCGTGCTGGCCACCTCGGTCGGCGGCTCGCCCACCACCACCTACGCCGAGAACATCGGCGTCATGGCGGCCACCCGCGTCTACTCCACGGCGGCCTACTACGTCGCCGCGGTCGTGGCCATCCTGCTCGGCCTGTGCCCGAAGTTCGGCGCGCTGGTCAACATCATCCCGGGTGGTGTGCTCGGCGGGATCACGGTCGTCCTCTACGGGATGATCGGCCTGCTGGGCGCCAAGATCTGGAAGGAGAACCGGGTCGACTTCGCCAACCCGATCAACCTCGTGCCGCTCGCGGCCGGGATCATCATCGGCGTCGGCAACGTCAACCTCCAGGTCACCGACGAGTTCGCGCTGGGCGGCATCTCCCTCGGCTCGATCGTCGCCGTCCTGGGCTGGCACGTCGCCCGGGCCCTGGCCCCGGCGGACATGAAGCAGGCCCTGCTGGCCGAGGACGGCTTCGCCCACGGCACCGGCCCGGCCCTGGGCGTCGCCGGCGCCCACGCCACGACCGACCGCGCCACGAGCGACCCCGCCACCGCCGGCCACGGCAACGGCACCGCCGACCCGTCCTCGCTGGACGAGACGACGGGCACCACCCAGACGATCGAGAGGGAGACCCGCAACCCGTGAAGCCCGCGCCCTTCGGCTACGCCGACCCCACCTCGCTCGACGAGGCGCTGACCCTCCTGACCGAGGACGGCGCCAAGGTGTTGGCCGGAGGGCAGTCGTTGCTCCCCCTGCTGTCCATGCGGCTGGCCTCCCCGGTCACCCTCGTGGACATCAACAAGGTGCCCGGCCTGGACTCCGTCGCCGTCAGCGGCGACGGGGTCCGGGTCGGGGCCCTGGTGCGGCACGCCCAGCTGCTGCACCACCCCGAGGCCGCGCGGGTGCAACCGCTACTGGCCCGGGCGACCTCGAACGTCGCCCACCCCGCGATCCGCAACCGCGGCACCACCGTCGGCTCGATCGCGCACGCCGACCCCTCCGGCGAGATGACCTCCGTGCTGGCGCTGACCGGTGGCTCCGTCACCGTCGCGACCCCGGCCGGGTCCTCCGCCGTCGACTGGGCCGACTTCTTCGTCGGCCCGCTCGAGACCTCGGTGCACGGCCCCGCCGTCGTCACCGACGCCTTCTTCCCCGCACTGCCGCCGCGCTCGGGCACCGCCTTCGAGGAGGTGTCCCGCCGCAAGGGCGACTACGCCGTCTGCGGCGCCGGCGTCACCGTGACCCTCGACGACGACTCGAGGGTCGTCTCGGCCCGCGCGGCCTACATCTCCGTCGGGCTCGTGCCCGAGGTGCACGACCTCACCGAGGCCGTGGCCAGTCGTACCGTCGCCGACGCCGACTGGGCCGCCGCCGGCGACCTCGCCCGCACGCTCGTCGACCCCGACGGCGACCTGCACGCCAGCGCGGACTACCGCCGGCTGCTGGTCGGCGTCCTCACCGAACGCACGCTCGCCCGAGCCGCAGAGGAGGCCCTGACCCGATGACCAACGTCTCCACCGAACGGGCCATCACCGTCACCGTGAACGGTGTGCCACGTGAAACCACCGTGCCGGTGCGCCGGCTGCTGTCCGACGCGCTGCGGCACGACCTGCAGCTGACCGGCACCCACGTCGGCTGCGAGCACGGCGTGTGCGGCGCCTGCACCGTGCTGGTCGACGGCACCCCGGTGCGGTCGTGCCTGGTGCTGGCCGTGCAGGTCGACGGCAAGGAGGTCACCACCGTCGAGGGCCTAGCCCGCAGCGACGGCCGGGGCGGCGAGATCCTGCACCCGGTCCAGGAGGCCTTCCGCGAGTGCCACGCCCTGCAGTGCGGGTTCTGCACCCCGGGGTTCCTCATGACCATGGCCGCCGGGCTCGAGGCCCGCGACACCAGCACGGACATCACCGAGGACGAGGTCGACGAGATCGTCGGCGGCAACCTCTGCCGGTGCACCGGCTACGCCAACATCAAGAAGGCCTGCCGACACGCCGCCGGCCTCATGAAGGAGGCCGCGGAGTGACCACCAAGCTGTTCGGCGAGCCGGTCCGCCGGCGCGAGGACCTCCGGCTGATCACCGGCCGCGGCCGGTACACCGACGACATCGGGCACGGTGCGGCCGCCGCGGCGTTCGTGCGCAGCCCGTACGCCCACGCCCGCATCCTCGACATCGACGTCGACGCCGCGCTGGACGTCGAGGGCGTCATCGCCGTCTACACCTACGAGGACCTCGTGGGCCCGATGGCCGAGCCGCTGCCCGTGCTCATCCCGCACCCGCAGCTCACCGCCCCGCGCACCGGCTACCCGCTGGCCCGCGACGTCGTGCAGCACGTCGGCGAGGCCGTGGTCATGGTCGTGGCCACCGACCGGTACGTCGCCGAGGACGTCTGCGACCGCATCACGGTCTCCTACGAGGAGCTGCCGGTGGTCGTGGGCGTCGACGCCGCGCGGGCCGCCGAGCACGCCGTGCACGAGGACGTCCCGGACAACGTCGCCGCACGGCACCACCAGGAGACCGGTGACGTCGAGGCCGCCCTGGCCGCCTCGGCGCACACGCTGAGCTTCACCCAGTACATCGAGCGCAGCGCCTGCATGCCGATGGAGGGCAAGGGCGTGCACGCGGTGTGGAACCACGACGACTCCTCGCTGCGGGTGCACACCTCCACCCAGGCCTCCACGTCGGTGCGCGCCGCGGTCGCGGCCAAGCTCCAGCTCTCGCTGGAGAAGGTCGAGGTCGTCGCCCCCGACGTCGGCGGCGGGTTCGGCGTCAAGATCGTGCACCCGTGGCCCGAGGAGCTGCTGGTGCCGATGGCCGCCATCGCGCTGGGCCAGCCGGTGCACTGGGCCGAGGACCGTCGCGAGCACTTCATCTCCTCGGCGCACGAGCGCGAGCAGCGGCAGGAGATCACCGTCGGCTACGACGACGAGGGCCGGGTCACCGCGCTCGACGTCCGGGCCTGGCACGACAACGGCGCGTACACGCCCTACGGGATCATCGTGCCGATCGTGACGGCCACCCAGCTGGTCGGCCCGTACGCGGTGCCGGTCTACCGGGTGCGCATCGACAGCGTCTACACGAACACCGTGATCGTGACGCCCTACCGCGGCGCCGGCCGGCCCCAGGGCTGCTACGCCATGGAGCGCACCATGGACCGCATCGCCCAGGACCTCGGGCTCGACCGGGCCGAGGTGCGCCGGCGCAACCTGATCCAGCCCGACCAGTTCCCCTACGACCACCACCTGACGTTCCAGGACGGCCGGCCGGTCATCTACGACTCGGGGAACTACGAGGGCCTGCTGGACAAGCTGGTCGCGCTCGTCGGCTGGGACCGGGCCGAGGAGCGCCGGGCCGAGGCCGCCGCGCGCGGCAAGCAGCTGGGCATCGGCATGGCCATGTACGTCGAGGGCACCGGCCCCGGCCCCTACGAGGGCGGCCACGTGCAGGTGCTCGGCAGCGGCAAGGTGCTGGTCTCCACCGGCCTCACCTCGCAGGGGCAGGGCCACGAGACCGCGTTCGCCCAGATCGTCGCCACCGAGCTCGGCGTCCCCATCGAGGACATCGAGGTGGTCACCGGCGACACCCGGCGCTTCGGCTACGCGGTGGGCACCTTCGCCTCCCGCGCGGCGGTGATGAGCGGCAACGCCATCGCGCTCGCCGCCCGCGGGGTGCGCGCCAAGGCGCTGCGCATCGCCGCCGACGTGCTGGAGGCCGACGTCGACGACCTCGAGATCGACGAGGGCCTGGTGCAGGTCAAGGGCACGCCGGGTGCCTCCATCCCGCTGCGCACGGTCGCCGTGCTGTCCAACCCGTTGCGCTACGCCTTCGACGAGGCCGCCCGGCAGGCCACCCAGTTCGCCGGCCCCGGCGACGACTCCAAGCCCCCGGTCGCGGTCGGCGACGCCCCCGGCCTGGAGCACGTCGACTACTACTCCCCGATCCGGTCGACCTTCGCCTCGGGCGCCCACGCCGCAGTGGTGGAGATCGACCCGACCACCTGGGAGATCGACGTCGTCGACTACGCCGTGGTGCACGACTGCGGCAACATCGTGAACCCCATGATCGTCGAGGGCCAGGTGCACGGCGGGGTCGCCCAGGGCGTGGGCGGGGCGCTCTACGAGCGCATGGCCTACGACGCCGACGGCCAGCTGCAGAACGCCTCGTTCATGGACTTCCTCATGCCCTACGCCAGCGAGGTCCCCGACGTGGTCATCGACCACCAGGAGACCCCGTCACCGCTGAACCCGCTGGGCCTCAAGGGCGCCGGCGAGGCCGGCGTCATCCCGGGCACCGCGTGCATCGCCTCGGCCATCGAGGACGCCGTCGGACGCCGCATCGCGGCCATGCCCATCTCCCCCACCGAGCTCTACGACCTGGTCCGCGACCCCGACGCGGAGCTGGTCCCCACCCGAGAAGGAGCCCCCGCGTGAAGCTCGACGGCACCGCCACCCTGTCCGCACCCCCGGAGAAGGTCTGGGCGGCGATCACCGACCCCGCCGTGCTGGCCCGCACCATCCCCGGCTGCCAGGGCCTCGAGCGCACCGGCGAGGACGAGTACGCGATGACCGTCTCGGTCGGCGTCGGCGCCATCCGCGGCGTCTACGCCGGCGAGGTCAAGCTGACCGACAAGACCGAGCCCACCCGCTACGTCATGCACGCCTCGGGCTCGGGCGGTCCCGGCTCGGTGCGCGCCACCGTGCCGATCACGCTGGAGGCCGTCGACGGCGGCACCAAGCTCACCTACGACGCCGACGCCGTGGTCGGCGGCGCGGTGGCCGGGGTGGGCCAGCGGATGATCACCGGCGTCGCGAAGCGGCTGGCCGGCCAGTTCTTCTCCGCCATCGACGCCGAGCTCACCGGCACGGCCCCCGCCGTCGCGGCCCCGGCCAACGCGAACGTCACCCCCTCGGCCGCCGCGGTCAGCGACACCGCGGTGCACGGCGGCTCCTCCCCCGAGAGCACCTCGGCGCCCGCCCCGACCCGGTTCACCGCCCCGGCACCGGCCGGCGGCTCGACCGGGTCGGCCCCGGCCGAGCTGGCCCTGGCCGCCGTCGGCGGTGGCGTGCTCACGCTGCTCGGCGTGGTCATCGGCTACCTGCTGGGCCGCCGCAGCTGATCCGCACCACCCTGCGCCGAGCCGGGCCGGTCGTCCCCCGCGGACGACCGGCCCGGCTGCGCACCGGCGCGGCACGCACGCGGTCGCGGATGCGGTCCTGGGCCCCCTCGATACCGTTCCCGGCATGACCTCGCTCCAGCGCCGTGTCCGCCAGTCCGCCGTCGCCACGACGGGCCTGCTGCTCAGCGGGATCGTCCTCACCGCCTGCGGGGGGTCCTCCGACGACGGCGCGGCCTCCGCCAGCTCCACCTCCAGCAGCGCCCGGGCCACGTCGAGCTCGAGCTCCAGCTCGGCCGCGCCCACCTCGGCCGCCGCGCCGACCTCCGCCGCTGCCCAGCAGGTGCCGGTCCCTGCCTCCTCCGACGGCTCGACCCTGTCGATCACGGAGTTCCCGGCGCCCGCCGGGGCCACCGTCGACCCGACCATCACCGGTGGCCTGCTCGGCGGCACCTGGCAGTTCGTGGTGCAGACGTCCTCGCCCGACCAGGTGCTCGACTTCTACGAGGCCACCCTCCCTGCGCTGGGCTACACGGTGTCCCGCAACGCCAGCATCCAGCAGGGCGGCGCCACGGTGACCTACTCCATGGGCTTCGCCGGCCCCACCTACGGCACGATCGACCAGAACGACCTGTTCGGCGGGATCGGCGTCAGCGTCAGCGACTCGCCCAACGGCCTCGTCCTGGACGGCACCCCGGTCGGCTGACCCCGGGGGCCCGCCCCGTCCGGGGGCGGGCGCACCGTCGGGCGCCGAGCCCACCGCGAGCCGGCCGTCCTGGGCGTCGTCGTCGTGCCCGCCCAGCCCGGTGGGCTCGATGGGTGGGTCGGCCCGACCTGGGGCATGGTGGCCGGAGCACATCCACCCCGACCACGGAGGTCCGCCATGGGCGACTCGCTCCGGAACGCACTGAGCGACATCGTGACGTTCCTGCCCAAGCTGCTGCTCGCGGCCATCATCCTGGTCATCGGGTGGTTCATCGCCAAGGCGCTGGAGAAGGTCCTGGTGAAGGTGCTCGAGAAGGTCGGCTTCGACCGGGCCGTCGAGCGCGGCGGCATCCGCACGCTGCTGGCGGGCTCGCAGTACGACGCCTCCCAGATCCTGGCGAAGATCGTCTTCTACGCGGTGATGCTCTTCGTGCTCTCGACCGCGTTCGGGGTGTTCGGGCAGAACCCGATCAGCGACTACCTCGCCGCGATCATCGGCTACCTGCCGAAGGTCTTCGTCGCGATCCTGATCCTCGTGATCGCCGCGGCCATCGCCGCCGCCGTCAAGCTGGTCGTGCAGAACGCGCTGGGCTCGCTGTCCTACGCCCGCACCCTGGCCACCGTCGCCTCCACCGTCGTGCTGGCCCTGGGCGTCATCGCCGCGCTCGACCAGCTCGAGATCGCGCAGAACGTGGTGAACGCCGTCCTGTACGCGGTGCTCGTGGCGCTGGTCGGCGTCGTCGTGGTCGCCGTCGGCGGTGGCGGCATCGTGCCGATGCGCCAGCGCTGGGAGAACGCGCTGAGCAAGGTCGAGGCCGAGGCACCCAACGTGCGGCGCGAGGCGCAGCAGGCCCGTCCGGCCGGCGAGGTGCTGCAGGCCGAGGCCCAGCGCATGGCCGACGAGCGCCGCCGGGCCGAGGAGGAGCGCCAGCGGGCCGAGCGCGAGCGGGCCGAGGCCGAGCAGGCCGAGGCGCGCCGCCAGGAGGCGCAGCGGGCCGAGGCCCAGCGCATGGCCGACGAGCGCGCCGCCGCCGAGCGCGCGGCGCAGCAGCAGGCCGCGGCTGCCGCCCCCGCCCAGCAGGGCTACGCCCAGCCCGACGTCGGCCACCACCCCACGCAGGCCTACGACCCGCAGGCGTTGGCGGGCACGCCCGAGCAGTACCAGCAGCCCTACGACCAGTCCCAGTACGGCGACCAGCAGCAGTACGGGGAGCAGCCCCAGCAGTACGGGGACCAGCAGTACGGGGACCAGCAGTACGGCGGCCAGCAGCAGTACGGCGACCAGCAGGCCTACGACGAGCAGTACGGCCAGCCGCAGCCCTGGTCCACCGGGTCGTCCACCGGGTCGTCCACCGGGTCGACCGCCGCACCGGACCCCCAGCAGGCCTACGACCGGCCCCCGGTGCCCACCGACGAGCCCCACCGCACCGAGGAGCCCGGCACCGCCCAGCTGCCGCGGATCGTCGAGGGCACCCAGCCGCCGGAGGACGACCGCCGCTGACGGGAACATGCCACGGCCGGCACGCGCTGGCCGTGGCATGTCGAAGACCTGGTTCATCACCGGCGCCTCCCGCGGTTTCGGCCGCGCCTGGACCATCGCCGCCCTCGAGCGCGGTGACTCCGTCGCCGCCACCGTCCGTGACACCGCGTCGCTGGAGGACGTCGTCGCCCGCTTCGGCGACCGCGTGCTGCCCGTGCAGCTCGACGTCGACGACCGCGCGGCCGTCTTCGCCGCCGTCGAGCGGGCGCACGCCCACTTCGGCCGGCTCGACGTCGTGGTCAACAACGCCGGCTACGGCCAGTTCGGCATGGTCGAGGAGATCTCCGAGGCCGAGGCCCGCGCCCAGTTCGAGACCAACGTGTTCGGCGCGCTGTGGGTCACCCAGGCCGCGCTGCCCTTCCTGCGCGAGCAGGGCTCGGGCCACGTGCTGCAGGTGTCGAGCATCGGCGGCATCTCGGCGTTCCCGAACATCGGCATCTACAACGCCTCGAAGTGGGCGCTGGAGGGCTTCTCCCAGGCCCTGGCCGCCGAGGTCGCCGACTTCGGCGTCCATGTGACGCTCATCGAGCCCGGCGGCTTCGACACCGACTGGCCCGGCGCCTCGGCCAAGCACGCCACCCCGAACCCGGCCTACGACGAGTTCCGGGTCAAGGCCGCCGAGCAGCGCAAGGCCCGGGTGTCCAGCCCCGGCGACCCGGACGCCTCCGCCGCCGCCGTCCTGCAGCTCGTGGACATGGACACCCCGCCGCTGCGCGTCTTCTTCGGCTCGGCCCCGCTGGGCATCGCGAAGGCCGACTACGAGTCGCGCCTGCAGGGCTGGGAGAGCACCCAGCACCTGGCCGAGCTCGCCCAGGGCTGACCCCCGGGTTCGACGTCGATCCGGGGGGGGTGCACGGAACTCCGTCCTGTGCACCTCCCTGGCCCACGCTCGGCCCCGGGCGGCGGAACCGGACCGACAGGAATCGCGGGCGTGTGGTTTGGAGCCGGGCGACGCGAGGGCAGTGCATCGGAGATCGCCCCCTGGCCCCCCGCTCCAGACAACGAGGTTGGGCCGCCAGGCACATCCCCCCGTCACCGGTGACCGCTGCGTCGACCGGTCTGCGCGGGGATCCCTCACCACGTCCAGCGACAGGAGCCCCACGTGATCACCGAGCGCGACATCGACACCCTCATCGGCACCACCGCCGTCGACTCCGACGGCGACAAGATCGGTTCGGTCAGCGAGGTCTACCTCGACGACCAGAGCGGCCGCCCCGAGTGGGCCACCGTCAAGACCGGCCTGTTCGGCACCCGCGAGACCTTCATCCCGCTGCGCGAGGCCGAGCTCAGCGGCGACTCCGTGCGCTTCCCGTACGACAAGGCGAAGGTCAAGGACGCCCCGACCATCGAGGCCGAGGGTCACCTCTCCCCCGCCGAGGAGAGCGAGCTGTACGCCTACTACGGCGTCGGCGACGGCACCGGCATGGTCGGCGACCAGGGCCGCACCGACACCCGCTCCGGGGGCATGGCCGGCGGCACGCTCGGCAACGACCTCGACGACCGCGGCAACCGCACCGACGGCGGCACCGCGCGTCTCGGGGACGACCTCGACGACCGCGGTCAGCACACCGCCCGGGCCACCGACCACGACGACAGCACCCTGACCGGCACGCGCAACTCCGCCGGGACCGTCGGCCGGGACACCTCCGGTCCGGTCACCGACGACGCGATGACCCGCTCGGAGGAGCGGCTGTCCGTGGGCACCGAGGCGGTCGAGACCGGTCGGGCCCGCCTGCGCAAGCACGTCGTGACCGAGAACGTCACCCGCACCGTGCCGGTCTCCCACGAGGAGGTCCGCATCGAGCGCGAGCCGATCACCGACGCCAACCGCGGCGACGCCCTCGACGGCCCGACGCTGTCGGAGGAGGAGCACGAGGTCACCCTGCACGCCGAGCGCCCCGTGGTGGAGAAGGAGACCGTGCCGGTCGAGCGCGTGCGCCTGGCCACCGACACCGTC
>Ga0325401_1004578_pt1 | contig 13052 bp, 11 predicted proteins | sample PopdelMetagenome_FD_205666 | JGI IMG/M metagenome (GOLD analysis project Ga0325401, IMG submission 205666) | Populus deltoides microbial communities from Bellville, Georgia, United States - Xylem-PdKOR-R2 | ecosystem: Host-associated > Plants > Phyllosphere > Stem > Wood/Secondary xylem | place...
AGGAGTTGCTTCGGTGCTTCCGCGACCTGTTGCAACAAGGGGCCGTGGTCGTCTTCCTTGTATCTGCCGTCATTTTTCACTTTGCCAACGCGGCGATGGTGCCCCTCGTCACGCAATTACTGGCGAGGGGAGTAGGAGCCAAGGAGGCTGTACTGTTTACCTCCGGGTACATGGTAGCTTCTCAACTGGTATTCATGATTGTTGCCGCCGTGAGTGGTCGTTTGGCCAGCCGCATTGGACGTAAACCTTTATTCTTGTTCGGCTTTGCCGCCCTGGCCTTACGCGGGGTGTTGTACACGGTGAGCCATCATCCGGCGGCCCTTATTGTAGTGCAGTGCATGGATGGCCTAGGAGCAGGTATTTTCGGAGTGGTAGGGGTGTTGATCATCGCCGACCTGACGAAAGGTACCGGCCGGTTCAATGCTGCCCAAGGAGCTATTGCCACAGCCCAAGGGCTAGGTGCCTTTCTGAGCAATTCGGTGGCTGGGTACCTAGCTAAAACCCGCGGCGACGATTTTACCTTTTGGGTATTGGCCGGCATTGCCTTCGTAGGCCTAATCTTTTTCTGGTTGCTAATGCCCGAAACCCGGCAGCAGGCAGATAGTACGTCACTATAAATCAAATCAATTTCCCCTCACTTCATTACCCTTTTTACCCATGCGTGGTCTGTATGCCGTCGTGCTGCTTATTTGCTCCAACCTGTTCATGACGTTTGCCTGGTACGGGCACCTGCACCTGTTCAAGAAAATGGCTTGGTTTGCCAAACTCGGCTTGTTCGGTGTAATCCTGGTGAGCTGGGGACTAGCCTTGTTCGAATACATCTTTCAGGTGCCCGCCAACCGGCTCGGGTTTGAGGAGAATGGCGGGCCGTTCAACTTGTTTCAGCTTAAGGTAATACAGGAGGTTATCACCCTGGCCGTGTTTACCGTATGCGCCGTGTTCATCTTCAAAACCGACAAGCTGGGCTGGAATCACTTGCTCGGCTTTGGCTTGCTAGTCGCGGCCGTGTACGTGATTTTTAAGAAGTGGTAAGCGCATGATGCTGGCTGCTCGCGAAAAGCAAAGACAATAAAAAAAGCCTCTAGCTATACGCTAGAGGCTTTTTAGTGGTAACGGTTGGAATCGAACCAACGACACCAGCATTTTCAGTGCTGTGCTCTACCAACTGAGCTACGTTACCATTTCCCGGGCTCATTCGCTTTGGGAGTTGCAAAAGTAGTTAACCAAAACTAACGTGCAATACTTTCGAGAAAAAAATCTTTCTGCTGAAACCTGTAAATTTGTTAGGCATAACGAGTATTTTTCGGACGTTCCCAACCTAGCTCTACCCCTGTGACAATTCAAAACATTATCTTCCTGCTAGTTGCCATTGCGGGCATTGGCCTGTTTGTGTGGCAGGTGCGCAAGATTCGCGCGAATATTTTGGTCGGGCGCGACCGTGAAATGAGTGGCAATGTAAGCGAGCGGCTCAATAAAATGTTGCTCGTAGCCTTCGGTCAGCAGAAAATGTTCAAGCGCATCACTCCGGCGCTGTTGCACTTGGTGGTGTACGTAGGCTTCTTGGTCATCAATATCGAGGTCATCGAAATTATGATCGACGGCATTTTCGGTACGCACCGGGTCTTGCAGTTTATGGGGCCTTTGTACGATACCCTGATGGCCGTGAACGAGGTACTTGGTGCCCTCGTGATTGTCGCCGTAATAGCTTTCTGGTGGCGGCGCAACCGTAGCCAGCCCGTGCGGCGTTTTACTGGTCCTGAACTGCGAGCGTGGCCAAAGCTCGACGCCAATGTCATTCTCTATGTAGAGGTAATCCTTATGGTGGCACTGTTCACCATGAACACGGCCGACCTGAAGCTGCACCAGTTGCGCGGAGAGGATTTGCCAGGCGCTTTCCCCATTAGCTCTCTGCTTACTGGCTTGTTCCCGAGCAATGAGCAGGCTCTGGAGGTGCTGGAACGGCTAGGTTGGTGGTCACACATTGTAGGTATTCTGTTGTTTCTGAACTACCTGCCTTCATCAAAGCACTTCCACATCATCATTTCGTTTCCGAACGTGTACTACTCGCGGCTGGTGCCGCAGGGGCAGTTCTCCAACGTGGACAGCATTACACACGAGGTGAAGGCTATGCTCGACCCGAGCTACCAAGTACCCGCCCCGCCCGTCGGACCCGACGGCTCAGCTGCCGCTCCTACGCCATTCGGAGCCAAGGATGTGGACGACCTAGCTTGGACAAACCTGATGAACGCTTACTCCTGCACGGAGTGCGGCCGGTGCACTTCGGTGTGCCCGGCCAACATAACAGGTAAGCTCCTGTCGCCGCGCAAAATCATCATGGATACCCGCGACCGGGTGGAGGAGAAGTACAACTCGCCCCTGATTTTTCAGCCTAACCTGTACGGCGCCGAAGCCAAGCACCCCGAGCAAGAGCACCTCGACAAAGAAAGCCACACGCTGCTACGCGGCTACGTGACGCCCGAGGAATTGTGGGCCTGCACCACCTGCAACGCCTGCGTAGAGGCCTGTCCCGTAAACATCAACCCGCTGGAAAGCATCATCGAGATGCGCCGTTTCCTGGTGTTAGAAGAATCGGCGGCACCAAACTCGCTCAACGTGATGTTCTCCAACATCGAAAACAATGGCGCCCCGTGGGCCTTCTCGCCCTCCGACCGCTTCAACTGGGCCGACGACCTCTTCGTGTCGGAAAAGGAGACCGTAGCTAAAAGCTAAAGTGCTGTTCTGCCCAAGCTTAGGTCCGGTCTACTATTTACCTATCCTTATGTCTTTTAAAGCTGGTGGTAGCTTATTCTAGCTCCTAGCTTCTAACTCCAAGCTTCTCAATGGAAAAACGTCAAATTACCGTTCCTGTTATGGCCGACCTCGCCGCGCGCGGGGAAACGCCCGAAATCCTGTTCTGGGTAGGTTGCGCGGGAGCCTTCGACGACCGGTACAAGCGCGTAACACGGGCCTTCGTGCGCATTCTGGAACACGTGGGCGTGAAATACGCGGTGCTCGGCATGGAAGAAACCTGCACTGGCGACCCAGCCAAGCGTGCGGGCAATGAGTTCCTGTTCCAGATGCAAGCCATGCAGAACATCACCACCTTCGATGGCTATGGCATCAAGAAGATCGTGACGGCCTGCCCGCACTGCTTTAATACCATCAAAAATGAGTACCCAGCGTTGGGCGGCAACTACGAAGTCATTCACCACAGCACCTTCTTGCAGCAACTCATCAACGAGGGCAAAGTCGGGGTGGCCGGGGGCGGCGAGTACAAAGGCCGGCGCATCACCTTCCACGATTCTTGCTACCTAGGTCGGTCTAACAACATCTACGAGGCGCCCCGCGAAGTGCTGGCCGCCCTCGACGCCGACTTGGTTGAAATGAAGCGCAGCAAAGCGAATGGCCTATGCTGCGGAGCGGGCGGCGCCCAGATGTGGAAAGAGCCAGAGCCAGGGAAGAAAGACGTTAATGTGGAGCGCACTGAAGAAGCCCTGGCTACGCTCGACGGCAACGCGGCCGCCCTCGACAAACTTTACGGAGTAGAAAGCGGCAACGAAGGCGCCACGCCTGCTCCCAAAACCAACGGCCAAGGCAGCATCATTGCCGTGAGCTGCCCCTTCTGCATGACGATGATGAGCGACGGGGTAAAAAACAAAGAGCGCGAAGGCAACGTGCAAGTGTTTGACCTCGCCGAACTAATTGCGACGGCCGAAGGCTTGAACGCCTAAAACGCGCGTAAAATCAAACAAAATAGCCCCGACGGAACTTCCCGTTGGGGCTACTTATTTTGTGGAAAATAATCAGCTGATTTTGGAGTTATATAAGTATAAAGCCTACCCAAAACAGCGAAGCTTTAAGCACCTAGCCTCATGTTCGTTTCCTTCGACCAACTGCCGGCGCACGCCCGCATTTGGATTTACCAAGCCAACCGTCCGCTCGCGCAAGACGAGCTAGCTGCCGTGGCGCCCGCGTTGCAGCAATTTGCCGACGAGTGGACCAGTCATGGTCGCGCGCTGGCGGCCTCGGCGGCTTTCTTGCACCATCAGTTCTTGGTGATCGGGCTGGACGAAGCCGTAGCGGATGCCAGCGGTTGCTCCATTGATTCGTCGGTGCGCTTTGTACGCGCGCTAGAGCAAGCATTAGGCGTGACGTTGCTCGAAAAATCGCAGCTAGCTTTTCTGGTCGACGGGGAAGTGCAGCTGGTAGACCGGCGGCAACTGAAGGCCGCCGTGGCGGAAGGCCGCTTGCGCCCGGAAACGCCGTACTTCGATAACACCATTGCGCAGCGTCGGCAGCTCGGCTCGGCGTGGCCGGCGCCGGCTGCTTCTACGTGGCTGGCGCGTTACTTCGCAGGGGCATAAATACTTGGCTTATTGGCTTAAATCATCCCCAAACTTAGTATACTTGCTAGACCTGGGGTGGCAGCAGCCACGAGCTATTCCAACATCAATTCCACTCCATCTACGAATGAGGAATCTTCTAATCATCGGTGTTACGGCGGGCTCGACGCTGCTATTGGGCGGTTGCGCAACCTCCGATGGCGTCAGCAAGGCCGATAAGCGCTTTACCCGCGGGGAGTACGAAACGGCCATTACGCTCTATAAAGCGCAGGTAGCTAAGGGCAAGAACGCGCCTTTGGCTAATTACCGCATCGGCGAGTCGTACCGGCTTTCAAACCGTGTGGAGCAGGCCGAGCCTTTTTACAAGGCAGCACTCGACGGCAAGCTGAAAAACGCCGACCTAGGTTTTCGCTACGCCGAGTCGCTGAAGGCTGGGGGTAAGTTTGAAGAAGCTGCTCAGCAGTTTGAAGCGTACGCCCAATCGGGTACTAACCGCACCTTGGCCGCCCGCGCCGAGCTAGAAGCCAAAAATGCACGCTTAAGCCCGCAGGTGGTGGCTATGCGCACCAACAACGAGGTGATGGCACTCGACCAAGTAAACTCTGAGTCATCGGACTTCAGCGCGACCCTGATGCCGGAGACGAAAGAGTTGGTCTTTGCCTCCGGACGCGAAGGCAAGAAATACCTAGGTAACGGCGACGGTTTCAATGACCTGTACGCTATTAAGTTCGATGACGCGGACAAGCTCACTGGTGGCACCGTGCGCAAGCTAGAGCCGCTCTTCAACAGCACCGATAAGCACGAGGCCAGCGCCACCTACACGCCCGACGGCAAGATGATGGTGTTTGCCCGCTCCAATAACGGCTCCAAGAAAGGTTACCTAAGCGTGGACCTGTGGGCCTCATACTATAAGAACGGCGCCTGGAGTGAGCCCGAGATTTTGCGCGTGGTGAACAGCAGCACCGCCGATGAGTTCTCGCCGGTATTCGCGCCCGACGGCCAAACCTTGTATTTCGCTTCCTCGCGCAAAGGGGGCCAAGGCGGCACCGACATCTACAAAGCCACCATGGGGGCCAACGGCCGCTTCTCGCCGCCCGAGAACCTAGGGGAGGAAGTAAACACGCCGGGTAACGAAAACTTCCCGACTGTGGCCCCCGACGGCACCCTTTATTTCTCCTCCGACGGGCACCCCGGCCTCGGTAAGCTCGATATCTTTATGGTGGACAAGGGCAAGGTGAAAAACCTAGGGGCACCCATCAATAGCAACGGCGACGACTTTGCTCCTTATTTCACGGGCAAGGATATGGGCGTATTCTCCTCGAACCGTGCCGGGGGCAAGGGCAGCGACGACATCTATCGTTTCCACAAGAAGCCGCTCAAGCTCGTGGCGCTTTTCGTGGATGGTACCCTGGTGGAGCGCAACGACAAAACCGGCCAAACGGCTCCCGTGGCCAACGAAACCGTGACCATCACGAATCGGAACGGCCGGAAGGAAGATGTGACTACCGGCCCCGACGGTAAGTTCACTGCCAAGCTCGATACTGCGGCCACCTATACGTTGTTGGCTGATCGGCCCGGTTATTTCACGGCTCGCAACTCACTCAGCACCGTGGGCAAGGTGCCCAAGCAAGACGACTTGCCGAATGAGCAGAACGATATTCGTCTGCCGGTGACCTTGACCTTGACCAAGATCGTGAAGAACAAAGCCATTGTGGTAGAGAATATTTTCTACGACTACGACAAGGCCAACATTCGCTCGGATGCGGCAGTGGAGCTTGATAAGCTGGTTGAAACGCTCAATGACAACCCCAATATTACCATTGAGCTCAGCTCCCACACCGACTCGCGGGGTAAAGACGCCTACAACCAATCTTTGTCGCAGCGCCGGGCGCAGTCGGCCGTCGATTATATTATTTCGAAAGGTATCGATAAGAGCCGCATCACCGCCAAAGGCTACGGTGAAACGCAGCCTGTGGTGAAGAATGCTAAGACGGAAGAAGAATACCAACGTAACCGTCGCACGGAGTTCAAAGTGACGAAGATTACCGAATAGCTAGGTCCGTTTTCTTTTAGCCGAAAGCCCCTGCGTGGTTCAGTCACGCAGGGGCTTTCGGCTATACTATGGCCTCCTTCTTTTTCGTTCTTAGAAGAGAAGTTGAGTAGCAATCGTTGGAGCCGTCTCAGTCCCTACTATCTGAAAGAGAAAGATTTAGGGTAGTTATGACGAACTGCTAGCTTATGGCATAATACTTGGTTTTAATGTAACTTGAGCAAGTAGTCTCTTCTTTTGCTCGTCTTCGTTACTGCTATGAAAAAGACGCTGATCTTATGCTTTGGTGCGTTGCTGCTCTTGAGCTTCCGCGTAGTTGCTGCCCCCGCTAATGTGAACTTCGCCTCAGAGCGCGGGTTGCCTTTCCAACTAGTATTCGATGGGCGACCCTTGCTGCGCACGAGTGGGGCTAGCCGGGTTCATATCGATCGGCTAACGCCTGGATTTCACTGGGCTGAGTTCCGCATCCCGACGGCTTTTGGGGGCGCTGTAAACTACCGCACGCGCCTGTATCTCGACCCCGGCCTGGAAACGAGTTTTTTGCTGCTAGCGCGTAGCGGCTACCCACCGGTGCTACGCAAGGTAGCGGCCGTACCGATTCGGACAGGTGGTTTTTACCCCCCCACTGGCCCTAGCTATCCTAGTGGCACCTACGACCCTGGCAATGGGAACTACCCCGGCGGCAACGGGCGTGCAGACGATGGCGACTACCGCAACGATGACTATAGCGGTCCAGCTAACCCGGTGCCAGGGCCGAATGGCCCCGATGCTAACTACCCGAATACCCCTAACCATTATCCGCCGACACCGGGTCCGGCCCCTTACCCTAACAATGGGGGCTATGACCGGGTAATGTCCGGGGCTGACGTCGATGGCCTGCTACAGTTTTTGAAAAACAAGTCATTCGACGATAACAAGCTGCCCGTTATTAAGCAGGCGCTGAGCGAGTCGCTAATCCAGTCGGCTGACCTAGCCCAGCTTATGCGGACGCTAAGCTTCGAAAGCAACCGTTTGGATTTAGCCAAATACGCCTATTCACGCGTCGCCGACCGCCAGAACTTCTACCGCGTGTATGATGCGTTTCAATATTCGACGACCAGTCGGGAATTGCAGGACTTTATTAGCCAACAGCGTGGGCAATAACGTACTACTGACTTAACTAAAAAATAAAAAAGGCTCCTGCACTAATCAGGAGCCTTTTCTGTTGAGTTATATTTGGTGCCTAGCGTAGCCGGTCCATAGAGCGTACGAGTTGCTCGTCGCGTCGAATGAAACGGTTAGCAAGCAAGTTTAGGATTAGCGCGAGCGTTGGGAGGTAAAAACCCGCCTCAAAAGTGCCAATCAGCTTGATGTTCAGCATTTGTTCGCCTACGCCCGAGTAATAATAGCTTGCCCCGATGGTGGCCACGATCAAGAGCAGATTGACCAAGCCTAGCTTGAGCTGCGTGAAGCGGCTGCGATACTGGAAAATCTCGAATAGCGCTACAGCGGCCGAAAGCGCCGCTAATGCGGCAATGGGCCATGTATTTACGGTGTCCGGTGCTTGGGCACCCGGATTCACGAAAGCTAGCTTTGTGGCGTGCAACACAAGTTCTTGGTTGGTAAGCGGATCCGTTTTGCTCCAGATCGGCACGAAAATTACGCTGGCCATAGCAATTGCCAGCAACAGTAAAAAAACGCTTTGGATTCTTTGTATCATCTTTGTGCTTTGTCGGTTCAATATGTTGCTCTAGCCTAGCTAGGGCGGCAAAAATAGCCAACAACGACCGGAAAAACCGCATATCAACTCGATGTCAACTGCTTATATTGTAGACGCTGTCCGTACGCCCATCGGTAAATTTGGGGGTGCGCTGAGTAGCGTCCGTCCTGACGACATGGCCGCCCACGTGTTGCGCGAACTCCTGCGCCGCAATCCTACAATGGATAAGGCAGCTATTGAAGACGTAATCATGGGGGCCGCCAACCAGGCTGGCGAAGATAACCGCAACGTAGCGCGCATGGCGGCGCTGCTGGCGGGCCTGCCCATCACGGTACCTGGTGTGACCATCAACCGCTTGTGTGCCTCCGGGCTGCAAAGCATTATGGATGCAGCCCGTGCCATTAAGAGTGGCGAAGGCGACGCCTACCTAGCTGGCGGCTCAGAAAGCATGACGCGCGCGCCCTTCGTGATGGCTAAGTCGGCTACGGCTTTTGCCCGTGACTTCACCGCTCACGACACTACCCTAGGTTGGCGCTTTGTGAACCCGAAGCTTGCCAAGATGCATCATCCGTACGCCATGGGCGAAACGGCTGAGAACGTAGCACGCCGCTTCAACATCAGCCGCGAGGAACAGGATCAGTTTGCTTTTGATTCGCAACGCAAGTACCATAAAGCTGCCGAAAAGGGTCGCTTCCGCAAGGAAATCGTGCCGGTGTTCATCCCGGACCCGAAAGGTGACCGGCCTCTTTTCGACACCGATGAGCCGCCACGTTTGTCGTCGTTGGAAAAGCTAGCTTCCCTCAAGCCCGCATTTCAGCCCCAAGGTGGCACCGTCACGGCGGGCAACTCGGCGGGCATTAACGACGGCGCCGCGGCCGCACTGGTAGTAAGTGAAGAAGGCCTGACGCGCTTTGGGCTGAAGCCCATGGCTCGCGTGGTAGCATCCGCTGTCGTAGGGGTTGATCCGGCTTATATGGGCTTAGGTCCGATTCCGGCTACCCAGAAAGTGCTACAACGCGCTGGCCTCACCATCAACGATATGGACCTGATCGAACTCAACGAGGCGTTTGCCGTGCAAAGTATTGTATGCATGCGCGAGCTCGGCCTCGACCCCGAGAAGGTGAACGTCAATGGCGGTTCTATTGCTATTGGGCACCCACTAGGCAGCTCAGGCGCCCGCATCACGGCAACACTGCTGCACGAAATGCAACGTCGCGAAGGCGTGCGCTATGGCCTAGCTACGATGTGTGTCGGCGTTGGGCAAGGTGTAGCAGTGATCTACGAAAAAGTGTAATTGCTGCGGCTAGCTTATGTCTGAGTCGCGGCTGCGTCCAACCCTTGTTTTACCAGTGGCAGGAACGCGGTTGCGACCCTGGCAGATTACCGATGAGGCTGCTTTAACCGCTTGTGCCAACGATGCGGGAGTCGCGCAGAACCTGCGCGACACTTTTCCACATCCTTATGGGCCAGAAGACGCCCGGTGGTATTTGGAGCTAGCAGCTACTACTACTGCGCCAGACATTCACCTCGCCATCGAAGTAGATGGGGCGGCTAGCGGGGGCATCAGCATCATTTTCAAAAATGATGTAGACCGGCGCAGCGCCGAAATCGGCTATTGGCTAGGACGGCGCTGTTGGAGTCGTGGTATCATGACGGCGGCTGTGCAGGCCCTAACGGACTATACGTTTGCCAACTTCGATGTGTGCCGCCTTTACGCGGGTGTTTTTGCGTACAACCTAGCTTCGGCTCGGGTGCTCGAAAAATGCGGCTATGCGCTAGAGGGCCGACTTCGCAAAAGCGTCACCAAGAACGGACAGACTATTGACAGCCTGTTATACGCCATTGTCAATGAATAGTGAGGCGTGAACAAGGTGCAGTGACGCATTGCTTGCTTGTATCTTGTTTGCTGCTCACTATGACTTGTTCATTATCAAGTTCATGCGTTATTTTCTACACCTAGCCTACGACGGCACCAACTACCACGGGTGGCAGGTGCAGCCAGCGGCCATTACGGTGCAGCAGGAGCTCAACCGCTGTTTGTCGCAGGTGCTGCGCCAGCCGATCAGTACGCTGGGGAGCGGCCGCACCGATACAGGCGTGCATGCAAGCCATCAGGTAGCTCATTTTAACGCCGATATTCCGGAGACGCTGGACCTAGCGACGGTGCTGTACCGCCTGAACCGGGCGTTGCCCGCCGATATTGCCGCCTTAACGTTGCACGCAGTACCCGACAAGGCCAACGCCCGCTTCGACGCTAATGCCCGCACCTACGAGTATCATATACGCCTCGTACCCAATCCGTTTCGGGTGGCACACAGCATCTACTTTGATCGGGCGCCCGATGTGGCTGCCATGAATGAAGCTGCTGCGTTGCTGCTAGGTTCGCGCGACTTCACAAGCTTCTCGAAAGTGAAGGGTGCCGAAACGCATTATGTGTGTGTGTGCTATGAAGCCGGTTGGCACCTTACGCCGGGCGGACTGGTGTTTCGCATTCGAGCTAATCGGTTTGTGCGCGGCATGGTACGGCTAGTCGTGGGTACCTTGCTGAGTGTAGGGCGCGGTAAGATAACGGTAGCGGAGTTTGGCAATATCCTAGCGGCGCAGAGTCGAATAGCTGCCAGCGGCGCGGCCCCAGCCAATGGGCTATTCCTAAGTCGCGTCGAATATCCGTTGGAGTTGGTGCCAGCCGAGTTTTTGCCGGCTCCAATGCCCTACCTAGCGGGCTAGGTTTCTTGGGTTTTGGTTGAAAGTGGGCGTAATGTATCTGCTAGCCTTGCAACCTTGTGCTAGCTAGGATAGTTACTTCTTGTCGTGTCCTGTTTTTTTCGTCTTAGTACCTCGCCTTGTGGAGCAAGCAACCACCGCTACTAAAACCGGTAATATTTTCGACTGGCAGGTGCTGAGCCGCTTGGTCGGGTATGTGAAGCCTTACCGGGGCACTTTCTACTTCCTGATTTTTCTGACGGTAGCCACCGCTGTGCTCGGCACCATTCGCCCGTTCCTGATTCAGCGAATGGTCGATGTAAGCATTGAGCAAGGCGACATGATCGGCCTGAACAAAATGTTCGTGCTGCTCATGGTATTGTTGGTGGCCAACACCATCGTGAGTTACCTTCAAACCTACTATGGTGGGTGGCTAGGTCAGTACATTGTGCGCGATATTCGGGTGAACCTGTACCAGCACATCCTGAATCTGCGTCTGAAGTTCTTCGACCGCACACCCATCGGCGTACTGGTTACGCGCAACATCTCCGACGTCGAAACCCTCTCCGACGTGTTCAGCGAAGGCCTAGCCGCCATGATTGGCGACGTTCTGCAGTTGGTGTTTATCATGGCCTTCATGTTCTACATCGATTGGCGCCTAACGCTGGTGAGCTTGTCCGTCATTCCGCCGCTGATCTTCAGCACTTATGTGTTCAAGGAGAAGGTTAAAAAATCTTTCCAAGAGGTACGTACGGCGGTAGCTAGCCTCAATGCCTTCGTGCAGGAGCACCTCACGGGTATGAACATCGTGCAAATCTTCAACAACGAAGAACGCGAGCATAGCAAGTTCAAGGTGATCAACCAGGAGCATACCCGGGCCAACATTCGCTCGGTGCTTTACTACTCGGTTTATTATCCGGTAGCCGAAGTGCTAGGCGCCATCGGTATCGGTCTGCTGGTGTGGTACGCCGCTCAAGGGCAAATTGAAGGCACAATTTCCAAGGGTGCTCTGATTGCGTTTATCATGTACAACGGGCTGTTTTTCCGGCCTATCCGCCAGATTGCCGACCGCTTCAACACGCTGCAGCTAGGCTTGGTTAGTACGGAGCGCTTGCTGCGCCTGCTCGATAGCAAAGAGCTAATTGCCGACAACGGTACCTACGCCCCCGCCGACATTCGCGGCGACGTGAAGTTCGACCACGTGTGGTTTGCTTACAACGACGAAGAGTACGTGTTGAAAGACATTAGCTTCGAAGCGAATGCCGGTCAAACTGTTGCTTTCGTCGGAGCTACCGGCGCAGGCAAAACAAGTATTATCAATCTGCTCAGTCGCTTCTACGAAATCAATAAAGGCACTATTACTGTCGACGGCCACGATCTGCGCGACTACGACCTCAAGGAGCTTCGTCGCCACATCGGCATTGTGTTGCAGGATGTGTTCTTATTTGCTGGCACCATTGCCGATAATATCACTCTTGGTAATCAGGATATTACCGAAGAACAGATATGGGAAGCGGCTGAGCTAGTGGGCGCCAAGCGCTTCATTGAGCGCCTGCCAGGAGGGCTGCACTACCAAGTAATGGAACGCGGCGCTACGCTTTCGGTCGGCCAGCGTCAGCTGATTTCTTTTGTGCGGGCCATGGTCTACAAGCCCCGCATTATCATTCTCGACGAGGCCACTTCATCGGTCGACTCGGAAACGGAAGAACTGATTCAGGAGGCCATCGAAAAGCTGATGGAAGGCCGCACGTCGCTCGTTATTGCGCACCGCCTGAGCACCATCCAAAAAGCCGACCGCATCATCGTGCTAGACCGTGGTGAAATCAAAGAAAGCGCCACCCACGACGAATTACTGCGCCTAGGTGGTTTCTACGCTCAGCTTTACCAGATGCAGTACAAAGACGTATTCAGCACCCCTATGGAGTAGGCTAGTGGTGCGTGCTGCTTACGCGCTAGCTAGGTTATACTTGACAATATGCGCAGTAGATCATGAAAGCGCCACTTGTACTTGTATTATTGCACCAACCTAGCTACTTCATACGCAAGCTTTCTTACTCAGTGCCCAGCTTATGACACGTTGGATCTTTCTACTCATTCTGCTGCTGACGGCCGCGGGCGTGGTGGTATACGGCTACCTAGGAGGTTTCCGCAAAGCAGATGTAGCGGTAATTACCACCACCAAACCAATCTTCTTGGTAGGGCAATACTACAACGGTTCCGTGCGCGACGAAGCGTTTGGTCCGTTGTTTCGGCAAGC
>Ga0325401_1004580_pt1 | contig 13048 bp, 2 predicted proteins | sample PopdelMetagenome_FD_205666 | JGI IMG/M metagenome (GOLD analysis project Ga0325401, IMG submission 205666) | Populus deltoides microbial communities from Bellville, Georgia, United States - Xylem-PdKOR-R2 | ecosystem: Host-associated > Plants > Phyllosphere > Stem > Wood/Secondary xylem | place...
ATTGATGGATTGATCAAATCGTCATGACATTTTTGACACTTATATACTGCAAGGACCACTTTAAACCTACTCGAGTTATCATCGACTATTGATGGATTTCAAGCCAAACTGGTTGAATAGGTTAGCTAAACTGCTTTAGGCCTATATGATTACCCATATGGCTAACTGTATTTTGTGTGATCCAATGATGATGCTGTCAGTATCTCATGTCAAGTTTAGCCTTGCGTTTCCTCATCTCAGCATTCTATGCTATGCACAGGCTAGCTAACACGAGAGAATACACGGTTCCCAGTTTCAATCCCCATACCGTGTAAATCAGATGGCCTGTCTTCGCCCATTCCTCATTTGCATTGCATTTTTGTCTGTCAGGATTTGTATGGTGTTTTCACATTTTTCGACTTGGGTGTGTTCGACAGTGATGATGAACGTTTGGTATATTCTGCGCTTATGTACTTGAGATAAATGATTGCAACGCCTTTTATGAGCTATCTATTGATCCCCTAATTCGTCGTTCAAAGCGTGGTTAGTCGTGCAACGTGAAACAGTCGAGCTCGATTTTGCAGGTTATAGATTTGATGAGCATGACCGCGATTCGTTCAATTTAAGATTGCAATTTGCTCGCTATCCTGGTGCAAGGTCAGGTGGCGGGCATCGTGGCAAGCGTTGAATAGTGCGGTCTGGCAGGTGATTTATGCTTTCTTTTTTATCCGCCCGACCTCTTATTATTCATGGCCGTTAGGTGCTCTGCAAGAAAACTTTATTGTGAAACGATCAATCAGGCTAAACCATGGAAACGGCAATTTTCTGTAGGACTTGCGAACTGGGGAATGTAATGGGGGATGATACCACAGCTTTGCAGTTTCAGGAATTACACGAATATCTGAACCAGCACCTTTAGTAGGATACACGTGATCATGTGCTTTTTGATAATTATTCTGCAATTGTTAGCGACTCGGATAAAGCGTGCTCTGTGTTAAAAAAATGCGGGTTTTGTTTGTTTTGAATTACTTAAGGTTGTCCCCCTATGCATATTGGAGGATACCAATGAATTTATTTCTAGTTGATCTAATGAAGTCTATCTGTGTTTGCCTATGGATTGGGTTTAGATTCATGATTGTGTGTACCAATGAAGACTTGTAGTTATCTGCGGTCGCCTATGTTTTGGGATTAGGAACAAATGATTACATGCATGTGCTCACAAATACAGATGCATAAGAACATGGGCACTCACATTGATTAAATATCTGCATTCATGCCCATGCACTCACATCACATTTCATAGGCACAATGTTGATTTATTTACTGCTTGCATAAGTTTTTGAAAAAGAAATGGATGGTCTGTCTAGGAAATAAAAGAAATTGTTTCTTGTTGGTCTTTTTTAATATTTTCATCATCTGAAGTAACTATCATGCATGTTGGATACTCTGCGTGGAATATATTTTCTCGATTCGTCAATCTATTCCCTGAAAGATTTCCCCACGTTGCTGGGTTAGAGTATAGTTTTTAGTGTACTATTAAATCTGAGTTTCTGGTCCGTGGTTGAGAAACTTGAGAGTCCTTGAGTGTCTTTCAGCGGGTTCATACATTGAATGTTAAGATTGCTTATGCGAGCCAACTTTTATTTGCCGCCTGCCAAGAGCTTAATGAAGTCCAGTCACAAGCTTTCACTATGAGAATTGGAGTTTAAACATATTGTGAATTTTTGGACATAGATGCATTCTGGTCTCTTTTTGTCAAAGCAGTTTTACCATTATCAGGCTCCGCTAATATACCTATTGATAGCAGGCTTTATCGGTGGCAATTTTCTAGCTAATATACCTATTGCTAGCAGGCTTGATAGGTGTTTATTAGGCTGGCTTGGAAGCAGGTTAGCTGTTTGGCTGCTTCACTTTAAAAATGGCACATCCTTGTGCGGGCTACCACGATCCCTGCTTGTATATTCAGGTCGTTGAGTTGATTGTATATCTGGTTCAGGATTCATTTTGTTTCATCCCAAACACCGTGTTAGTTAGATATACGTTGCATTGAGGATGATCGTTGAAACCTTTCTTCATCATTGGTACATGGCAATCTACGAGGGCTGTAATTGCCTGTTACGTATCAGCTGAAAAAATCTGCCATCAAACTAGAGGTAACGGTGTCACATGGATCTATACACAAGGATCTGGATTGAGGATTACGTATCAGCTGAAAAAATCTGCCATCAAACTAGAGGTAACTGTGTCACATGGATCTATACACAAGGATCTGGATTGAGGATCTTCTATAGTAAGAAGTTAATTCACCTCTACTGGACCCATTGGCTTTTGTGGTAATGGTGTTCCAGAGACGCCATAGACAAAAAGACTGCCCGGATCAAGAACATTTTGTAGATATTTCTCATACCTTTTCAAATCGTAAGCAATATCTCATGTAGGAGGTACAATACTGTTTCAAGAATGGGCTAAATATATGTGAACATATGGACGAGATCAAGAAAATGTTTCTTTTGAGACGTAGGCATCATATTCTTTTGGTACATTTTGTTCTGTTGATATGAATTTGCGGAGACATTTCGATGGTAGGAACAATGATGAGCTTCAATACAAGGTTGTGAGTTTCTGACTGTAGTTTAGACCGGAGTGAAGGATCGTTGTCTGACCTTTAAGCTAACCTTTCTCTCCCTCTTGTTAATTCCTTTACTGTCAGGTAGCATTTGGCTCAGTTTATTGATGCAACTACTTTTAGCATTACATTTGTTCAAATGCAGATTTGAATGTACGAGTTTGGTGCGATTCTTTGGTCTATGTCTGTAAAACTTAGGTGTCTTTTTTCTCTTTTCCAAACCAAACGCCTTCCTAAGGTTTGACCCGTGCACAGAAGAATTTTTGTTGGTTGACAGGATTTTAGCGTTCGATCTCAAAGTGATGGAAATTTCTGTGTCTGGACTGTCCCAGAAAACATAAAAAAGATTGGAGCAAATGATATTAAACATGAGAAAACATTCAATTCTCAATTTTTATTTAGAAGAGAGTAGCCATGCATGATGGCGTTACATCCATCTTCTTAATTCCTCTCTTCTATAGTGGTGATACCATGAGTTGTCGCGCCGTCGATGATAGCTTATTTAGCCGCACCGCCTATTCCAATTATTCACGTAAGTTATTAATAGTTTTGGGTTATCAGCACTTGCACAACCCTCCAAACAAACATTCATACAATCTGAGCCATCATCAATTGCTTGGCTTGAAAATACCAGCACCACCATTGATGCAACAGCCAAAGCACCACTCAAGACAACTTTGGACTCCATCACCTTTTGTTTCGGAAATTTCTTTAGTGTACTAGATAATAGCTTCTTATATAACATAAAACGTGTCACTAGAAAATGAAAATCGCATGAAATAACTACTTTTGAAGTGTGAACACCCCACCCGACTCTTATAGTTTTTCATTTGATATTATTAAAGAAGAGAAATTATTAGGTGAATATATTCCTATTCGCAGCAGTAGCTTGATGATTGGTACCCAGAGTGCCCATTGAGAAAATACTGTGTTTGGCCATGGTAGGCTATTGTGTTAGGGTGGTGACTAGACCTCTAGGGCTCCGGTGTACCAAAAAAAAGGAATTTGTTTGATGGTTCAACAGAATGTATGCCTTTGTCTGTCAGTGCCATTGTGGTTGTCGCAGGGACCAAATTATCAGAGGTGCTCGAGTGTAACAGAGGAAATCGAAGGTCAGGGGGCTGTTGACAAGGTTACATTTCCATCTCTCTTGATGAACAAGGCAAAATCAATCGTTGGAACTTGAAAGTATCAGTAGCAATCTTGAAGAGGCAAGTTTATCCACAGCATGCAACTTTTAGTTATTGGAAAACGTTATCAACCATACCGACTGGCGATAAATTAATTGCTGTCATAACACAGCATGAAATAGTTTTATCAGTTTGAGTTTTACGTGCATCTGTGTTTTTACTTTGACATTGCAAAATGGAGGGTCTAACACTTGTCGCTACAAGCAGCACCCTGGAGCTTTTCATGTGGATCTTGGATGTTGGTCACTGCTATCCTTTGGACCTGAAGTTTGCCGAGCATATGGTTCCTCTTGATTTTTCTTCATAAGCAGCGTACTTGGAGGAATTTCAGGCAAGCTTTCTTATCAAATCAGAGCCAACTGTTGGTGGGACAGTAAGGATAAAATGGTTTTGTTACACTCTCCAACATCATTAGTTGAAGCCTTTTTTTACTTGCTACATTCTGTAGGACACATTTGGGAGCAGTTTAGACAGCCATGGTTTATGGGTTCTCCGCGCTTTCCACCCCTCTTCACATCATGATAACTAAGGGTTATATATATATATATATATATATATATACATATCAATATCATAAAAATTTAAGGAGTTAATGATAGTAGTTTTTAAAATAATTTTTTTATTAGATCAAAGCTTAAATTTAATAGGCTCAAAAATCCATGAAGGCCCAAAACATCACAAGTTATGGAAAATGCTTCGACCCAGATATCCATGGAAATGGGCTCAGGCCCCAGGCTAGGTCTCATGCCCGTGGTTGGAAAAACATGAAGGAATTATTTGCATCCCAAAACATAATTTTCAATCCATTTTTTTATATCAAAAACACATAAGAAACATCTTAGGCAACTTAATAAACCCGTTCATGACCTTAATTTTTTTTTAAACTAAAATCAACCTGAAATAAAAAATTTTACCGATTTCATATAAGTTTTTTCAGAAAATTTTAAGATGAAAAACACCTAATGTTAACTTTTCTCATCAAATGAGACAATTTAACACCAATCTTGATTGTTTTTGTTACCAAAATCGATGCCAATAGAAACATTCCCTGTCTAGCGTAGGATTCTAGTTGATTTCTTTCTCCTCTCTTGAATTAAAGCTTGAAAATAAAAAAAATAAAGTTTGGGTCCGAAATTGATTTTGCCTTTAAATTTTAGAAACTAAAGGAACCAATATTTATAATTTATAAAATATGAGGACTACAATAAACATTTCATCTAAACTTTTTTAAAGCCATCTATTTCTTATGTGTTTTTTATTTTGATCCCTTGTTTTTAAATTTCACCATTCCTTGATAAATTGGTTTTTAATTTGATCCAACAAAAAATATTTTTTTAAAAAAATATTATGAACAGTTTATCCACGATATGATGCGAGAGAATCCATAGTATATTTTATGCAGCGGATTCTTCACGCATTTTAGATTTATAGTTAATTCTTTCAAGACAACTTTGGAATCAGGAACAAAAGGGCTAGCTAGCTTTTGGCATTGGATTTCACTTGTAATTCCCCAGCTATAAAAAGGAGGCAACTCTCCTCCTCTCCGACTCGAGCACACAAGGATCTCTTCAGGAACAGGTGCTGCAAAAAATTACAAAGAAAAGATTACAAAGAATTGGCAAGAAGCAAAAGATCACACACCAAAAAACAGAAAGAGGAAACTCCCCACCGCCTTCCTCAAAAAAAGAAAAAAAGAAAAAAAAGTGACCTGCTGTCAATTTACACGTAACATCAGTTTCTACAGGTACAGGCCTTCGGACCCTACAAAAGGCCATCAAAGCTCCCACACAAGAACTCGTCTGTCTTTCAAACTGGTGGTCTGCGCTGTTAGGCACAGCTAGCTAACAGTGCCTCCAACAGTGATAAAGATTGGGTTTTTTTGTTTTTTTTCCTATACCAAGGCCAAAATGGGAAGATAGAGTAAAAATGTTGATTGGAAAAACAAAATATTCCACCTTTTGTCGATTCCACAGGTAAATCAGCTTTAAGTGGGCGCATTAATTGTACTGAAAGGTTTTCAAGAAATCATATGCTATATGCTTCCTTGGACTATATATTTTTATACCAGCTTGAAGAAAATTCCATGTGAGCTGATTTATATGGAATATCTTAGAATACTTTTAAAATAATTACCAATATTTATTTTATATATTCATTTTGCACAAAAAGATAGATGAAAAGATGAAAAATTAAATCATATCCACAAAAAAGTAATTAAAATATCTCCATGATTTTCAGTTTTTTTTTTAAATATTCTTTCTCGTGTTTCTTTCTCTCTGGTTTTTTTGGTAACTCTCTCCATTGAATATTGATACTTACTCTTTAAATATTTTAACCATGAATTAACAGGCTTCTCGTCTAGTGTTGCCTAGCTAGTTACACTTGCAAAAGATCACGAATTCGAAGGTAAAATAATCGTTATTTTTTGTATTGGAGGCTTATTCAATTCACTGTGATCATACAAACTATAATTTATCATTGTTATTTATAATTCCCTGCCTGAGAAAAAAAAAATTCCATGAAAGTGGGAGAAGAATATTATAGGGAAATCAATGACCTTATTGAAAGCAATTATTAATTATATGCTTTAATTACGAAGTGATTCTTTAGAGAAACTAAGAGCTTTGGAATTCCTTCCTTCTCGAAAGCAATTATTATATGCTTTACAAAGTGATTCCTTAACAAAAACTTCGTCCCAGCTTTGAAATTCCCTTCCTTCCCAAAAGCGAAAAGTATCATTTCATAAAACCTAGCTAATCGGAAGATACTTAAAGGTTGATCCTCTAAAACAAAGAATGAAAATCTTGGTGTTGATTCTTGACAGTTAGCAGCACAAAGTATGGATTAATGCACACTGAGGCAATTGTCAAAGATTTTATAATAGTTTTCTACTTTATAATCAACAGCGAAAAGCTTAACTATTGCTAGCTATTCCTCACACTCCTTCTAATGTTTTGTTTTATTACATGCATAGATAATATTTCCCTGATCTAAATATTTAATAATATCATGCATATATGGCTTGTGTAAAAATTATAGAAAAACAAAACTATAACATTTTTATAGATTTATTAATTCAAGATATATTCTTGTTACCTTGAATTATACAAGGACACGGGAGGATTGGATGGTTTCATAGTGAGAATCGATGTCCAACAATGGTGAAGTCAATTTGAGGAATTCGATAGAATTGCGTGGATATGTTTGTATTACATGAAATTCATATAAAAACTATATATATATGCTTTCTCCAAGATGGTGAAGTCAATTTGAGGAATTCGATAGAATTGCGTGGATATGTTTGTAATACATGAAATTCATATAAAAACTATACATGCTTTCTCCGAGATGGTGAAATCCAACAATGGTGAAGTCATGATGTATGATAACAATTGCGAATAAGATTGATCAAATTGGATGACAATTAATGAACTGGAGCATGGTAATTTATTTATCCCACTTAATCTAAATTATTGAACTGATCATGAAGACTAATAATAAGAAATAGAAAATGACCGGTGAATCTTTTTCAAGGACATGAGAGGATGTAATCCTGCTCATCAAATTACCTTTATCTTCCGAGAGTTGAACATGAAAGAGAGCTCGACAAAACCCGATTATACGGAATGGGAGCTTACCTCAATTTGTTGACAATTTGGCCCACAATAGTATGCTCTAAATCGATTATGTTGCTAACTTACAGGCTACAGCTTACCTAATACAAGAAAAGAGGCGTTTAATTATAGAGGCTTGTCTTTAAAAGGGTGAAATCATTCCTGATTTTTTGGGTTTGATGCATACTTAAGTTTTTTAAGGTCGTCTCCATTGACTTTGGCACTAAAAATGTCGTGGAACCAGCATGGAGTATTTAGAATTTCGTGTAAGAATTATAAGAGTAGCTACAAAATTTTGAGTTTAGAATCTACTCAAAAGATTTGAGCCCTATACTGAATTACTTATATATATATATATATATATATATATATATATATATATATATATATAGAGAGAGAGAGAGAGAGAGAGAGAGAGAGAGAGAGAGGTGTAACAGTAGCTAGAGATGACTAAAAACAGTTGATTAGCTACCACGAGGAACAAACTATATATCCATGGATTGGACGTTGTTGAGGTTAACTTCCTACCTACCGACCTTGTCAAGCTAATCAAAAGCAAAAAAGGCTGGTTTTACTTCTCAAGAAATTAATGTAAAGGGAGTGACAATACCCAATAAGACTAGTTGCTTTGATTTCTATATTTGTTGTTGGTGGTCGACAGAACCAATTTCATCACCAGTTGTACAATGTGCTCCTGCCAAATTAATTTACATGAACTATATATGGATCGAGTGCAATTATTAGATCATAAAAGGCAAAAAATGGAAAGTAAATAAAACATCAAACTAATTAGTAAGTTGAAAGACTCCATGATTAGATAACATATTTCAAAGACACTATCCACCCCCCCCCCCTCTCTCTCTCTCTCTCTCTATATATATATATATATATATATATTAAGATTAATTTTTTATATTTTCAGATGTTAATTTTAAAAATAAATTTTAAAAAATAAACAATACTATAATTCTAAAAGCCCTTTTAATTTCACATCAAAATACTATCTAGCTAGCTAAACGTATAAACATATAAAGAGGATGAAATAGATTAAAAGAAAAAACCATGATGTCGAAGAACTAGCCAGTTGGTTTATGCATAGCCATGGAAGTAATGAAAACTTTCAAAGTTCTCCATGGACACTTGTCTTGTATCAAATAACGTATTATTAAAATTCGTTGAAATCGTGGCTACATGGAAATTTTGCCAAACTCTCTCCTTGTAATTATCAACTACCTCTTATGACGGCAAGCTATCGAGACCAGATAGCATTATTACTCATAAAGTCAATCCCCAGTTGTATATGCACACTCATAATTGAAGATATCATCGTCTGTGATGTGTTTGGTATATTAAACAGAGACAAGACAAAACAAATCATCATCAAGTGTTCGATGCATTTATATATATATTAGACATGTCGCGAGTTGCTGTGAAGTGTTTGGTGCACAAATAGTTACGAGTAGGGGTTTAATTGCAAAAACTTTTCTGTTCCAGAGACTAGTAAACTATATATTCCATAGAATAAGATGACCAAAAACTCTCAAATCAAAACAAAACACAAAAACGAACATAAATTGTTAAGAGATTTCATTTACTCTTGTTCAGTGCACCAAGGAAGCACAGGATTGTCTAGCTCAGTTAAATTCAGTCCATTTCCATGTCCTGTCCAGTACTGTACCAGACGATGCCTGTATATGTATGATATGCTGACGAAGACGATGATGGATGCGTGATGGATCAAATAGAATTACAAAGTTGGCCTTAGCTTTCCAGGCAGTGGGGACCCATGCATCACCCATCAATCATGGGAGACGGTCACATTTCTTGGCCTTTCACCATGGAAGGATGCAGCAGTGTGCGTTCACTTGGAAGAGAATACGATGCTTTGCTTTCCGTGTGCTCCTTGTAATTACCCTATTCTTAGTTTCCTGAAAACAATTACTCCTGCTCTACGTCCAAAAGTTGCCAAATTTAGTGCCGGTTTATATTCTCTAGCTTTTGCTTTTTTAAAGTAGTTTTTAAATTGTTTTTTACTTGTAAAAAACATTAATTTATATTATTTTTACATATTATTTTAATATGCTGTACAAAAAATAAAAAATAAAAAAACATATTATTTTAATATATTTTTAATTAAAAAACACTCTTAAAAAATCATCTTATATCTTATTATACGACGATTTTTTTTTTACGATGACACCATGCTTTTAAAAGAATAATTTTTTTACCTCAAATTATTTGTTTTTGTGTTGATATTAAATATAAATTTTAAAATCAAATATATATTATTTTAATATATTTTTAAATAAAAAATATTTTAAAAAACAATCATTATCACCCTACCAACCACTATCTAAAATTATAACACTCGGAGCCACTTCTTATTTAAAGTTCTTCATAACTCAAATATGTGATCGATTATTGGTTATTTTGCGTGTTGATGTGGTTAACTTTTATAAAATTTATTTTAAGATTTTGACTAAAACTAGAACTCTAGATCAACAAAAACAAATTGATCAAACAATATGAATTGTGAGAATTTTTAGTTTTTAGTTTTTTATTTAAAATATTGTGTGTATTTTAAGTTTTGAGGTTAAATACATGTTATAAATTATTATTTTTTTATAAATGAAAAAATAAAGCATGCAATCAAATATTTATATGACCTATAAGTGTAATTAACAGAAGAAAGCAAAACTTGATGTCGAATTTAATTCTAATTGAACTAATGATTGAAAAACCCCATTATTCTGCACTTTATATATATATATATATATATATATATATATATATGATTTTCCATTGAAGTATTCTTATCTTTAATTTTCAATATCCAGAATCTAATTAATTATAAATTTACATATGAAAGTGAAAAGATCAAGTGATAAATTATTAATTTTATGTGCCTAAGCAACTTTAATAAATAAGTAATCACACCTTTAACCGATGTTAAAGAATCATGATTAATTCTACAGTGAGACATATAATAAGGTAAAAATCAGTGTAAACTAAAAGATGAAAAATTACTAGCTATTAAATAAAAAGTGAGAAAAAAAGTTTTTTTATTCTTATTTATTATTTACTACTATTTAGTTCTCTCCGAGTCAAAGAAATATTTCTTGGGAACCGCCCTAGCGAGAAAAGCCACCACCCCTCCTTCCACCATTTGATCTTTCTCTCTGTCTATTTTTGTGCTGGCTTTACCTTTCAAGATTCTTGAGGTATTTGATTTACAAGAATAAGGCCCCATCACTAGATTAAATATACTGCATTAATTAATGTCCTAGGACAAGACTTTAGCACCCCCTATAAGTTGTAATTAAATCATCAACAATGTGATTATAAATAAAAAATAATAGAAAAAATAAAATATTATATTATTTTTATTCATAGATAAAGATATCTTCAAGTTATTTTATACATCAATATTTAAGATTATGTGTTTTCGGAATAATTTTAAAGTCATGTATATTCTCTATATGCATTTAGAAAAGCCTGTATACAAGCTATATAAGAACTCCAAGGATTGACCTGAATTTCATTAGTTTATTTTGAAATTTTAAATCTTGAGATCATATTTAAAAGAATTTTCTTATTTTTTTTTTAAATGCACCTAGCTACTAGCTACCCGCGGGATTGCACTTTTATAATTAATTGTTCGAAAACGGACTTAATTAGTTGTAATTGAAATACTTAATTACAATTAACCTAAAAAAATACCTCTATTTCTTTCTTTTCTTTCTTTTTTTTCCCTTTTTTTTTAATAGAAAACTCTATAAAAAAAAATTCATATATCTTGGAAAAGGGTTTCTTTGTAAATACACAAAGTCATAGCAACATCTTTAATATATACTTCCATGTTAAGTTGGTGCTTAATTCCTCAGCAAACGTGTATCGAATTTCGAACCTTCCTTTACATTCACTTTTGCTGAAGCTTCTCCTCCTCTCCCTTTCTTTCCTTTTCTTTTTCTTTCTTCTCCCTTCTTTAGCTAGCCTTGGTGCTGGTTCATGGATATTGCACCCTTGTGGGCTCTTGGGGGTGGTTTCTTTCGTCTATTAACTGCATGGCAACACCAAAAACACAATCAACTACAATCAGTGATCATCAAACCTGCACAAAAGCACACCATTTCCTTTCATTACTTGCACTTCTTTTCATTTTTATTTTACTCACTACCTCCACCAAAGTACCCATAAACCCAACAAATATGGCGGCATCGATTTCCATCAAAAGGCTTCTATTAGAATCCTCAGAACCAGCCTCTACTACCATGAACTTGCATCCAAAACAAACGCAAGACGCACGTACTTCTTCTTCTTCTTCTTCCACCTCATCATCAAAATCTACGCGTACCAAGTTTGGAGCTGCTGCTCATGAAGTTCCTAGCGGTCCAAACCCTATTTCAAACAGGTAAATAAGTTGATATATCAATAATCGTGCATGATGAAGCACAGAAAACTCGTACTGCCCTTGAGAGCCGGTTGTTGAAGATGATAGCTAGAGAGTTGTAACGGTGAAGTTAATTACGAGTTTGTCATCTTTATTGTTATTGTTTTAGTGCACCATTAATACTGCTTGTCGTCTGTGAGAGGGTTGTTACCTTCTTGTTATGTCATCATCCTCAGCCTTACTTCTTTCTTTCTTTCTTTTTTCGTGCTTGTTTTAATATTGGGGGAATTAAGGGGTTCTTTTTTCTCTTACTAGAAATTAATGTATAGCAAGAGAGATATATAATTAATATAATTAATATTTTGGTATATGTATGCTCCCATCCCTATATATTTGATCCATATACATATATCATGATGCGGTGGTGATGGTGTTAATGCCAGTCTTGAGAAATTAGCATGCAATGAGTCCCGTTTATTTTGAGTACAATTCTTAAATGTTATCGATCGAAATGATCTATCATCTTGGAGATCTCTTTATTAGGTTGAAAAGGGGTGTCATTGATATTATTATATAAATTTCAGCCGAGTTGTCTGTTCATATGTTTCTCTTAGCTAGTACTGGAGTACTTTAATTTTCTTTCAATTATGCTCGCTACTAAAAGGTTCCACCAGATCTTCAATAGCATAGAGAAATGGAAACAATAATGTTTGGTTATGCTCACATGTGTCTGTTGACCAGTACAGTTGATAAAAGAAGATCGAAAATTTGTTGTAGAAAAAACAAGTAATTATGATAAAAAGAAGATCTAGCTAGGTTGCTAGCTAGCTAGCATGGGAATATAACTGTTGCCGGGATTTCCTTTTCAACATATTGGGTTTTCATCAGACCAGGCGAGGAAAGGAAGATAATTAAGAAAGGAATCTGTGGGTACAGTTGTGTCAGAAGTGTTGCACAGTGAGGGACAGGGCCAATTTGTTTTGCTTTCCCTGAGAAGTTAAGTGATTATTGATCTTAATTCAGCCTTGCTTTTGGACTTGAGCTACTGCCTCGTAAGACACACCATCCAAAAAAGCTGAGATGAGATGGCAAATCAACAACTAAAACGTCAATGAGAGGGATAGAGCAAGGTAGCCCATGATTTGATAATGATAACAGTATCATTTGCTATTTTGTTCAATAATTAAGGTAATTGCCAGCCACCAATCATATGCTTTATGATGGTTTTCCTGAGTGAGGGAGAGAAACG
>Ga0325401_1004581_pt1 | contig 13047 bp, 10 predicted proteins | sample PopdelMetagenome_FD_205666 | JGI IMG/M metagenome (GOLD analysis project Ga0325401, IMG submission 205666) | Populus deltoides microbial communities from Bellville, Georgia, United States - Xylem-PdKOR-R2 | ecosystem: Host-associated > Plants > Phyllosphere > Stem > Wood/Secondary xylem | place...
AAATCTTATTGTTCTCAATTTAATAATTAACATTTGAATAATTCAGATAAAAAAAATTCACTTTGGTAATTTTTGGAATTATCATTTTTTATTTACCTAACTTGATAATCTTTTTTACCCAATCGACAATTGGGCAACCCTAAATCTTCACTCATTACCTCCTTAATTTTTTTTATTTTCTTTTTTACCTAGGACCCTTAAAACCCTCAATTAACTAGAAAACCTCAGGGAAAGTTTTTACCATGTAAAATTAGATTTAAGAAGGATCTCAAGTTCATTAGTTTTAAAAATTTATAATTTATTTTGTCTTAATCTATTTTGAATAATTTCACAAATTATATATTCTTCTAAAATAAACTGTTTCGAATAATTAAAGTTTTTTTAATAGTACTTATTTTTTATTCTCAACCACGTAAATAAAAAAAGAAGAAAATATAAGTGGAATTAGGTAAATAATTATTTTTCTAAATTAATTTGTATTAAGGTAATCATCTAAAATAAGTTATTTTAGACATATCTTCATAGCTAAAAACATTAACCAACCATGATGGAATTTTCAAACAAATCAAATCATGATATTTGAAATAATTAAACAAAACATTTACCATGGAATTTTGTTATTTTTTCTCTACTCAATCATGCATAAAATATATTATGATGCTAATAACATGGAAATGGTGCGATTTTATAATAAAAATAATTCCAAGTGAATATTTTGTTTCCTTTTATTCAACACATTTATGAAAATCTTCTCTCAAATTCATATAAAATCCACTTAAGATAATGTTTTTTACATTAAAAAATCACCACACCATCTCTCAAATAAATAAATAAATAAACAAACAAACTATATATAGAAACAAAATCCACTATCTTCACATCAAATCAAATATTTTATCCCAATCACTATATTCTAAAATAAAATACTACCAAAATTGAATAATAAAAAATATAAGATAAAAAATCTCAATCCGCGTGTTAAATACGCGCTCATTATTTGATTCTCCTTGCATTCCGTCTCCTTCCCTGCACTTTCTTGCTCTGCATCACCAAAAACCATGGCCTCTGCAGCTCCCCCTCTCCTCCTCCAAACACTCCCCACTCGCATCCTCACCCCATCTCTCCACGCGCCATCCAAACTCAAATTCAAACTCCCTCCCTCCTATCCTCATCTCCACCAATCCCGGCCTTTCCCGCCATTACTAAAAAGGCACCGGACTGCAACGACAATCACTTCTGCTTACGTGACCGGACCAGCATCCGACCCGATTGTGACCGAACCGGACCACAAGCTCGACCCGACCGATAACGATTCGTCCGTAACGGAGAAGGTTCAGTCAACGGAACTGATAAGTTGGGGTCTTTTGTGGAGTCTGTTGGCTAAGCATAAAGTACGACTCGTCGTTTGTGCTTTCACTCTTGTTGGTTGCACCTCTTGTACTCTCTCCATGCCTATATTTTCAGGTAACCATCACTAAGTTTATTGCTTTATGTTTTCGTCAAGAAGGGTTTTGATCCGTGTTGAATTTTATTTTGGTCGCAGGGAGATTTTTTGAGGTGTTGATTGGTGCGAGACCGGAGCCTCTATGGAGGTTGCTTAGTAAGATGGGAGTGTTATACGCTTTGGAACCGATTTTTACAGTGATCTTTGTTGTAAACATGAATACAGTATGGGAGAAGGTTATGGCAACACTGAGAGCTCAGATTTTTAGAAGGGTCTTGATTCAGAAGGTAAATGAACTTGTCAAACCGGGCAATTGGTTTTCTTAATGTGTTCAATGTTGAGTTATACGGTCTTTTACAAGCCCTTTTGTTGTTTTTTGTTGCAATGCAGGTGGAGTTTTTTGATAGATACAAGGTTTGTTACTGATGCTTGAGAACTTGTGTTGATGTTTGTTAGTGATTTGGACGTGATTAAGGATTGTATGTTGTGTTGTTTTGTGTTTCTTGCAGGTTGGTGAACTTAGTGCTCTTTTGATGTCAGATTTGGGTTCGTTTAAAGATATTGTGAGCGAGAACATTTCGAGGGATCGTGGATTTAGGGCATTTTCTGAGGCAAGCCACTCTATACTAAAACAAAAGTGAGCTTTATGTAGCTAATCGTTTGATTTGGATGGAATTTACATACATTTTTGCTTTTAGTAGCATGTATTTCTACAATAGTTTGTGTTGATTTAGTGCAATGCTGTTGCAATTGATACAGAAATTTTCTGAAACAAATCTTGCCTGTCCTATCGTTTATAAGATTTCCATTCATGATCAACAGTCAGAAGCTATGGATGTTTTACATCTCCTGTATGTTTGTTGCCTCAACAGGTCACTGGAACCATATGCATACTGTTTGCTCTGGCCCCTCAACTAGCACCGATTCTGGGGGTTTTGATGTTTGCCGTGTCTATTTCAGTTGGTAAATATTTTATTGTGAAAGTGATCAAGATTGCTACAGTGCCTCCTATATGTTCTTTAAGTTTACACCATTTATTCTTCATGACATAAATGGCATTATGTATAGTATTAGCTTTGATAAATTTCCCGTTTTTAACTTTTCTATTCATAATGGTGCCTATTCTGGACTACAATGAGTTCATCATTAGTAATCTATTGGCAGTGATTTGCTGACATTGATATGTGACGAAACCTATCTTGTCTTTCATATGCTTTGCTTTCACCAACACAATTACCTATGGCAATCCTTATATTTCTTTCTGACTTCTGTTTCCTTGCTTACTGCTAAATGATATTTAAATTCTCAAGCTGTATACAAGCGATCAACTGTACCTGTTTTCAAAGCTCATGGAAAGGCCCAGGCATCCATATCTGATTGTGTGACAGAAACCTTTTCTGCTATCCGTACTGTAAGTTGTTGGTAATGCTTTGTTACATAGTTCTTTTGACAGAGCTTGTACTAGTTGTTGACCCATAAAGTCAGTTTGTCCTGTATGGAGTGATGAGTGTGGTAAAGAAGAGGATGAATTTGTGCCCGATACTGAAAATAGCAAATTTACTGTCACAGGTGAGATCCTTTGGTGGTGAAAAGCGCCAAATGCTAAACTTTGGCAGCCAGGTAAATTGTAGGCTGTGGTTCTTTATGAAATTGGTGATTTCTAGATTGATTATTCTGTTATTTATATAAAAAATGTTGGTAGGTTCTTGGTTATCAAAGAAGTGGTATAAAGCTTGGGGCTTTCAAATCTGTGAATGAATCATTGACAAGGGTTGCTGTATATATTTCGCTGCTGACTTTATACAGTCTTGGAGGAAGCAGAGTAAAGGCTGTAAGCTTCTACCCTTTGACACGTCTCTCTAGCCTTTTAAATATGCATAATGTGATCCAGATTCCCAATTCAGATCCACTGATATTTACAGTCTACATGTAATATTAGTTTACATTCTGTCAATTTTTTGAGAAATTGATACACAATGTTGGTTTTCAAAATTGTTACTTTTGAAGAATCAGCCTTTGATGAGGAAAAAAAAAAGAACACAAACACTAACAAAAACAATAGAGGAGCTCATACTGTGCTCTGCTTCATGGATTCTATACAATTGGTGCACTTCTTAATGCATATTGCCTGCTTCATAATAACATGTTTGTTCCTTTACTAATTTTCCATTTGATATGCTCACTGTGAGGCTGCTGCCTGATCACATTATTGGGTATATTTGATCTGTTGAATATATTTTACCTTCAGTTTTTGTGTATCGCCCACTGCCTTGAAAGCAAGATGTTACTTTGATATCTTGACACAAGATGATTGAACTAAAAATGACTGAGCTGTGCTCCAACTTCAATTCATTTTGCAATCAAATCGCTCTGAAAACCAAATGGCAAGATAAGGAACTATAAGAATAAGTAGGCAAGCTAATTTATACAACTATCACATTCCTTCTACCTATAAGAATAAGTAGGCAAGCTAATTTGTACACCTATCACATTGCTTCTACCTCTATTATCCCTCTGATTTTATTCGTATCAAACCTAAATTGAGTTGCTTGTTTTGTTTTGCCTGCCATATTTTATTGCTTGCAGGGTTTACTCTCTGTTGGAACTGTTGCTTCTTTCATCGGATACACTTTCACATTAACTTTTGCTGTGAGTTCTATTTCACTCCTTCTCCAGTATGTTACAATTTTCTTCTCTTTGGTGTAGTCTTTGAAGTGATTCATTTCTCAGGTTCAAGGGCTGGTCAATACATTTGGAGATCTTCGCGGGGCACTTGCTGCCATTGAGAGGATTAATTCTGTTTTATCTGGAGTAGAAATTGATGAAGCCCTTGCCTATGGTTTAGAAAGACAAATCCAGAAAAAAGAAGTACATGATGAGAAAATTAGTTTGTTCTTAGTTAATGGTTACAGTGGACAGAATCAAATTTTTAATACACATTACATGTCAGCCCTAAAATCAGCCAACACCGTGTGTAGCTTTGCTGGGTCTGGTGATGTTTGTCTTGAAGGTATCTTTATTGCATTTCTCATTTATTTCCACACATTTTCCACTCTTCACTCCAACTTAATTGTTAATTATATTGTTGCAGGCCTATGTCCTCTTATTACTGTATGTGAACAGACCATCTCTTATGGAACTAAATATAATGGCTGTTCCAAATTAAATATGGAAGTCCAAAAAGAAATTTGAGAGAACTTTGTGCTTTTTACTTGTTTAATTTGAAGGTTGAAAGTAGAACATAGATTAAAGATTAGACCCTACTTGTCAATCATCTCTACTCTGAATTCATGTTTTTTTTTCTTTTGTCCAACTGATAATTTGTTATGCAGATGTGCACTTCTCTTACCCTTTACGACCTGATGTGGAAATCTTGAATGGTCTTAATTTGACTCTGAAATGTGGAACTGTGACCGCTCTAGTGGGCTCAAGTGGTTCAGGCAAAAGTACCATAGTACAACTATTGGCACGCTTTTATGAGGTTTAGTTTATTCTCAAAATTTTAATTTCAAAAATTAAATTGCAATTTTATTAAACCATTATAGAATGTTGGGAAATGATATACATGTCTTGTTCTTGCAGCCAACCAGAGGTCGGATTACAGTTTCAGGAGAGGATGTCCGGACATTTGAAAAGACTGAATGGGTGGAGGTCGTCTCCATCGTGAATCAGGTAATGATTTGAATCGCCATATGTTGACTCAATGCATTAAATTCACAACATTTATGGAATCATCCCCGCATTCTCAGCATGGAGACAAAATACTTCCCATTGAATATGATTAATGAGTGTTTGTTGTTGCTGAGATGCAACTTGATTTGGTTCTAACCCAAGAGGTCGAATAACCTAGACCTTGGATTGTCAGTAGCAGGATGTTTTTGACAATCAAGTTTTTAAGTGTGAATTAGGAATTGTAGATTGCCAACTATGTCTACAAGTCACCACCTAATTCAGTAACCAATTATGTGTGGTAACCAAAATATTAGGCTGCCATGATTCAGAGAATAAAAGGAGCTTTGTAACAAGAAAAGAATAGGCAAAGGAGGAAGGAGACTTGATTATTTCTTGTTGACTTTTTCTATGTATGCACACTTGTATCCTGTGTGTCTGTTAATGAGTACACAATTTCAGCATCTCAGTAATAGCAATGATCAGAACTGAAGTCATATTGATAGTAGGGCATTGTGCGGGACTATGCACGTATATAGTTAGTTGTTTGCTTGTGGCTTAAACTGTTCTGTTTGGGCCAAACTTGGAGTTGGGTCTGGAATGATTCTTCAGATCTTATGACAAGCAAACTTATGAGGAAATATGTCGTGCATGTTATGAAGGAACTGCTTTAAATACTTGGTTCAAACTTTCTCATTTTTCTCAAAGCTAAGCATATACTGTAAACAGGAACCTGTTCTTTTCTCGGTATCTGTTGGAGAAAATATCGCATATGGGCTTCCAGATGATAATGTATCGAAGGACGATATCATAAAGGCTGCCAAAGCTGCAAATGCTCATGAATTTATAATATCACTTCCACAGGTTTGGTATCTTGTAATTATGCGACAGCTCTACTTTTGCTTGTTTTGACCTTCATTTCTGAACCTTTATTTGGATTTTAAAGGGTTATGACACTCTAGTTGGTGAGCGTGGAGGCTTACTGAGTGGAGGACAGAGGCAGGTATGTCAATGAACTCTTTAGAGAGTGAGGAAGAAATAAGCGATTAATGATTATTTTCTGATCTACAATATTCAGTGAAAGAGAAAAGTGGTAAAATTTTATTCTCTGGTCTTTGTTCTTCAGAGAATTGCTATTGCAAGAGCTCTGCTCAAGAATGCACCAATATTAATACTTGATGAGGTAAGCTCTTTGTTTTCTTCTCTCTGCATATTTGTGTACTCTCCAGGCTTGTGTTGGGCATGCTTTGACTCATGATCCTTGAAAAATTGTCATATTGTTTCACTTATTGCTCTGATGTGAGGTCAGGTGTTAGAAATTAAAAAAAATTCTTGTTTCAAGACTTGATAAGACATCTTGTTCTTTTGTTCAGGCCACTAGTGCACTTGATGCAGTTAGTGAACGTCTTGTCCAGGATGCTCTGGACCAACTAATGAAGGGCAGAACAACATTGGTGATTGCTCATAGGTTAAGCACAGTTCAGAATGCTAATCAGATTGCGCTTTGTTCTGGTGGGAGGATTGCAGAACTAGGGACCCACTCTGAGTTGCTAGATAAGAAGGGTCAATATGCTTCATTAGTTGGCACTCAAAGACTGGCGTTTGAGTGACTGAAACTGCTAGACATAGATATTACCAATGGTTGAATAGAAAACCCCAGACAAACAATCATGTAAGTTTCTCGTGGAATTTCATCCAGCAGCAACAGTCTTGGAATTTTAAGTTTCTTCATTTTCTACTGAGGCACTAATAATTCCATTTTCAGAGAAACTGGTAGCAGGAAGTGGCTCAAGGAGATTTTCTGCCTTGAAAGTTGAAAACGAGCAAAAGCTTCTATTGATTCCGAGTCTCTTTTATTATTCCTCCATATGTATACATCATGTCACTAATCGGTTGTAAAGAACTAAAATTCGTAAAGACGTACCATAGTTTTCACAGCTATAAATGATAGCAATCATCACAGCAGCTGTTCTTATCATGAGTCCATACTTCCTAGCCCATTATTTGTTTTAGTTTAGTTTGTGCTTCTGTTTGCATTAATTAATTTATTTGTGCATTTGGAATGCCAGGGATCCCATGATATTGCGCTCATGTCCAGGCACAGATCTGTTATGCTAGTAATGGAACATACAGGAGAGCCTCTGGTTGATAGTGTTCTATATTTTTCTGTATAAAGAGATGAGCAGCTCATGTTACAGCATGGAGGACTGAGTTCCTGACACCATCAAGGAGAGGTAGAAAAGGAAAAGACAGCACTGAGTTTGGCAAGGCATTCTGTGGGAAGACCAAGGAAGGTGTTCATGAACAGTTGCCACTCCAACCAGTCTGCATTTCCCTTCTCTTTCCAATCCTTCACCTTATCGTTCGTGTTGATTCCTCCCTCTGATGTTAGGACTGTCTGTCTTTACAAGCAGTGGAGGAGCTCTATAGATGGTCAAATTTTAAACTTGGTTAAAATTCTCATGATAATCATACATTGTAGAAAATACTTGTTTATAGTAAAAATCAAATAAAGGGACCGCAGTAAATTCTTGAAAGAAATCTAGGGACGAAGATGTATATGAGAAACATAATTTCATGACGCCACGTGGGACACAAACTGACAAAATAGTGAAAAATATGACACACACACACACACACACACACACACACAGATATATATATATAGTAAAAGGGACTTTTAAACACAAAAATACAGAGAAGCAATGTCCCGTAAACACCGGGTCAAGAGGAAAGTGTATTGTGGTTGCCAAAAATTTTCAGTTTTCATGTGGTAATCAAAATATTAGGGTGAACTTCATTTTTGCTTCATCAACTTTTGCTACCTCTGAAGTTTAAAATTTCCCAATGTTACCCCTAACCTACCTTTTGAATTTGATTCTCAATTTTTTTAGGCTTCTAATTGTTTTTTTTTTTAAAATGTTATAGCATAAATGGGGATGTTTGAGAGGGAAAATTGGGATAAAAACAAATAAAATAAAAATATTTAAAAAGTCAGCTTTTGTTAAGAAAAATATTAGTAGTAAAGGGAAAAATCTAAACATTTTAAGAAATGTACCAATCCACATTTTCCAAAATTTGCAAGGTGGCAGGTGACCATTGGGATTTTGGCACTTAGCTAGTAGTTGAACTTGAACACTGAAGTCATGATTGGAAGCTTTGTGGTTATCAACTCTTGAAAGGTCAATTTCCTACCTTCTTTGTCACTTGCCGAAGTACCTCTCCTTGTCTACTAAGCTCCTACATAAATTGGGACCTGAAGAGTGAAGATCTTGAGGGCAGAGAGAAGACATCAAGCTTGAAATTTTGTTTTTGTCTCTTAAAATGGGGGGTTGCAGAACATGGATATATGATTGTGCTTTTGTGCTGAATGACCTGCTTCTTTACCCCATTGGACATGTAATAATGTCCTCTTCTTTATTTCCCAGGACAGGTGGCATCAAGAGACCTTTGTTGCCTGCCCTCCACTTTGGAAGTGGTCCATGTCAGGCTAGTGGAGAGTTGCAATGTTTTGTTGTCACCATGGCAGAGCAAAAGTAAAAGGATACTTTAAACTTTGACAATTATAGAATAAAGACTTTAGTGTGGTTATGTCCACTGTTGAACCTCAACTAGCCGTTTTCACAAAATTTGGAGTAATAACAAAACTGGGAATCTGGCCACCGTTCTACAAAATGTGGACGCATGGTGTTTCTAGTTAATTCATTTTGATTGATCTGATCACACAGGACTTCATTGTACAAGGAGAGTTGAAGTTGATCAGAGATAATGAAGAACAAAATCAGAAGCTGAGGAACAGGAGACCGCTACGTTTATAGAGCTGCTGCAGTCAGTATCATGATCTTGTTATTATAATACGATTTCCTGATGCTTATATTCAAAAGAGAGACTCGGAAAATATAATATGAAACCTGGAGAACTTCATCCTGTGAAAATCCAGCTTTTATACACATGGCAAAAGCCAATCACTCAGAGCATGTTACTCTTGCTTTTTAGTAGCGAACAGATTCAAGATTGGCTCATCAGAAGGACATCTGCTTTTTCATAGTTTACAGATTCAAGATTCGCTCATGAGAAAGACATTTGCTTTTTAGTAGTGAACAGATTCAAGATTAGCTCATCAGAAGGACATCACTCATCACTCGTTTGAAAGCTAGCCTGAAACAGGCTTAGGCACACAGGGACTCTCGGCAACAAAAATATGATACAAAACTATTACACACACATTAGCTATTTTGACTATCATGTGAGCACAGCACTTTCTGCACCTAAAATCCCATTCATCTCGTTGAGTCTGGCTGTCTCTCTCTCAACAGACAAGAGAAGACCTTAGAGATGGTGCGGTTGGAAGGTGAGTGCAGGATGCCCAGCGGATGACTGATTCAGTCACCATGAGATCAAGTTGCTCACGCTCACCGAGACCAATAGTGCGGTTCCTCTTACTGTGTATGCCCAACATCCTGGACCCTATTGCTGCTCCTGCTCTCTTAACTTCAACTGGCTTGTTTTCCATTTCTCTGGCTTCACGTCCACAGCATTGAGAAGACTCTGGCAACAGAAGCATCTTATCCAAGCTTCCCTCTGACAGTTGATGACCTCCACAAACTGAATCTATCCTAGAAATGTTGCTTGAGAATTCTAATGTAGAACTCCCTTGCTCAATTACAGGACCAGGGCTGGAGAATGCAAAGCTCGGCATTGAGGATACAGGGGATATGAATTCCAAGGCATTTGAATCATCACTGCTGCGAAAAGAGAATCCACGAGATACAAAGCTAGGTGTTGATGGCTCCCCTAGGAAAGAAGAGAATGATGATCTGCAAGTGAAAGTAGGAGACTGAACATCATGAATGATAGGTGATCCAGTGCCAAAGCTGACGTCCTGATCCCTGGCCATTAATATGGAGAGTGAGCTGCCGCCTAAATCCCATTCTTCACAAATTTGCTTTTCACGTTGACTAGATTCTTCAGGATATGGTCCATCATGCTTCATCCAGGAATTATCTACAGAAAACAAAATCCAAGACTAAATATTTGGAGAAAGCATGGCATGAAAAAAAAAGAAAAAGGAGAGCATTCTTTTGTAGCAGGCAAGAACAGGTAAAATCATGCTGATCAGCTAATGAGAAAGAGAAAGGGGGCGTTTCTTGACTTTTAGGCCCTACCAACGCCAGTCAGTTGCACAACTTGTATTTGTAATTCATATGAAGCCAGATAAGGCAAAACACAACCACATTGGTGTGTTGATATTGTGATTTTCTAAAACAAAAAAAAAAGAGAGTGCAATGACATAGCTCATCAACAGCAAAAATTATCCACCTGAGGAAAAACCAAGAAAGGACATAAATGTTACAATTGATGGGACCAACTAACAAAAGAAATATAGAAACTCACTCAGTTGTAAATGACCTGTCAGTTTAAAAGAATTAGGGAATGGAGCCCCGCCTCACCTTTTGGGATCTCAGCCAGATTTCTTGTCTTGTCAACAAGTTTTGTATAAATAATCATGTAGTATGTGCATTGAGTTAGAGTTTAGATGCTTCTAGCAAGAAGTGATTTCGTTTTCAAGAAATTCATGTAGTGCTAGAAAAGACCAAAAAAATTATAACCATCCATAGTCCCAATGCCTACTAAGATCATAGAACAGGTTGATTGGATGAAACTATCAAAGAAGCTAAAGAACGCATATCCAGCAAGTAAAATATAAATTGAACCCACCTAAAACCTGCTGAGAAGTAAACCTTTGAGAGGGATCTGTGCAAAGCATACCCCTGACTAACTCCTTCGCTGATTCAGTTATGTGATCCCAAGGATCAGAAGGAAACCGCAGATCAGCTGCCCTCACAGCATCAAATATCCTTGACTTGGTCTTACCCCAAAATGGTGGCATCCCACTAAGAAGAATATAGAGAATCACCCCTGCACTCCAAACATCAGCAGCTTGGTTATAGCCTCCTGCCAATACCTCTGGAGCTATATAAAATGGGCTTCCAACAGTCCCATGCAAACTCTGACCTGTTCGGGCAGATCCCAAATATTTAATCTGTTAAACAACTCAAGCTTTGCAGGAGACGATGTTCAATATAACAAATTAAATGAAGAGCAAAAGAAAAAAGAAGAAGAAAGAAACTATACCCGGCTTGACATAGGTTGCAAGACCAAAATCTGCCAATTTAATTGGTGATGATGAGGATTTTGTAGCTAAGAGGATATTCTCCGGCTTCAAATCTCTGTGAACCACTCCATTTTCATGACAATAAAGAACCACTTGCATAAGATGCCTGAAGAGAACCCTAGCCTCAGCCTCGGAGAAGCGTCCATGCTTTTCTAACTGGTGAAAAAGCTCCCCTCCAGCACAAAGTTCCATTACCAGGTGAACATAATCCTCATCCTCATAAACTGCCTTGAGATCCACAACATTAGCATGCCCAGATAACCTGGTCATTATTTCAATCTCAAGCTTGACACTCCTTGCATCATCTGATGTCACCAGTCTATCCTTGGAAATCGATTTGCAAGCCAGAACCTCTCTAGACAACTTATCAGTACACACTCTAATAACACCAAACTGTCCCCAACCTAATTGCTCTCCAAGAACATACCTATCTTTCAAATTAGAGATCTGGTGCGTGTCCAGAATGGTTTCAGTCAAGCTTGAAACTCTATAGCAGTTGCAGGGTTGCTTCAAGGATTCACGGCTGCTGTTGCTCTTGGCAACAGCCATACCAAGTTCTATCTCCCCGTCCAGCGCCCAAAATACCAATCAGAATACCAGCACACAATTCAATGAACTACCGGATTTTGTTTCAGTATCTCAAAACACCACCAAACCTCTTATTGATGCTTAAGTAAAAAAACTTTGATGTTTTTCCCCTCAAATTACAAAACCCGAAATAGAGGCCAAAATCCTAGCAGAACCCTTCTTATGACTGGTTCTTGGAAGGAGATAGTGACCCTTACCGTTGATAATGGGATGCTATGTATTTGAAATTTGCGAAACTAGAAGTCTAGAGCATAAACCACCTTAATAAAGGCAAAATCTTGACGTCTCAGCTAGTAACTTCTTCCGATCTCACCTTGATCAGCATAGATCTGAACAAACATAAAAAATTAAAAAAAAATTCAGACCCAAGGTGTCAACTTTTCTATAATTCACTAAAAAACACAGCATTAAAAGAAAACCCACTTGAGCAAACTCTCATTTATCACACATTTCATTCATTAAAAAAAGTTCCAAACTTTAGCTCAGCATACTAAAACCCTAGAATAACCCGTCAGCTAAGCCCCCCATCCCCCCCCCCCAAAAAAAAAAAAAACATAAACAAGATCAAAATTTAAAACCAACCATTATTTTTTACCTCAAAACAAGACAACCCAGAATTAGACCCTAAAAAGATCCCATCAACAACACCATCTACTCGTGTTAAGACAGAATAAGTACATAAAAGGGAGGGAGGGAGGGAGATAGAGGAGATGAGTAGAGAGAGAGAAATTGAGACCGTTGGAGCAGGGGATTTTTGAGCTCTTCAAGACAAGAGAGAGCCCCTCTCTCTCTCTCTCTCTCTCTGCCGTGTGACTGTCTGTCTTGTTCCCTTTGTGGGGGCTCTCTTAAGTTTTTGTGCCTCTCTTTTATTTATTTATTTTGAAGTTGAAAGTTGAAAGATTTGCTTTCCTCCCTCCTATGGTTTCCTCGGACTTCAAGACAGACTTTATCTTTGTTCAATTAATAAGTACAGCTAGCTGCCTAGCCATTATATTGTCGAACGACGGATCGTCTGGATCATATACTGCTATCTATTATAGAGACATTATCTACAGTACACATAATAATCAAACATAGCCGACTCATAACCCAGTCCAAAACTTGAATAACGAGTTGAATGGGTTAATAGGTCAATTTAAGAAAAGTTGTTTTGAAAAATAAACAACATCCC
>Ga0325401_1004584_pt1 | contig 13045 bp, 9 predicted proteins | sample PopdelMetagenome_FD_205666 | JGI IMG/M metagenome (GOLD analysis project Ga0325401, IMG submission 205666) | Populus deltoides microbial communities from Bellville, Georgia, United States - Xylem-PdKOR-R2 | ecosystem: Host-associated > Plants > Phyllosphere > Stem > Wood/Secondary xylem | place...
GCTAGAGAAACCAATCCATTCAGCAATTTCCAGGCCATGCTTGGTCCCTCGAGCTTAGGAGATAGGATACCGGAGAAGATAGTTTGGAATGTACTTATCTATCCGAAAAGAAAAGAAAGAGAGAAAAATTCGCTTCTGTAGTGAAACAATTCACAAGATAACAAGTTTGGGTAGAGGAATAGAGTTGGTAACATGTCAATGAAGGCAGTTAGGGACTACACTGCCAGGAACGGTTGCAAAGCACATGCATGCTTCAGTATTCTTACTGGTATACGGTGAGTAAGAAAGGTCCCCAGTAGTCGGTAGATTAAGCTTAACATTGAAAGCTATACAAAGAGAACCCAATAACCCCAAGCATAATATTCCAAGTACGTTCTTTCCATCAGAATTCTTTGGATACTCGAAACTTCATTAATATTCTAATAGATTCAGTAATGGACAGTGCTTTCCTGTCTCTGTGTGTGTGGGAAAGAGAGAGGGACGTGTGCAGACACAACACAAAGGAACTGAAGGAAACACCAACCAACCGTTTGACCAGGGCCCCATCACTGCCTCACTTCGTTACAATAGAAATAAGAATCTTGGATGAGAGGAAAAGTGGATCGGGAAACTCCAAAATTTGTCCATTTCTTCCCAGTAAGTTCTTTCATCTTTACCACATCATCATCATCATTGTTCTGCATTAGAGGGGTTAAGAATGCCAATTTCGTAGATGAAAAGTATTGCTTCATATCAAAGGCTGCCTTTTCATCCACCTTTTAGCTCTAGCTTGATTAATATCATTCGCCTAATTCCTAGATATTAAGCTATGTGATGTTGATCTTGATGGGATAAACATCATCAAGTTAAGTACTTTAGAGCAGTTGAATCAAGCTTTAGAGTAAAATAATGCAAAACACAGTATTATTTAAAAGAACCAAGAAAAGTTAGTAACCATTAGAAAAACATAAATACTACAGAGAGGCCCTCATGTCTTTACAAATGTTGCTTCGTGATGTGTCGGATTCATTTCTTTGCTTGCCTCGATTTAAATTATTAGTAAGAGAGAGTAGGGACAAAAAAGTAGATATAAAATGGAAGTGAAGAATAAGCAGAACCTAAGTGAAGATGGAGAAGTGGAGGAGCTGGCTGTGGTTCAAACAAACATTTGTCTTCTCTCCCAAGTGTATTCTTTTGAAGCTTGCTTCAAGCTTAAGACACAAAACCAGAGGTAAGATTGAGTTCATTAGAATCTATCCCTTTGTCTTCATGCCTTTTTCTCCTCCGGCATTTAGGCATATGTCAAATGGAGGACATTTGTGTTCAGCAATCACATGGGAAGAATGATTTTGGTTTTATCTGGTTTTCTTATATTCTTATGATGGCAGGAAACGATCATGGGCTCATGAATCTGTACAAGGACATGGAAAGTTGTGGAGAGTATACAGACATACAAGTGATGTGGAAAATGGTTCATTCTTGTCATCCAATTGCTCAAAACACTAGAAGGAAGAGACCTTGCAGGAATTTCTGTTTCAGGCCAATTTGAATCCTGTCAATCCTCCATACTATAAACTTGATGCAGCAGTAATCTTTAAGTTTTGATGTTGGTACTGTGTATTTGACAAGTACTAGTCTTTCGTCTAGCCTATCGCGTGTAGACATCCAACTCATTTCCCATTGATGCTACCTCAATAATTGAAAGAAGACGTGATGAACTTGCTGGTTTCTCTTCAAACTATTACATCCTGAATAAGGGGAAAAAATTGACTAGAAAACGACTTTTATGTATGCGAATTCAAAAGACAAAAAGCATCCATTACTTAATGTTTTCTAAGAGTCCTGTTGGAGATGATGGTGTGTTAATGAATCATTGTATTACCTTGAATCTAAAAGTTGCATTAAGAATACATTGCATTTGGCCTCCTACTTCAACACAACTAATAGGTTTCTGTTCTGCACTGCTGACATTTCTCAGAGCCATACGCTCAAAATTACCTATAAAGGTGGCAACATCTCTCTCCCTGCCAAATAATTGCATCGTTTCACATTCACATTGAGGGGGGGGTTGTTGTGGGGTGGTGGATTTCAATGAAGTAGCTGATAAACCTCATGCTGTTTGCCTACATTTTAAAGGCTTCCAAATAACCTTTGTCAACACTGAGTATAGCCACAAACGACTACTCAAATCCAGAGGTTCCCACTCTCTGGATGGCTTACTGGACTTCCAGTTTGAAGCTACACCTGATGGTCTCCTGCAGACAGAAGATTCTGATCGAGACATTCCTTCTGTCTGTGAATCCATTGCAAAAAACCGCTTAGTCCCATTCCGCAATTTACTTCACTGGCTCAATGACAGTACTTTTGTCTTCCAAAGTCCCACCGGTGACCTGTGTTGTTTCTGATGGTGGTATGTCCTTCACACTTCTGCCGAAGAATCTGGAATTCCTGAAGTATTGTTTCATACATACATAGTGCCTGTGGTTGTTTAGGCTACACATAGTTCCAGGTTCTTGTTGAAGAAGGCTTTAACACCTCTCAAAAGGTATAAAAACACTCCTTCATGTTCAAAATTTAAGATTCATCGTATGAGATCAGAACCGCACTAATTTTCTACGATTTGCAGATGTCAGTTATCTAACATTTGGGTACCTAGAAACTACCATAGATTAGATTCCAAGTATGAAAAATATTTGCCTGAAGGAACTCCCAACTTTCATTAGAACTACGTAACCCAACGATATCACGGTCAGCTACCTCACAAGGGAAATCAAGAGCTTCTGCTATCGTTTTGAAAATGTTTACTCCTTCGTACTGGAGGTTTTGGATGCTCTTTCAACAATGTTTCCTGCTATTTCCTATCCACTTGCTTGCTAATAATCATATAACAGATAATAAACTGAACTATATTGGTTCAAATCCATGGAAAGAACAATCAGACTTCACTGATTGACTTGATTTGAAAGAACCAAATCTGTGGTGTACGTAAATTTTGGAAGCATCACTGTGCAAACACCACAGCAAATGCTACAGTTTGCTTGGGGTCTAGCTAACAGCAAACAACCCTTCTTATGGATATTAAGGCCTTCTAATGGTGGTTGCGAGTCGACAATTTTGCCACCTGAATTCCTTGCAGAAACGAAGGATAGAGGCAATTTAGCAAGTTGGTGTCTACAAGAGCAGATTTTAAAGCACCCTTCAACAGGAGATTTTGCAAGTCACATGGGATGGAATTCGATGCTTGAAAGCGTTAGTTGTGGAGTTCCATTTCTTTGTTGGCCATTTTTTGTGGAGCAGCAAACCAACTGTTGTTTTGCTAGCAACAATTGGGGTATTGATGTAAAGAGGGAGATCAAGTTGAGAAGCTTGTTAGAGAGTTATGGAGGGAGAAAGGGCTAAAGAAATGAAAAGGAAGGCGATGGAATGGAAGACAAAAGCAGAAGAAGCTGCTTGCCCAGTGGTTCTTCTAGCCGGAACTTCGAAAAATTTCTAGTAGACATTCTTCAGGTGCAAAAAAGTACGAAATTTGAGAATGGTAATTAAGCTACTAGTTTCGCCAGTATGCTTGTTATCAAAGAAATAAATCAATGAAATGCTTTTTTTTTCCTTAACAAGAAATCAATGGAATGATTGTTATTTAACAAATAAAATTAGCTCTATATTATATGATTTAACTAGGTCATCCATCTTCATATTTATAGATAAATCAATAGAAGTGGTTCTGCACTCAAATAGCACCTGGCCTGAAAGCTGGTCAGAAGGAAATACTACTACATTCCACCTCCAAGTCAATCATAAGGCAAATTTGCGCATCAAATCATAAGAGTCAATAAGTATTCTTAAATTGTTGCCTCATTTTATTGAAAACAAAGTAGCTACCAGCTTTTCACTACATTAATTCATCTACACTGACAATTTATTATCCTCAACGCATTGAAGCTCCAGAGAAGATATGCTAGACCTGCGATAGCGACGGACTTAAACCAATAACAGGTGCAGATTGTATTTCCACATCATGCAGCATGACCCTAATTGAGGAGCATCTGATCAAAGTGCCATACTCCTGCAAGCCCATAAACACTAGTCTTAAAACCCAAAATTATAACTATGTGGAGAATATAAGAGTAAGTTGGCTAGCTTAGTGAAAGTAACAAGATACTGAAAATGTGAGTTATATGCATACCATGGCCTTTCCCAACCATCCGCAGTTGAGCGACATATTCTGCTATCTTCTTAATGGATTCAACCTGATGAAAAAAAAGTTGTGTTAATCACAAAATGATGCAAATAGTACTACAAGTTTAACATAGAATGTTACCAATTACGATATGATACTTCTTCTCCCTGTTAAATTTTTAGATTTTGTCTCAGTTTTGGACAGAACAAATGTGTAACAGGTTGAAGACAGCAGGAAAAAAGTAAAATGTGGCATCCACATCTTTTTCTGGACATCAATGAATAATTATTCAAACTGTTCTTTATCAGAATTATTGGCACTTCATAAAACTCAATGCTTTTAGATGCGTAATCTGAAAATCTTAATTTGTACCTCACAGATTAGATCATACAAGAGTTCAAAGTCTTGTGTCTAATCCAGGGGAAAGAAATAAAATTAATTTCGAGCTCACCTGTTCGGTTAAAAATTCGCTCTCGACGAAATCTGCCATTTGTGGATCATTGTTCTCGTCTGCCACCTAATATTTATCAAGAACATAGCATAGCTCATGAGCACAATTGTAAAAACCATTGACAATTCCAGTAATTCATTGCAAGAAAGTGCTTACTATTTCCTATTTACAAAACAAAAAACTAGGAAACATCACCTTGTGCAAGCTCAGCAGTTTCTCATTTGTCAACTTCTCCAAAGACAATGCTAATTCCATTGCTGAATCAAAGGATCAAAGACAGCCCAAGTTAATTATCTCAAAAGAACTGTAATCATCATCCATTACAGAAGCATGCCTTGACACCTCTATATAGCGGAAAGCATAACAAAGATCCCAGAAGAAGTAAAAAAATGTTAAACAAGATTATACTCTTACAATGTCATATTGTCACTACATTAAAATATGGATGGAATTGTAGACAAAGTCCAAAAAAAGAAGTAATAGCAATTTCTAACAATGAACACGAGTCTAGACACATACCATATAATGCATCTCCTTTCTCAACATGCTCAAATTCAGAAGGCGGTGTCAGTATAGAGTGAAGTACTACTTTCCCTCCTCGTATATTCTGATCACACATATAAATGGAGAATGATTAGACAAAATAATGAAAAATACCCAAAATGAAAGAGATAAACCAAGATATTTTAATCAGGGAATATTTGAGTTTCAAAGTAAGTGGTACCTGATATTCCATGAGCTTTTCAGCATGTTCTCTTTCTTCTTCACTCGACTCCTTGAAGAATCTGGTTACAAATCACAAAATGACCATACCATAACTCAGTTCATATAATTCAACACTTAAATTAAGAGAAAGAAAAGAAAATACTCAAGAATAAACGGATGGATTTTGTGTGTTTACTTGGCTAGGCCTTTGAGAGCAATGTTATCCCTGTCAAAATAGGCAAACATGGCATGGTATACATAGGAAGCTGTGTACTCCACACTGTTAACACAAAAAAAAAAAAAACACATATCAATAACACTAATCTGCAATTAGTCCACAAGATTCTATCTTTTATGAAAAAATGGAAAGAGAAAAGTTATCACTGACTTGATCTGCTCATTAATGGCAGCTCCACACTCATCCACAAAGCACTGACGAGCAAGAGAAACTTGAGGAGAATTAGGTACAGCAAAGACCTCCTTCTTCACCTCTTCAAATGGCTGGAAAACAACACCAGTAAGAGTTTCTCCGGTGGCAGAAACTACAAGACTGGTGTTTCTTTTCTTTCTTGAAGCCGAAGGAAAGGCTGAAACAGAAGAACAAGAAATGCCATGCCCATCACTTGTAGGACTAGTGATTAGGACACGAGCAGTATCCCCTTGCTTTGCTGCAAGAGAAAAGGCTGGAACAGGGCTCAAAAACTTTGCTGCCATAGCCTTAATAAGAGAAAAACAGAGATGGATTTCAGAATTCAGAGAGGTTTTTTGCAATGGAAATGGAGATTGGTGGCTGCTGAAGTTGGAGTTGCAGAGGATAGTTAAATACAGAGAGGAGGGTGTTCCAGGCTGGATGGGCTTTTTCTAGACCGTTGGATTAAGTTGGACATGGAGGGTTTAGATATAGCCACGTGTTTAGGGCGTGTGGAAGGCTCGTGGTCTATCCAGTGTGAATGGAATCTAACCTAATAATTCGTTCCACGTTGCCAACTTACAATCCTCAAAAAGTTATCTTTTCTTCGCACTCGCTCGACTGTATTATTTGATTCTACTCGCGGTCTGAGATCGAGAATGGTATGAATTTTGACTTTCCCTTTAGATTTGAAAACTCGAGTAGTCTCGTGTCCTAACAAGAGAGGTCTGAGAGAGTAGGTTATTGTTCTCGCACACTGCCCAGAAACTTTGAATGTGGACGTGTTTCGTTGCCTTTAGTGCCGGCAACTCTTTTTTGGAGAAATCCCCCAATTTAGTTCCTATGTTTGTGTCAATGCTTCAAAAAAGCCCCTAACAAAATCATTTGATCAACTTCACCCTTAATCGTCACATTTGTCAATTCACCGAATTGGAAACATGGATTCGAAGGCGAACACATAGAACGTGGGCTGGGTAAAGAAACTTTTTTTAACATAACATATACAATGGCTAAATTTGTCCACACAGACAGAAGTAAAAAACTCCGGTTGGATATATTTTTCAAAAAGTAATAACTAAATTTGGCAACGGAGATAATAAGATATTTTTGCTCCTGTTTTTTTTCACAGGTGAAATAATTAAAATATCATTAAAGCCAAAAAAAAATTAAACGGAAATTCAAGGTTGTTTGGATTTTTTTATTTACAAACTTAATTATCTTTGATTTCAAATTTTCTTAAGTTTTGTAGGTTTTCTTTTATCTTTTCATTATTTATTTTTTTTGCAATTTTACAGTTGGACTAGTATCAATTTAATATTTTAGCAGAGATAAAATATTATTTAATATTAATAGACAGCGTTTGTATTTTTTAAACAACACAAACAGTGTCGTGCGGTAATCAAATACACGCTTTAACTGTGGCGTTTCAATCTCCATCGCAGCCCCTCTATAATTGGGCAACACTTGTGACCAAATTCTCTCTAGTTTTGTGCCAATGGTCTTTTTTTTCGTTTTCTTTTCTCTTTCCCTCTTTAATTTTCATGCATGTCCCTACAAAGTTTTAAAACAACCATTTGATTTTTATTACTATGTGTTTTATTCTATATAATTCATGAATTTGAATTCCTTTTTAATTTCATCCCTTTTTGATTTTTTTTATTTATTAGATTTGATCTCTATTCTTTTAATTGTTTTTTTTTCTTGATTGAATTTGTTTGCATTATTGAAACTTTTTTTTAGATCATTTTTTATTGAACTTTTTTTTCAATTTCATTACTTAGTATTTTATTGACCAAGAATTTGACCTCATGATTTCTTCATGTTTGCCTTTTATGGATAATTATGACCTCATAACCTAGGTTACAGGTCTGAAAAGTTAGCCTGAGTTTACCAAAGTTTTTTTAGATCATTTTTTATATTAAAAAAATTTTATTTCATCCTTCTATAGGGTTATCTCAATCTCTTGTATCGAGTCGTGAGTTTCACGGTATAACCCAAGTTGACTCGAGTCAAGTTTGTTTTGTTTGATTTATCCGTTGTTGTCTAGGGCCAAGTTTGTTTTATTTGAGATGGTTTTATATAGCCTCGGTGCCATATAAAGTGCAGAGAACTAACAAACAACCTTAATAAGCACATATAAAGAGGAATGAGGTCTTTTATTTGTATGTTCAAATAAAGATACTTCTTTCTTCTGTCAAGGTTTGCACAAAGTTTATTTCATCATTATAATCTATATGTTAATCAGCTACATTCAAATGAGTCAGCCATCTTGGTTACTTTATAGTAGAAGAACATGAGGCAACATGAGAAAGAACCATCTCTAATGGTGTTTACATATTCTTACAAGCTATCCAATTATAGATGAAGTTTTAAGAAATTATCCAGTAGAATCGCTTAAAGAGATAAGTGCGATGTTAGAAGAGTTTCAAGATAATTATCTTTCTAAACACCCTAATTTCATGCCCTCTGTGTTTGATATCCATCATGTCATAGATTTTGAACAGCCTCTTGAGCTTCTTGATTCTTTGTTCTCTATGCTCAACATCCAACATATCATAGATTTTGAGTAATTTAAGCTTCATGAATCCTTACCTCTTATTTGTAATAAAGAAGGTAAGGATAATTCTAATTTACTAGGTTATGTTTGATCTACATCAAATCAAGTTTTGAATGGTATTTGTTTCATTCTACACCCTTATTCATATAATATTTATGATCATAAATCTAAAATGCATATAGATCTTCTTCTTGTGTCTGCTCACACTCAAATGTCTAAGTTAGTTGAGGTTTTTACATATAGAGTTCTTGATTTGAATGTTGAGATTATAAAATGAATTCCAACAAATAATGAATAATACAAATTTCAAGCTAATTTATATAAGTATCATGATGCATTTAATATTTGAGATTATTTCATAATATAGATTAGACTTGAACAATATCCTTTGGAAACCAATCAAAAATTACATGTTACTAGTTCTAAAACATCTAAAATGTTGCAAATGATTGAGTCAAATATTTATGTCATTAACCTATCATCAAACTTCAGTATTGGCTCTACTTCTAATATAAAGAACATGGTTATATATAAATGACAATATATTTATAATAATCCTTTTAAAACCTCAACTCCGTCACCTTTTTCATTTGCACAAAAAAAAAACATATTAATGTTATTTTGGATATACAAGTTATTTTTACTAGAGATGATAAGATTTAGCATATCCAATTTTGTGAGCGGGATGACATGCTTGAAACTATAATTTGATTACTAGAAAAACATCATAATAGCTTATCTTTATAAACATTATTGAAGTTGTCTTGAACTCCACCCAATCAAGCTCTTCCCAGCTTCATAGAGTTGATGAAGACTCTTCACTTCCAGTATGAGTGTGGTTTAAGATGACAACCCCTATTTGTTTGAATTTATTTATGAAGCTTGATTTAATTATTGTTAAATATTTTATTTAGTAAACTATATAAGCCCAATTGCAGTTGTGTAGGGTTTGCTCTGTGTTTCTTTTTACTTTGTGGGCAGCTTCTTGTTGAATTAAAGAAAAATTGCAGAGTTGCAATTCCCCACTCTTCCCTCGCTTTTCTCGGATGGGGAGAAATTCTTTTTTCAGAGACTCTAAGCACCTTGCAGAAAGCCTTTTGTACAGATAACAGGTCACCAGAATGTTTTTCAGTGGCAATTTCAATGAGTCTTGCCACTCGGTACAGATTCAGGCCACCAGAATGCTCTGCGGAGAGCAATTGAACTATAAGTTTTGCCTAGGTCAGGTCCGGATGCTGGCCATCCATACGAATCACGAATGCAAGTTGCGCAGCACATCATGCATGATTTGTACCGATGGTTAGAATCCGTGGTCACATGCAGCTGCAGTAGTCTGTAGCAAACCTCTTACAATATCTAGCTGTGTGAGCGGCACGAGTGGCAGGTTTGTGAACTGTAACATCTGCCTTGACTGTTCAAAGAATTTTTTATTCTTCTTTCATTACCACTATCGTGTCAATGCTGCCAGATGATAAGCTTTTAGCTTAGACAATAACAGCTCATTTTTCTAAAACAGAAACATTCAACTCAAAATTTATAGAATGTCGAATGTGCAAACAGATAATTCACATACCCTATAGCCTCTCGCACCCCCTGTTTTGGAAAATATCTCCATACGCAAGGCTCCAAGCCTAATTTCAGCATATGATACGCCATGACTAGTATCTTAGCTCAAGGGCTACAACTCCATATTACAATAAACGAACAATTATTGGATTTGCCATTCTGAAAGCGACATTTTTAGTTTTGACGACAGCAATTCCTTCTCAATCCTTTGCTTCATCAAGAAAGGAATACATAAAAGGTAAGGGTGGCTACGATTAATCAATCATAGAACAACGAAAATTCACGTATCACATCTATGACCAAAGGAAGCACATGAAATTTAATTCAACCCGTCATTGTAATTACAGTAGATGAAGGCAAGGGGGTCTAGCAGCAATGACAAAGGAGTAACAGCTCATAAAAGTATAATACCTTAGAAGTATTATGACCACTTCAGAACTTATCTATGCCCACTCCATCTCGAAGAACCTCATAAGCCCCTCTATCTCTGGTTTTCTTCATCCCAGCTGTGAAGCTGAGCTTTGATCCAGTAGATGCAATACAGGTCACTTTAACCCAAATCATCACTTTAGTCTTCATCCCCTCTATATCAGCTATTTTTCCTTTCTCCAAATACCCAGTTACAGTGGTCGAAAAGCGCACAACAGATGAGTCCTTGTAGCCGACTTCACAGATTGAGGGAATAAAGACAGTAAGCTTTCTCGTCTCTTCATTGAACTCATAGTTGGTGGCATCACGAGGGAAGATTCCTATTGGCAAGTCATACTCCTTAAGCAAATCTGGTAACGGCTTTTGCATTTTTCCTATATAAATAGTGGCATAATGATCAAAGTAGCAGATAAAGATGCATTTAAGAGTTCTAAGTAGGAGATTGCTGCAAAACAAGAAGTTTCAACAAAAGGGATCTTCAGAATATCATAATTTAGATATCAATGGCTCTGCATGATGATGGGCTCTAGATTGGAAACTTCCTGGACATCTACTCAATTTAATCAACTGACTAATTCCGAATTCCAGCAGATTAAAGCAACATCACAGCAGAATTTTAACTTAGCCTTCAATCAGTAGCAAATAATTCATATTAAACAGAACAGTCGCAAATTTACTTACATTCAAGTTATAGATGTGTCATTTTGATGAGCTTCTAAATTCTAGTCAAGCTATTAAATCAGAGTTTTTCTCGTTGCATTAATTGGCCTCCAACTTCAAGGTCCCAAATAGTTAGAAAACTTCAGAAGTTCCCAAAAGGGAATTGGATTTAAATCTATGGGAACATTTTTGACACGGGAATCTTGAGAGAAACTTGGAGCTATAGTGCATTTGTTTGAGCACAAATGCATTACAGAACTGCAGAATCATTAGGAATGTGGAAAAGAAATATGAACAAAACAAACAAACTAACTACAAAACACCATGTGGCAAAAAAGGAAAAATAAGCAAATGAACAAGTCAACAAACCTTTGAGTTTGTTTACCAACCATTTGGTTCCACCTTCAATGCTCGTTGACAATGACTGGTTAAGAAGAGAAGGATATCAGCACGCAAAATGTGTTAGTAACTGAGGTAATGACAGCAGAGTTCAGAGGAAAGCAGAACGCACAAAAAGCAATAAGCTCATATGAATCAATGATTGTTATGAACGATAAACTTAATTAGATTACGGTCCCACCTAGGAGTAAAAAGAAAAATCATTTCCAGTATGTCTAACTAAAACCTGATAAAAACCCATATTCCATTTCATTCTGCAAAATATTATAAACATACAAGATCATTTAACACTTTATAAAGTCCAACTTCTACTCATGAACTCTAGTCAATATTCCAGCTCTAGTAACTTTGAGAATCGCAATGATACAAGTCATGCTGTCAATTACTAAGTAAAAATGTGATAAGATTAGACATATTTGCCTAAACTAGTTCTTCGATCTTTAATTCAGCAACATCATTGAGAATCCCACATACTCGATCGTTCCTTTAGCTGCTAATCCAAACATTAAGAGCAATTATCAGTAATCTCAAGCATTATAAAAACAGGAACTAAACCAACTCAGCCATCTTTAATTTCCATCAAAAGCTACCATTCTTAATCTGCTCTAGTAAAAAACCAAAACCCTTTAATTCTTCTATTAATATATTTCCAAACAAACCCTAAATTCTTTTTTTATGTTTCTGATAATTAATTGCAACAATCATTATCTTAATTCCATTTTCACACCTGGAAATTATAATTAATCTTCAAATCATAACCTAATCAACAAAGGAAGCAACTTGGTCGAACTTGTTAATCATCAAAATGAATTTAAGAAAACAAGAGGGAAAACGTATACGTTGATGTCGTCGCCGACAGAATTGAACTCCTTGCTAGCTTTCTGACCGAGCCAATAAGAGCCAACCTTGTTCAATACCGCATCCATTTGTGCTTTATCTGATCTTAGGATCTCACACTGTTTTACGGTATCTATTAGAGACCGAAGCCAGGACTTCTCCCCCTCTCTCTCTCTGAAAAGCGGGAATTTTTCTAGAGAGATACGTGCTGTTATCGTTGTTGCGAAGTAATCTATTATCTTTTAGCCGCTAAGAGTTTGCCACGTCAACATCGTGTCATTCTTCCAACTGCCTGGTTTTGTCAAAGTATTTTACCACATCGCCCTTTTGATTTAGGTTGATTGATTTTACTGTTTAACCGTGCTTTTTTTAAAAAAAAAATTATTTAAATTAGTTTTTTATATATTTTTGAATTATTTTTATATGTAAATATTTAAAAAATATTTTAATATATTTTTAAATAAAAATTAATTCTCAATGTTGCCTTATTAAAAAAAAAAATTGAATGGATCAAAACGGTACAAAGGTAAATTAGCACATGATTATTGTAAAACCGCCATAAAGTAGCCATTTGACTGTAAGCCTTACTTATTGATTCCTTAATATCTGATCATAAAGAAAAACTAAAAACAACAAATTAAACTATTATCCTTTTAGCCGCTAAGAGTTTGCCACGTCAACATCGTGGCATTCTTACAATGCACTCTGCCTAGTTTTGTCAAAGTATTTTACCACATCGCCCTTTTGATTTAGGGTAATTGTTTTCACTGTTTAACCGTACTTTTTTAAGAAATTAATTTTTATTAAAATTATTTTTGAATTATTTTGATATGTTAATATAAAATTAATTTAAAAAATAATTATTTTAATATATTT
>Ga0325401_1004585_pt1 | contig 13044 bp, 5 predicted proteins | sample PopdelMetagenome_FD_205666 | JGI IMG/M metagenome (GOLD analysis project Ga0325401, IMG submission 205666) | Populus deltoides microbial communities from Bellville, Georgia, United States - Xylem-PdKOR-R2 | ecosystem: Host-associated > Plants > Phyllosphere > Stem > Wood/Secondary xylem | place...
GACTAATTATTCATATACATTAAAGTGACTTTCATATCATAGAATAAATTGTCTTATTTTCTTTTGAAGTTTCTAATTTCATAAATTCTCTTCTAGACATAGGGATACAACTACTAAAATAAAAATATCAAGAGTGTCTTCCACAAACCAACATATTTAACTTCAAAGTTTTACAATTAATCTACAAGTGACTATCCCATTAATTTGTAAATTAATTTTCTTAACATGGCCATGCAATCATGCATAAATTCCAGTAATCAGGAAATGATCTTCAAGGCTAGTCCATTCAACAGAATATTATTTCCAGTAATTGCCCATTCACCAAGGCATTATTTCCAATAACCAGTAAATAATTTTTCAAGGCTTGCCCATTCACCAGGGCATTATTTCCAGTAACCAGGAAATAATTTTCAATCTATAAAAAATTCATCCTACAATAATAATAAAAAAATATAAACTAATTAATTACTCCAAGGTGTCGAACACCTACCTGGTGTCTGTGCGCGTGAAGATATCCCTTGTTGCTGATTAGGTCTTGCGGCCTCCTCTGTATCAACAAAAATTACTATCATTGTTCATTCATTCGAATCAGTAAAAGTTATAATACCTATTACATATTCTTTGATTAAATCCAACACCCTTAATTAAGTTTAATTGACTTTTAATTCAAGGAGGACAAAACCCTCCTTTATGAAACATTTATTTATTTATTTATTTATTTTTTCATAAAAATCCCTGTACAATTAATTTAATCTATCAACATCAATTGTCTTCAATTTGGTAAGATTCCTCAATAATATTATTTAAACTCCATCCTCTAATTTTTCTTCTTCATTTAGCCAAAAACTCCTCAATAATATCATTTAAACTTCCTTCTCTAATTTTTCTTCATCATTTAGCCAAAAACAACCTAGAGAAGGAAGTGAAGATTTTTTTCTTTTCTCTTTGAAAAATTCTTACTTCATTCATGTAATAACACTTATAAACCTTCATCTTCCCATATTTTCCCAACAATTGTATATAACCTCAATTCCCCCAAATTATTCCTCTTTTGGCCAAATATTCAATTAAAATGAGGAAAAATAATTTTTATTTCTTTTACTTAAAATTAAACACTTACCCAATCATAATTCATGCTTTCTAACATGGTTCAAACATAATTTGCATTATTCCTATAAATTATAACATAAATCCACAATTTCACATAATCATAATTTTGCATAATCCTTCATTAAACATAAAATTAAAGGAATTAATCATTTGGAGCATGTTATTTACCTCACTTTGATAAGGATTTAAGGAAAGAATACAAGAAAAATCAAGTTTTCTTCTTCTCCTTCTTCAAACCCTAGCTTGAAATCCTTCATTCAATGCATTCACCACCTTAAAATCAACCCCCTCTTTATGTTTAATTAAGTTACTCACTCTAATTACTCACTTTAATTAGTGAAATCAATGAGCATTTAAGTTGAAAAATCACACAATTCTTTCCCCTCTCTTTGTTTGAAGCTCACGGCTAAAAGAGAAAAAAAATGGAGCATTTATAGTCTAACTTTTACTTATTTACACATTGACCCTCATTTCTTCTCATTTCTATTTTTGCCACTCAACTCTTCTTTTTACTTAATTCTCACCTTAGCATCTTATATTTTATTCTATTGTATCCAATTACAATACTCGGAATCCTTTTATTTAATCTATTCGGTACTTTATTTATTTTACTCAGATTATAATTTAGCGGGTTTTCACAAGACTGGTCAAACAGGAAAGCCGTAAAAAGCTTAGATTGGTTTTAAGCCTTAGTTTGTAAGAACTTGTGTCTTTTAGTTTTATTAATAGCATAATGTTTTCTGTTTTGCTAGTTCTTCAATGTGTTTCAAGTTTGTCAATAGTCGTTGCTTCAGGTGATATCTTCTATACTCTACCTTTCAACCTTAGGACATTGAGGGCAATGTCTCGTTTTGGTTGGGGGGAGGGGTGTAGTCGTAAATTATTAAAAAAAAACTAACCTTTTGCCATTATTAAAACCATTTGACAAAACTATTATTAGGATGGCAAAGTAAGGGGAATTCTATTGACTCTTGAGATGCATCTTAATAAACATTCTTATCAAGGTCTATCATAACACTTCTTGAAATATTCAGGTTTACAAACTCTCGCATTGTTATCACTTGATTCTGCTCGTATACTCATTTAATAAGTATTCTTAAACCTTCATTTTCACACACACACTTTAACATATGATTGTGGGTTGCACATTAGATTATTATATTATTCATGTTCTTTTGTTAAAGATAACAACTAAGGGAAAGCGATAGTCTATAATTTGCAGAAAAATAACAAAAAAAGAAACAAAAACAAAAACAAAAACAAATTGATAATAATAAAAACGTAGATAATTTTGGTTTCGTAGTCTTCCTAACCTAAGCAATTAAGCCCGAAGGGGTATTTTAACACCTGATACCCTAAAGTCAACTGACTTGGAAGCTATTGGCCCAACGTTTGTTTCATGGGTTGAGGAGAAAAGCTTAAAGGAATCAAACATTGCACTATCTACGTATCAATATTTGCAACCCGAGTTAAAAAGCTTCTAGGGGTGTCTCAACACCTAATGCTCTAAGACCATCTGGTCTAGGAGTCATTAGCCTAAAGCTCGTTACATGGGTTAAAGATGAATTGTGTTTTAAGTTATATGTTTATATATTAGAAAAAGAAAAAAAAGATAATAATCTCAACCCAAGGAAGTTAACTTTAGAAAAATATTAGAACAAAATTGTGTTTTCATCCAAGCAAAGCCCCATAACTATGCTTTGATATATTAAGCACAAAATGAAGGTTTATTAATATCTTGTTTGAGAAGTATGAAGCAGATATATAAATTTAATGAGAGTTTGTTTATTTGGATAGATAAATGGAAATTGAATGATGAATGCCTTGCTTTTGAATGTTGCAAATTTTTTTAAGACTTTGATTACTAGGGACTAGTAATAAGCTGGTTGGGGGGTGTGATTAGTACTTAAAAGTGCATTTTTATCAAGGTTTTATATCATCATATGCACTTAAAGGATCATTAAATTCCCTAACTTAAGCATGTTTTATATAACAAGTCTGATAATATGAGATATCTTTAATTTATGACAAATGCTCATTTTGAATGCAAGCATATCTCACAATTTAAAGGACTAAATGATGTGTTTAACTATTGAAAGTAAAAAGACAAAGAGAGGGCTAAGCTTAAAGAAGAGATGTTGGTTCAATTCAAACTGAAACATTATTCGGTTATTGGATCATAACTGGAGTTGTAGAACATGGATTTAAGTCTGGTTTATAGGATGGAAAGCTAAGATATAGGCCTAAAACTTTCATAAGAGTCCAAGATTCAAAACGGTCGTTTTCAAGTTCAAATTGTAACAACAAGAGAAGTTGGAATTTATCTTGTAACCCAAACATTGTTCAGTGTTTGGCCCATATCTCGAGTTCTAGAAGTCCAAATGAGCTCATTCTTATTTTGTTTGAAAGCTAAGACAAATGTCTAAAACTTTCATGAAGACTATCTATTCAAATTCTGATGTTAGCAATGATGTTTTGTTCAAACAAGAAGATAATGGTTGTCCCCAAGTCAAGAGGTGGCCACCCACTCAATAATTAGTCATTAAATCAATAGTTTCGAATTTTAGCCTATAAAAGGAGGCATTTGCCATACATTTAGACATCTTGGTTGTTCAGATCAAGATCTTATTCTAACTCTCTTTCTTTTTATTTTGTAATGTTCAAGTTTTATTTTATGTTATATTAATCTCTTGGTTTGCTTTTCATTTCCTTTACTATGCTTAGTTAACTTATATCATGTTCATGTTCTTATATTGTTTATTTATGTTTCTCTTCTTCATTATGTTTAGGTAAGTTAATTTGTCAAGGTGAAAATGGTACACTAATAGTGTAAGAATAAGTATAATATAAACTCAACATGGACTTTAATATTTGATACTAATATGTTTTGTATTTGTTATCTTACTCACTTTTAATACCCTACTTGTTAAATGATTAATCTAAAATTGTGTTGTACAACCCTTGATTATAATCATGTTAATAAATTATAATCCGATTGGAACCTCCTTTGTAGTTGAGTAATAAAAAGAGTTTATACTATACTTATTTGAAATACCTTTAGTGGATCCTCTAATCTTGACAATTGTTTTGTCCTTGTTTAATCCTTACATCAATATCACATCTCAAAACTTCTCTTCAACTCCTTTTTATTTATTATTTATAATTTTATATAGCCCACCTCCCTGTGGTTCGACCCCGGTCTTGCCGAGTTATTTATTACTTCGACACTCCTGCACTTGGGATAAGATATCAAACTCTTTGATCGTGTTAGTGCATATAGGATCGATCAAGTCTATTTCATGGATAGTGGTGTATATGGCACTAGGAGATCATAATCATCCCAAGAAGAGTGGTGTATATAACACTAGAGAGATCAAGTCCAACCTTTTAAGGGTGAAGCATATAGCCTTGAGAGATCAAGTCCACCCCTTAAAGAGTGGTGCATGTAGCCCTAGAGATATGAAGTTCATCCCATGGAGAGTGGAGCATAAAACACTTAGGAGATCGAGTCCATCCTATGGGGTGTGGTGTATATAGCTCTTGGAAGTTCGAGTCTATCCCATAGAGAGTGGAGCATATAGCATTGGGAAGAACGAGTTCATCTCATAGAGAGTGTTGCATATAGCACTGGAAATTTCAAGTTCATCTCTTTAAGAGTAGTGCATATAACAGTGGAGTGATGAAGTTTATCCCTTGGTAAGAGGTGCATATGGCACTGCAGAGATCAACTCTATAACTTGGAGAGTGGTGCATATTGTACTGAGAGATCAAGTCCATCCTATTTGAGAGTGATGCATATAGCACTAGAAAGATCGAGTTCATTCCATAGGGAGTGGTGTATATAGCACTAGGGAGTTCGAATTCATCCCATGGTGAGTGGTGCATATAGCAATGGGCAAAATAAGTCTATCTTATAAAGAGTGGTGCGTATAGCACCAGGAAAATGAAGTTCATCGCATTGAGAGTGGTGTATATAGCACTAGAAAGATTGAGTCCATCGTATGGTGAGTGATGCGTATAGCAATAGGGAGAACAAGTCCATCCTATGGAGAGTGGTATATATAGCACTAGATCGATCAAGTCCAACATATAGACAATGGTGTATATAGAACTAGAAAGATCAAGTTTATCCCTTTAAGAGTGTTGCATATAGTAATGGTGAGATCAAGTCCCTTTCATTGAAAGTGGAGCATATAGCCCTGGGGAGATCAACTTCATCCCTTGGTGAGTGGTGTATATAGGACTAGAGATATGAAGCTTATCCTATAGAGAGTGGAGCATAAAACACTTGGGAGATCGATTCCATCCAATGAGGTGTGGTGTATATAGCTGTTAGGAGATCAAGTCCATCCCATAAAGAGTAAAGCATATAACACTAAGGAGAACGAGTCCATCCTATAGAGAGTGATGCATATAGAACTAGGAAGATCAAGTCCATCTTTATGAGAGTGGTGCATATAGCAGTGAGGGGATGAAGTTTATCCCTTAGAGAGTGGTGCATATAGTACTAGAGAGATTAACTTCATCCCTTGGAGAGTGGTGCATATAGCTCTAGGAGATTAAGTCTATCCTACAAAAAGTGGTGCATATAGCACTGAGATGATCGAGTCCATCTCACGGGGAGTGGTGTATATAGCATTTTAGAGATTGAGTGTATCTCATGGTCAGTGGTGCATACAGCAATGGGGAGAACGAGTTCATCCCGTGAAGAGTGGTGCATATAGCACTATGAAGATTAAGTCCATCCTATAAAGAGTGATGCATATAACACTAGGGATATCAAGTCTATCCATTTGATAGTGGTGCATATAACACTGGATCAATCAAGTCCATCCTATAGAGAGTGGTGCATATAGCACTGAGAGGATCGAGTCCATCTCACGGGGAGTGGTGTATATAACATTTTTTAGATCGAGTCCATCTCATGGTTAGTGGTGCATACAGCAATGGTGAGAATGAGTTCATCCTATGAAGAGTGGTGCATATAGCACTATGAAGATTAAGTCCATCCTATAAAGAGTGATGCATATAACACTGGGGATATCAAGTTTATCCATTTGATAGTGGTGCATATAATACTGGATCAATCAAGTCCATCCTATAAAGAGTGGTGCATATAGCACTGGAAGGATCGAGTCCATCTCACGGGGAGTGGTGTATATAACATTTTTTAGATCGAGTCCATCTCATGGTTAGTGGTGCATATAACAATGAGGAGAACGAGTTCATCCCGTGAAGAGTGGTGCATATAACGCTATGAAGATTAAGTCCATCTTATAAAGAGTGATGCATATAGCACTGGGAGATCAAGTCTATCCATTTGATAGGGGTGCATATAACACTAGATCGATTAAGTCCATCCCATGGATAGTGGTGTATATGGCACTAGGAGGTCAAGTCCATCCCTTTGAGAGTGGTACATATAGCACTAACGAGATCAAGTCCATCCCATGAAAAGTGATGCATGCAACATTGGATCGATCAAGTTTATTCCATAGATAATGGTGTATATAGCACTAAGGGACGAAGTCCATTCCATGTATAGTGGTGCATCTAGCATTGTGAAGATCAAGTTTGTTCCTTTGAGAGTGGTGCATCTAGCATAAAAGAGATCGAGTCCATACCATATAGAGTGGTGTATATAGCATCATTAAGATGAAGTTCATCCCTTGAGGTGTATTGTTTATGGCAATAAGGAGATCAAATTCATCCATTAGATAGTCATGCATATAGCACTGGATCAATTAAGTCCATTCCATGGATAATGGTGTATATAACACTGAGAGGATCGAGTCCATCCCATGAGGAGTGGTGTATATAGCATTTTAGAGATTGAGTTCATCCCATGGTGAGTGGTGCATATAGCAATGGGGAGAATGAGTCAATCCCATGTAAAGTGATGCATATAGCAATAGGGAGAACGAGTCCATCCCATAGAGAGTTGTGCATATAGTATTAGATTAATCAAGTCCATCCTATGAATTGTGGTGTATATGGCATTATGAAGATCAAGGGCATCCCTTTGAGTGTGGTGTATATAATATTAGAGAGATCAAGTCCATCCCATTGAGAGTGAAGTATATAACCCTAAGAAGATCAAGTTTATCCTATAGAAAACGATCCATGTAGCACTTCAGAGATAAAGCTCATCTCATACAAAGTGGTGCATATAGCATCAGGGATATGGAGTCCATCCTATAGGGAGTGGTGTATATAGCATTTAGGAGACCGAGTCCATCTCATGGTGAGTGGTGCATAAAGCAATAGGGACAATGAGTCCATCCCATAGAGAGTGTTGCATATAGCACTAGAGAGATCAAATCCAACTCTTTGAGGGTGGAGCATATAGCCCTGAGAGATCAAGCACATCCCTTAGAGAGTGGTGCATATAGCCCTATAGACATGAAGTTCATCCTATGGAGAGTGGAACATAAAACACTCGGAAGATCGAATCCATCCTATGGGGTGTGGTGTTTATAAGTCTTGGCAGTTCGAGTCTATTTTATAGAGAGTGGAGCATATAACATTGGGGAGAACGAGTCCATCCTATAAAGAGTGTTGCATATAGCACTAGGAATATCAAGTCCATCTGTTTTACATGGTGCATATAGCAGTGGAGTGATGAAGTTTATCTCTTGGAGAGTGGTACATATAGTACTGGAGAGGTTAACCCCATCCCTTGGAGAGTGGTGCATATTGCACTAGAATATCAAGTTCATCCATTGGAGAGTGGTGCATATAGCATTGAAATAATCAAGTTCATCCCATAGAGAGTGGTGCATATAACACTAGGGAGATCAAGTCCATGCTATGGAGAGTGGTGTATATTGCACTAGAGAGATCAAGTCCATCCCATTGAGAGTGAAACATATAGCCCTAGGGAGATCAACTTCATCCCTTGGAGAGTGGTGTATATTGCACTGAAAAGATCGAGTATATCCCATATAGAGTGGTTCATATAGCATTGAGGAGAACAAATCCATCCTTTAGAGAGTGATGCATAAGCATTAGGGAGACCATATTCATCCCATGGAGAGTGGTTCATATAGCACTAGGGAGATCAAGTTAATCCTATAAAAAATGGTGCATATATCACCAAGGATATCAAGTTTATCACATGAAGAGGGATATTCAAGAAATTTATATTATTTTCATGGTTTATACATCTTAAGATGATCTAAGTGATAGGTATGGAGGAGGTTCTTAGGAGGAAACATGTCTTAGAGGTTGCAATAAGATGTTGACTTCTTGTACACTAATTACTTCACTTGGATGGTCATTTATGCTGGTTGTCCTTGTAAAACAAGGAGGTTCATGTTGTAGAAAACTAGTCTCTTTAACCCGTATGTGATTTTCCATGAATTGCTTCACTTTGGACAAACTTTTATCTAGTAAGGCATAACATTTTCTTTAGAGGGCAAGTTCCTTTTCCTATTAAGGCTTCTAGAGCTACTGGCCTAAGTAATTCTTCCTTCTTGAGCATCTTCCTATTAAATCTCTTCAAATATATCTATTTAGACTCGCCTTTTTGTTAGGCAACACTAAGAAGTTTTGTGGAGTTTTTCTTGGTGGGCATGCTAGTGTTAAAGCATGTCACTAGCTTGACACAGAGGTCACTAAACCTTTCAATAGAGTTTGGTTCAAAGTTGTTATACTAAGCATGCAAAGATCCTCTAAAGGTTGTAGGAAGTATCCTGCACATTAAGTCATGATCTTGGATGACCAACTCTAAGATATTGTGCATATTTTGCACATGCTCCCTTGGGTTGGTCAAGTCATCATATTTGTCCAAACTCATTTCTATAGAAATGTAGTCCTTGTGGAGTTAAGTGTTCAAAATGTCTCCTGGATATGCTTATGCACAAAATATCTCTTAGTTCTTTGTCTGTTGGGCTCTTGAGAGCCTGGGGACCTGGGCATAGAATGATGATTATAGTGGTTGGTGTACGTCTCATGGTAACTAGGGGGAGTTCATTCGAAGTATTTTCTTTATGCATGGGTTTCGCAATGGTACAAGTGATCCCTAGAGGAACTCTCGTGAATGTCATTCTTCCCAGTTAGTGAGTTGTTGAAGCTTTTGCTGGGTAGGAGTTTTCACAACAACGAGTAGACTTGTCTTGTCTCCTAGCCCAGGTAGGCATTAGTTGTGTGCCATGGAATGGTTTAGAGATGTCAAAAATAAGTTTTATGAAGAAATCGATGACTTTTTGATCAATTATCACAAACGGCGCCACTGATGATGTCCTAAAAATCCAAGTAGCCTAGGAACAAGGCTCATGAGTTGGATAATTAGTTAATCAATTGGTCCTAGCAATCTCATCCATCCTCCCTAGCCAAGGTGGTTGATAGCTTATACTTAGTACTTGGTAGGTTAAGCCGACTTGTGGCTAATACCTGCAAAAGATCCTTTTTGGTGGATGTGGGGAATCTCAAAAGCGTAAGCATGTATTTTTTAAGAGAGAGAAAGTATAATAATATTATAGAGAGATACTCTGAAAATATATATGCAATAGGGAATAAAGATTACGAACCTTTATCTTAAAGGATTCATGATGTATTTATAGCCCATAAGTTGTCATTTTATGGAGAGATGAAGCTAGAGTGTAACTTCACTTTTATAATATTTTAAGTTGTATTCCACCTATTTTATCCAGCTAAAAAATAGAGATATAGCGGACCATAATAGACTTTAACACACCCAATAATATTGGTGTAATATAGACTTATTTAATTAAGTATTTATAAAGACACTTTTGATTTATCAAAATTAAGAACAAAAAACTCGTATTATGAATTGCACTAATAGGCATAGTTATCAGACCCGACCCAGGGGTTGACCCGGTCAAGAAGCCAGGTCCTAAGTTACACGGGTTGACTCGGGTCAACCCGGAAAGATTTTAAAAAAATATATTTCAAATTTTAATATTTCATATGAAATAATTAAGAAACAATCTATGTGAATATAGGCTAGACATGTTATAAATAATGAAGTTTAAGATATTATTTTAAAAGGTTTTGTATCTCATATTGAAAAAATACAATGTTAGTATGTTATTCTTGTATTTAAACCAAAAAGGTTTTTTATTCCGTATTGAAAAAACATAACTTTTTTCTATGAATATAGAGTATATATATTAAAGGGCTTCAAATCTCATATTGAAAAAAAAAATGTTGTGAACATAGAGTATATATACTAAAGGGTTTCAAATCTCACATTTAAAAAATAAAATATTCTTTTAGTATTTATATAGTGAACTTTGAAAAGGATTAATAACCAACTAAAAAATATATAAAAACATATTTGAAAAAAAAAATCGGATCCCAACCAGATTTTACCATGTTAGAGTTCACTGTCAACTCAGCAGGTGAACTAAATTTTATCAAGTTTTTGCTTATTCTAATTTTTTATTTTATACAGAATAGTCCAGTCATCAAATCCATCGGTTCCAGGTTTACCACCAGCCAATCTAGATTTAAAAATTATGCTGATAGGTGAATGTAGCCTGAATCCAATATTAAACCTTGATGTGGATGAGAACAGCTAAATGAAAAATACAAGTCAAGGTGTCGTCACGTAATATTGAACAGATTTTTTTGGTAGTCATGATAGGTGTCTTTGGTGATGTCAGTTCTTGATATAAATATCTAATTAATGCCTATCTTAGAATAACTTTTCAAATTTTATTACATAATTTCGACATCCTAACTGAGACCAATCAAGTTGTTGAAAAAAACAAAAAAAACACGAGGCTGAAACAAGAAATGGTAAAACTAGTATGGCTTGACCCATATACGCGCTTGCCTAAAGATTTTACTATACATTTAATTTAATTGTCTACATTAGGCACTAATTATATAAACAGCAACTGCCTCAATCAAAATATAGGAAAGAGCTAATTATATTCTTCTTCGGAAGCATCTGTTAAGCTCTGCTATACCTCCTTCTGAAGTCAATGGGCCACCGCAAGAAACTAAGGACTGTGATCGACATCCTCAAATGCCTCACCTCCAATATCAAAGCCACCCTATCAACAAAACGCAACACCAAAATACGCATAGCCGTCCTCCGTGCCACCACTGCACGCAACTCTTCTTCCCCACCATCAGATAACGGCATCGCTGCGATCATCTCCTTCGGCCGTGGGTCACGCCTCACCGCATGTGCATTAATTGAAGCTCTCATGGACCGTCTACATGGCACAAAAAACCCTTCCGTTGCCCTAAAATGTCTCTTCACTATCCATAGTATCATAAAAAAGGGCCCCTTTATTCTTAAAGACCAGCTTTCTTTTTATCCGTCTTTTGGTGGCAGAAACTTCCTCAACTTGTCAAAGTTTCGGCAAGATTCGGACCCTGAAAGGTGGGAATTGGCATCTTGGGTTAGATGGTATGCAACTGTTATAGAGCAAAATTTTATTGTTTCAAGATTTTTGGGTCATTACTTAAATTCTTCTTGTTCTAGTAATAATAGCAAGGATAAAGAAGACAAGGCTTCTGCCTTATTGAATAAAGATTTGTTAGGAGAGTTAGATGTTCTAGTTGATTTTGTTGAAGTAATATGTGAGGCTCCTGATTCTCTGCATCTTCAAAGGACTAACTTGGTTTATGCAGTGATTAGATATGCTGGTGAGGATTATAGAATAGTCCAACGTGAGATTTTAATCCGAGTTGTAGAACTCAAGGATAGAATGGCAAGTTTGAGTTGCAATGAGTTGACTCAGTTACTTGGTTCTTTGAAGAGGTTTGAGGATTGCAAAGAGAGGCTGCGTCTGTTGTTTGTTAACAGGGCAAGAAATGATGCTCTATGGGAGTTGATATGTGGGACAAAACTTAAGATCATGGAAATGGGTAAATTAAAAAGTTTGGTGAAAATGGAAAGGACAGATGGTTCCGGCGAGTTAACTCGGTTCAGAGAACGATTTGGCGAATTGAGACAGCTGGTCCGGTTGAATTCTGGTGGTGGATGGTTGGGTATGGACAGGGTTCCAGCTTTGACTATGTCGACAATGTTATGAGGCATAAGGTGACGTGTGTGGAAGATTGAATATATATATATATTTTTTTATCCTTTCCGATCAAGACTCAACTAAAGTGTGTATTTGAAATTTAGGGACATGGGTAGTGGTTTCTTAACCTGTGAGCTGCTTTCCTTTTTTACTTTTCTTTGTATATATTTGCCTCGTAATGTATCCCTCTTGTCTTCATGTTCTCTTGACATGTTATATATCATCAAGTTGCCGGCATTTTTCATTTTCGAATTTCAAATTCAAAACCAGGAATTTACCAATGAAAAGGCAGTGATTACAATGCTGAGTCAGAGGCCATTCATGTCGGCTTAATGCTGACTAAAGGGGGGTCAATGCCATTAAATAGATCCATACCTCACATCGACTTATTGTCATTGTTGTGCTTCTTATCATTTTTAAGTATCTTTGGAAACACGGCGTGGTGTTTCTAAAGAAATTTTATATTCTTAGATCCTTTTAATTAATTTGTTTATGTTAAAAAATAATTTTTAAAAAATAAAAAAATATTTTGATGCATTTTAAAATGAAAAGCACTTTGAACCGTCACCACCACTACAATCCTAAACAGACCCATCTTATCTAGAGCGTGACCACTTGTTGACATTAATGCGAGCCTTTTTTGCATGTTCCAATCAAATTATCACTCACATTTATCTTTTTAACATGGAATAATGTTTTTTACATTTATCTTCCTGACACGACCAAAAGATTGATATCTTCTCTTAAGTGCAGGATTGTCGAAGTAATAAATAACCCGGCAAGACCGGGGTCAAACCACAGGGAGGTTAACTATACAAATTATAAATAACAACAACAACAACAATAATAAGTCAAAGAGAGTTTTAAGATGTGATATTGATGTAAGGATTAAACAATGATAAAATAATTGTCAAGGTTAGAGGATCCA
>Ga0325401_1004587_pt1 | contig 13043 bp, 11 predicted proteins | sample PopdelMetagenome_FD_205666 | JGI IMG/M metagenome (GOLD analysis project Ga0325401, IMG submission 205666) | Populus deltoides microbial communities from Bellville, Georgia, United States - Xylem-PdKOR-R2 | ecosystem: Host-associated > Plants > Phyllosphere > Stem > Wood/Secondary xylem | place...
CCACTGACAAAATGATTTGAAGTATTTTAGTCTTATTCATCCATGAAAGTCACCGGAAAATAACAAAACAAATAACTTGTCAATGTCCAAAACAAAGCTATACGATCAAGAGCTATGCTAGCAGAGAAGGCCATTAATAAATAATCTGAGAGCTTAATGTTGAAGGACAAGTGGAATTACTTTGAACATTAGATATGCCTCCGTGGTCTTTCTGCAAGGCTTACGCATTCGCCATACCTATAACAATCTACAAGATGATCAATTGTCAGCCCTGCTGCTTGCATGAATGAGTACACTATCACTGGTCCGACGAATCGAAATCCACGCTTCAGTAGATCCTTGCTAATGGCTTCTGCTTTCGGAGACCTTAGTTGAACATTTCTTGGATACTTATATCTGTTGATTGTTGGTTTGAAATTTACATTACCCCACATGTAGTTACTAAAAGATCCAAACTCCCTTGCAATCTGTATTTCAAGTCAGAAAACCAGAATCTTAAGCTAGCAACTCACTGGCATGCCAATGAAGCCTTTAATACTGCACGAACATTAGTTTTTTAGACTTGCCTTCAGTAAGCATCTGGCATTGTCTACTATGCACCTCACCCTGCTCTCAGCCAACATGATCGCCTTATTGGAGGCTATCTCCATGATTTCTTTCTCTCCCATTTTCGCAACAATATTTGGATTGAATCCGTCAAAAGCTTCTCTGTGTTTTAACAAAACAACAAGCTTTTAGGTACATATATATGTATCAAAACAAATGAAATCAGAAGGCTATACAATTAGAAACCATATAAGAAGCAGTAACTAACTAGGATGATCCAAAATTTTTTTTTTTTCCTGATAAATAGACGATAAAGGTGCATGGCCCTTCGACCTTACCTGAACAGTTCCTTTCTTTTCAAGATCTCTGTCCAATTATAGTCCATCAACATACCAGACAACGCAAGCAGCTCGAACAATTGTCTGTTCATTAAATTAATCACCACTTGAACAAAATGGCATAATACTCAATGATTAGGCTGGTAGAGTACTAGATTAATCACTTACATATCGTCGTATACCGGAACTCCCCAGAATTCATCATGAAATGCTACATAAACTTTATCTGCACAAACCTCAGAATCAATGCCTATATACATACATAGCATTAAAACTTGTTCTCTCTTAATTATCTATTTTAGTACTATACGCTCTAAATGGATATATAAGAATAAATATAGTAGGACGTATGCATATGGGAACCTGTTGTGGATTAGCAATCATTGGCATACGTACATTCATTATTGATACATGCATATAATCTAAGATGATGCACAGTTTGGTAGAGTAATGTCATGGTTTTGAATTTTACGCAAGGATTGGACCGACAGAATAGAGTTATTAAAAGTCTCCAAAAATAGGATCATTTTTAGACTTGCATGAAGGTTGGTATTCTTATAAACCCATGTTGTTACTCCCAACCACTATGGACAGAGACGCTTCACGAGCTTCTTTTAGTTTGTCCTTGATTTATTTAAAGGCAAACCTTGAAAATGCCCCCCTATTATAAAAGTAGTCTCAATTTTGCTCTCAGCAATTTTTTTTATATCAATTTCCAGAAATTCTCAATCAATCTGCCCATGAATATTTGATTTTTGACTCCATCCCAATTTTACTTTTTTTTTTATTTTGGCTAAATAATTCCAATAGAGGGGCACGAATTGAGAAACCAAAAATGTCTAGGGACAAAATTAATAAAAAAATTTGTTTGAGGGTAATTTCAATACTAAACAAATAGCGGGGGGGCATTTTTGAGGTTTGCCCTTTCTTGAAATCGCTTTCAGGTTGATCAGATTTTACATCAGACCCGCTACTGCAGCATTGTCATTTGTCAAAGTTTTTGAAAAATAATGCCTCGTGCTATGCACTAAAAATTAACTACTACCGAACGCATATCTTTAGTTTTTGGAAAAAAAAGAATTATTTACCTCGGTTAAATTAGCCAATCTGTTCTTTGTCTGAATATTTTTACATGTATGACAAAATAAGACAGTGATTTCGTAAACTTTAATGTAACGGTATATTATACAATACCACTGTTCTTTGTAATCCAGTTGCACCTCTTCAACTCCCCATCATTAGACCCCTGATCTTGCTTTTGCTGTTGCTGCTGCCGCTGCTGCCGTGTTTGGAAGTTTCTAGCCACTGGGACTTCTCTTCTTTCCGATGGTGAAATTAGGCGAAGCGCCAAGGATATCTTCTGTTCCAATGGAGTCGCTGAACAATCTGTAAGAGAGGAATCATTTGAGCTCTGTGACAAAGATAATGACACAGATGATAGGGATAGTGATGAAGAGCTTCTGTGTAGCCCAATTGGATAAACTCTCTTAAGGTGTTTAGTGAAGAGCCGTTGACTACTTAGTGGCTTCTCTTTTTCTTTGATGAAAATGGCGCTGTTCTTCTCCAGAATCTGTTTTCTTACATTTGCTTTAGACATGCCTGGAGAAGATGAGAAAGTTGCTGTCTTAAATTGGGGTAGATATAAAAGGTTGGGTTGAGTTATCTATAGAAGGTGTGGAGTTACAAAAAACGGGGAGCTTTATAGGTGAAGTGCCTAAGTTGGTGAAATGTGATTACTCTATGCTTCTTAGAATTTAAGTAAAATAAACGTCTGGCTATGGTACATGATGAGTTACAGGATCTAAGATATTTGATAATAAAATTAAGGTGTTGAATAATTAATTTATTAATTTTTTAGTTTAAATATTTTTTTAATAATCAAAATGTCTTGATATATAAGTGGTAGTAGATGATGTCTGGTATGATATTATTTTGAATCTTATGTTGTACTTTGAATTTGGGATATTAAATTCGTACCTAAAAAGTATTTTTATGGGGTATGTTTTAAGAGAATTTTTTGGATGTATTTTAAGGGTTATTTTTAAATTCATTTTGTTTATATCCATCTTTGCAATATTTAATCTCAGGAAGGTGCTTGTGAATTTCTTGACGTAATTGATAAAATAGGAAATAAAAGTTGCGATGCTTTGGAGTCGTAGCCAATCTAATAGATTACTCAAGAAATAGTTTAGCAAAGAGGATTGATCGACTGCTTCTTTATAGTTTCTGATGGTTTACCTAGGCAATCTGTCTGTGTTTTGTGTTTGGTATATTTAGTTCTCTAATGAAAATACTTTATTTTTTTTTCTTACTAATTAAAATATATAATCCTAGTACCAATATTTACATCAGGACGGGTGTTCCTAAGATCAAGTGGTTATGCATGTAAGTTAACAACAGTTTTTTTTTCCTGGTCCAATTTGCTAAATATGACGAGCCATCAGTGCGTGACGCAGGCCCTCCACATGACAGGAATTATTGACTCTTAATTTTAAATGGTTTAGCCATTTTTTCCCCAGAATGATTACATCAATTTTCTTAAATAATCCACATGCCTTGCAAATCAAACCCTTATACTGTTCATGCTATTACAAGATGATGTGAAATTAGGAATGCACTTTCAGTTATAGGGTTAATGGTAACGTCCAGCAGATGTAGTTATCATTTAAATTTGCTTTTAGTTGTAGTGTTTGTCTCAGTGCAAGCGTAATGGGTCCAAATTATTCTTAACTTGTACTCTTCTGCCTTGAGTTCTGAACCGTGAAGCATACCTGTTGTCTGCACAGACAGAGAGATCCCATCGCATCCCATTTCTTCCTAGTTACATCACTCTTTACCATATTAAATCTGGTGCAGACAGAGAGTCTTTTTCATAGATTGTTGTTGAATAATATAATGCTCCATTTGGAAGATTTTCTCTTTCTTAGTTCTAACACATGAGTTCATTAGCACTGGTTTATACAAGTACTAATTTAATGCTTTAATTTGACAGGGAATTTAGTCAAGTGAACTTAGCTCTATAGTGTTTTGCTGACGACCTTGTAGCATCAGACAGCAAATAGCTTTGCTTGCCTTCCTACTGGATCACAAAGCAAAAATCTTGTATTGAGATGTGTTTAGCACTCTCTGCTTCGATTTGATTTCTCGAACAACAGTGCTAAACGTTGAAGAAATAAACTCGAAGAAGAAGAAACTCGAAGAAATAATTAGCCGTTGGATATTTATGATCTTATAACATGAAATTCAATTCGATTCCATTAAATAAAGGTTTGGGAAGATAACGGGGGCCGAAAAAACTGGAAGAATGGCGTACGTAGGAGCCCAAAGCTCGACAAACAACTCGAATCGACCCACCGCCAAAACCACAATCGAGTTTTTCTTTTCTTTTCCGGTTACAATATATAGATCAAATAATATTCAGCAAAGTGCTGAGGCCCGAGAGAGTAGATACTCGGCACTCGCTTACTCTTACAAATCGATAGAAGCCATAGCACGTCGAGAGGGAAGGGATCGAATACTTCCCTAGTTTTACCTGGATTTAGATTATTTGGCCTAGCCAATATTCACGTTATCTTGAACTCTTGGCGACATTCACTCTAATATTGATCAATAAAAATTGTCTGGTGTTAATATGAAAATCTATAGACATTCACTCTAAAATGGTACGTAGAATCCTATACACGAACGAAGCGAACAAATTATTTGATTGGACTAATTAAAGGCAGCGACGCACATGAAATTATCGTTGAGCCCTAGAAAGTCACAAGGGGCTACATGTCTGTGACCTAATTGATTTCTGGTGGAATGAGAAAGCTGATCAAGCAATTAACTAGCAGTTAGTCATCGAATCAAAACAAAGGATGAAGAACTTATAAGCTACGCATGATTGATAGCAGAACCAGAGTACTGGCATGAGAGAAAAAAAAAATTAACACTGAAAGGTTAGTTGCCTTTATTTAACAGAGTCAAATGCTTAGCAGTGCTAACTAGTGTTGATCATATCACTGTCACTTCACAAACGAACCAAAAAGGAAAAGAGAAGAAGTTAATGTTGGAAAACAAACGGATAAAACAGACAATATATAGGAAAACAAGAGTCTAGATTAGGAACTGTCTTAAGAATGATGTTCTACTTTTTAAAATCACCCTCAATTATTTTTAGGTGGATGGTGCCTAGGTTCATGGTAATCAGCATTAAAAGCTACAAAACCTGACTCTTTAACCCCTTCAGGAAATCGACCCCCGTTTCGCTTATTTCCTATATCCATAACCTCTCTTTCGTAGCCATATTTTCCAACCACTTGATCATTTGCACTCGAAATCCTTGAGGTCCCTCCATGCGCTACATTGCCTTTAATGTCTGGCCTTTTGATGTTGTGGGCTCGAACCACTTTTCTTCCTCCTATCTTTTTAATGCTGGTCGTGACCATTCCATCGCCATCCACTATTATCTGCAGGCAATTAACACGAAGCACTTCAGAAATGGACCGACAATAAGCATATCAACCGGTATTGGGCAAACAGTTGATTATTGCTATATATGTTGACACGAATTCTTTACCCTTTCACTTGAAAAAGTATCGACTTCCACAGCTGCTAATTTCCCATATCAAGGTTCAAATGAAAAATGTTAGTAAAATCGAATAATTAACGTCAAGAACCCCAGATGAAATTAAGTAAAATACAAGACAGTAAAGGGAAGGCAGCATACTTGGATGGGCATGTGCACTGTTGAGCCATGCATTTGTAAACAGCAGTAAGAGCAGCAAGCATGTAAACTTCACAGGCGAAGCAGCCATTTTCATTGAGTATGTATATCTGTTTTTGCTTTCAAAACAGCAGAAGAGAATTAAATGAAAGCACAAAACTGAGATTTATAGACACTCAAATTAACACGAGTCAAATGTAGCTTTATAGCTGCTATATACCCTACTGAGATAGCTAACGCTATGGTCCCAACATTCGTTTCCCCATGTTCAATTGTTAATTAGTTACTGTTAATTCAGAATTTGTACAGCAACTTATAATACATTAAATTATTGCATGAACCCTCGGGTTACCACATGTGTCAATTGGACCAACGAAAACGAGAATCTCAAAGCACTTTTTCAATCACTATATGATTCAACTTTTTGTGCATTGGGATGTCATGAAAGGTTTCGCAGCGCGACAGGGTTTAATTATAACCTGTAATTTGATTAATTAATAAAACTCCTAAACTCATTTATAACTGATCTGTGCATATTAATTTGATAATAGAGTAAATATATAGAAACATCTAAAAAAAAGTATAAATATAATTTTTTTGAACATGTCTTAATTAGAAAAGTACTTTCAAACCTGGTCCAAACGTATTACCAAAACACGAGTTAGTGTTTTCATTAATTAAGAAAGAACGTGTTTTTGAAAGAAAAGAAAAGAAATGCTAATTTAATTAGGATGGTCGAAGTGGCTAAGGGATTATTTGATTTTATACGACAGTGACTAATTATTATTAATCAAATACCATAAACAAGGAGGAGTGGGCTATAATCAACTCTTGACGATTGGCGGTGGAACCAATACAGAGCCACTAACAGTTTTGATGGAGGTGTGGAGGTTAAGAATGTGACACCGTTGAAAGTAAACTAACTGTGTTTTGCGCCTGTCTGCCGCCATCCAATCAACGAGGATGGTTTTTCTTATTTTACGAGATTTATAAAGTCTAATGCCAGGTTTTCTATGTTTATTTTATCTATATAATTACTGTTCCCTATATAATGGAAAATGGATTCAGATCAATTCTAGCTCTTTCTATTCTACTGTGCTCTAGCTTCAGATCGGCTATGGACATGCTTAACCAGGCGAAATTCATGATTTCATCAGTTAGAATATTTGGCAATAAGCAAGCTAGCTAGCATGGTTTCTTTCTGAGTTTAAGGTAGTGTTTTTGGCATATATATATATAACAGGGTAAGACAGTGACTGACAACGTCGTTTGTACTCTGATGTTTGGGGAGAAAATAGAATAGAATAAATGCTAGATTTTGCCTGACATGATTTCTATCCCGCTAAGAATATATCGCAGTCTACTAACCACAGCTTCATGGGAAATAATAATGGGCAGTTGATTGATCACAAACCAAATACAAAATCAAGGGGCCGGGAGGTGATCACACCATGGATTTACTAAAACATTAACATCGCTAATTAATTAAGACAAAACATGAAAAGGTGCAATATTGGGGTTTAGAGCATAGGAATTAGAAGACAGAAGGCGTTCCTCCCAACTTCAATATTTTGTTTACAAATTCTGTGGGTGGGCTCTCTTCCATTGAGGACTGTGTGACTATGAATTTCACCAAGAGCCAAACTACCACCCTGCAACTATGGAAACTTGTGCTACGTATCCTTTAGCCACGGCCCTGCTATGGCTGCCACATGACAACCCCTCTTGGTGCTTCTCCAGCTCCATGCAGAAGACTATTATATGTCTCTAGCTAGCTACCTGGGTAAAATATTTGTTACTGATATATATATATAGTAATGGATGCAGTGCTAGTTATTCAACGGTGTGTCCCATAAAATATATTACTTTTAATATTCAAAAGCACAAATTGTCAAAATATCTGACTTTGATACATATATATATTCTGCTCTTTTAATTAATGAAAAAAAAACAAAAATATAAACTATTCTACTTAGTTCGAGTAATAAAAATACAAAATTGAATGTATGGAACTTATTGCAAATAGGGAAGTGTATTCACTGCTTTTTTTTTTTTTAATGACAACAAAAGAAGTTTCACGAATAAAAAAGACACCTGGTAAAAATAAAAACGAATAGTTATTATTATAAAGATTGATATTATAATTCTAAAGGATTTATTTTTTTCAAATCACACAGAGCATCTGCAATGTAATATGTTTATGTTCTTTTTCAATACATGAAATTTGTATTAATGTCCATATAGGTTAGTTTGATAATATTAAACTAATTATTATCATTAAATAATATTAAATAATTATTAATAATAATGTCCATCTGAGTCCCAAGAATGGGGATGCTGGGCTCCTTTCATGAGCTCCTCGCGATGTGCTTGAGTTTCCATGTTGAGGCTTCTTTATATTGTGGGCTGAGGTGCCCAAGAACAAAGACTGGGTGGCCTGCCGCATGCCCTGGCCCTTCTTGATGGCCTTGATTGATTTCAAGTTCCTCACAGCTGCATGCTTAGGCTCCATGTAAGCACTAGCAGCATCCACGAGGACCCACTTGCAAGGAGGCGTGGAACTCAAAGTTCAAACGACTAGCAAGCATTTGATCAAAGTAAAAGCTAGAGGCTCCCTCGACCAAAAAGAAAGAAAGAAGGAAAGAAAAGGCTCCCTCGTCCTGGAATTTTTTTGAATGAGGTCTCTTGGCGTTCATTAGTCCTCCGTGCTTCGAGTTAGTGGAATCGATTTTCATTTTGGAGTTTTGTTTTCCTGCTTATAAAGTTTGAATTTTTATATTTGAATTTCCACCATTGATAGGGTTCTAAGTTTCAGTCTTGACATTGAGAAGATGAAAACTCATCTAGACATGCAATTTTTTTTCTCTATCTACGATCAATTTATTTGTGGGTTTATCTCTTTATAAAGGAAAAAAAAAACAAGTCACGAGCAAAATGATGAGTGCTGGAAATCTTACAAGGTAAACATAAATAGAAGACATTTAATGATGAAAGAAACTGAAAATCTTATAATTTAGGAGTGAAGAAATACTGGGCACACGCAATTATTAGTATATTTTTTTTTAATGGAGAAACGAAACAGAGATGATTATGAAATAGCAATTTCTACTCATTGCGAGCTTTAGGCAATGAAAAGCAATTAGGAAGAGCCACGATTTCAAAGTCAAAAAACTATATGTACTTATATGTAATCATGAAGTGTTCCCTATTCCCTTCTAAACTAGTCCCACCCATTCCATTTGCTTTGAATTTTTTTTTATTTTTTTTTCTGGGAGTCCTTAGTCCCACCCACCCATTCATCATTCATCCACTTTATTTCTAGCATTAAATCCTTTTTTTTCTTCTTTTTTTTTGTTCTCTCTCGAGTTTTTTTGTCCATTATACATCAAAGCAAGCATCATCATCAAGATACCGGCTTCCAACAAAGAAGTATAATTATTCTAATGGATTTTAGGTATGGCAAAAATAATGCTAACCGAGAGACACATAGTCTAGTCTGAAGAGAAAGCAGGGCCTCTAGCAATGCCCTTTTTGGCTCCTATCATCAAATATGTTTTTGGAAATGAATTCAAACTTATCATCCAGACAACCTGGAATTACTCTTCTTCAATAACCTATAAAAATCCTTTCCTCTAATTTTGTTCTTTCCATGTTTGCTCTCACAAAGACCATATCTCCAGCCATTTTTATCTAGAACCAAACAGCTAAAGAAACTCACACACTGAAACTTTACCATGCACTTCAGATAGCCTTTCACACCCCCAAAAAGTTAATCACCTCCAGGCTCTCCGTCAGTATTCTTTTTTACCAGATGGGGGTAGCAACATCATCCATGGCAGCAAAATTTGCTTTCTTTCCACCAAATCCACCATCTTACACCATATTAGTGGATGAAGAAACCGGAAAACTTAGGCTCTCATCAGATACACTCCACCAGAGGGACAACGTAGATGTTTTGAGATTATGTACCAAGAAAGGCAATGAGATTGTTGCCATGTATGCGAAGAATCCATCAGCTTCATTGACAGTGTTGTATTCTCATGGCAATGCTGCTGATATTGGCCAGATGTATCATATTTTCACTGAGCTTAGCTTGCATCTCAATGTTAATCTTATGGGGTGGGTCAGCTTGATCATTTTAATCGATGCGTATCAACAATTTTTAGTTTCTTGCTACTAGTATTTTTTTTGTGTTTTTTGGATTTTATAGTATGATGATCTATGGCATTGTTTCTTTGGTGTTATGCAGGTATGATTATTCTGGCTATGGACAGTCTTCTGGAAAGGTATAAAATCCTGTCTGTTTCCACCTGACTTTAAAATAATCGATCAGAAAGTTAGTGATCAAACTAAAATCCAAACCAGTCAAGCTCACTTGGGCATGGAATTAATAGCAGGTCTCATACTTTTATGAAAATGTCAAGAGAAAATTTTAAAAGTCAAAGCATAGAGAATCGAAATGTGACTTTCTCTGCTTCATGACAAGACTCTTTTCTCATGTTTCCCTTGTTCTACACGGGCTCGAGCAAATTTGGCAGGCCTGCCTAATTAACCTCAGAATTAGAAGGCGGCGGAGGGGGTTGTTAGGGTGAACTTCTAATTACCTCGCAATATACATAATACACTGAGAAAGTACTTATATTATGGTAGAAAAGAAGTGAGTAGTGTCCGGGGTTTACTACAATGTCCTCGGTCTCTACCAAGCCGACAGAGTTAAAATGCATATGTCGGTTAGTCCCTTGAACTAATCTAAGTGAATTTTTTCATCACTTTATTCAAATTTAATGGTCCAACAACTTTGATATTATACTGACGCCGGCATTCTAGACTCACCAAATGACCAAGCCTGCTTAAACCAGGTGCTGAAACAAGAGATTACACTTTGAACCATTATCATTTTTGTGAGCTACCAAGTTAAAATTTCTTGAGTAGAGAACGTACTCAATTTATCACAGGTTGACATTTCCACTAGTAATTACAAGTCTTCTAGAAAACTCTGTTCCAGTATAGCGTGCTGTTTTCTCTGTGAATTATAGTAAGTGAAATGACGGCTGATTTTGTGCAATGCATTGATGCCAATTAGCCAAGTGAGCAAGACACGTATGCTGATATAGAGGCTGCATTTAAATGCCTTGAAGAGACATATGGAGTGAAGGAGGAAGACATTATATTGTATGGCCAGTCGTTAGGGAGTGGACCTGCTCTTGAATTGGCTACTTGTTTGCCTGAATTAAGGGCCGTTATTCTTCACAGTCCTATCCTGTCTGGCCTTCGAGTCATGCATCCTATCAAGAAAACATTCTGGTTCGACATTTACAAGGTTCGTCTCTCACATTTTTGCATGTAATTTTAATGTGTTAGATTTGATACTTTCTTTCAGGGCAATCCTTTATTTTTCCTTGCAGAATATTGATAAAATCCCGCTAGTCAATTGCCCAGTTCTTGTAATTCATGTGAGTACCATTTCCTCTTGTTTCTCTGCTGAAGCCGAATTCAGTCTGGCATGTTCTGCAAATTTTGATGCAATATTTTAGCCTTATTATAGACCTTTGCTTCCAAATAATATTATTCAAACTTCGACACAGCAGAACTTTTCCTCTTTCTTTATAAATAAGGATCTGAGCTTTCTGGTACAGCATTGAGAAACAGAATTTCACGATATGAGTTGTGTTCTTGCAAAAACACATTGATGTTCTGTTGTCATCACGATGCGGAGGAGTCCATTATGCAGTATTTTCCTGTAGTCAAACTTTTTAATAAATAATACGATTTCATTTGATCAGGCCTGAGCTATGACTATGAATAACCACTATTCTTAAGGAATGGCTCAAAATGGCGCAGAATGGATATGGAATATGAACCGGTTGCTTCGGAGAACTCGAAATCCTACATTTTTTTCATGAAAACTTGTTGCAGTACTTGAAATTGATCAAATTTAAGAAACAGAAGATGCGAAAAATTGTGTGATGAAATGTAATTTCCCTACTGGTTCTTGCAGGGAACAGAAGACGAAGTTGTGAATTTCTCTCATGGGAAGCAGCTCTGGGAGCTTTGCAAAGAGAAGTATGAGCCACTGTGGCTTAAAGGAGGAAACCACTGCAATCTGGAACTCTACCCAGAATACTTGAAGCATCTCAAGAAGTTCATATGTGCCATCGAAAAATTGCAGCCGCGTCTTAGAAATGTATCAGCCCAAAGTACTGATCAACCTGAACAACCCTTGAATACTGCAGAACACAATGCGGAGAAGCCAAGGCCAAGCACAGATCATAAAGAGAAGGCAAGGCCTAGTATTGGACACAGAGAAAAATCCAGGCTAAGCACAGACAGTAGAGAGAAAGCAAGAGCCAGCACTGACAGAAGAGAAAGGGCACGAAAGAGCATTGATCGCATGGGCAAAGCAAGAAATAGCACGGATCAGCCAGAGAAAGCTAGGAACAGCTTCGACCGGTCCATACAACTAAGGCTTAATTTGTTTTGTTTCGTGTCCTTTGTAAGTCTATGTTGAGGAATATATGGTGATGTTGGTAATTGGAATTGGTTATGGCAGGTTGGGAGACATGGTGAGGTCTGTTGGATTGTGCAATGTTGATTGTCTGAAGCAGACAGCTGCCGAGGCCTGATCGATCAGATTAAGGTCAGCAATCCTATATGAGCCGTAACATCCTTTTCCAATTCCTTGTCTGGTTGATTTAATTTACTGTTTCTAGTACACATACATCCATTGATCACTGATCTTCTATTCTTCTATCTATTACAGTTACCTTGTGGATTCTGAAGTCTTTGAGAAAGCTCCAGCTTGATAAATCAAATCATGTTGCTCCTAAATAGTCCTGGATCACTTCAGCAAAAAAAGAGAAATTCCTTTGCTGCGGCTGTTTGCGCTTTCAAAATAGCATCTAAGCAAGGGGAGTATGGTCAGCCAGCAATCATCAACTATCCCCTACAGCTTTTTAGTCTGGTGATTGCTGGTTGGTTCTTATTGATTTTATTATCCTTATTTTCATAACCTTCCTCGTCCAATTTGCTGTTTGCCTTTTCCTGTCGATCTTTTATGTGAATTCTTGTAGCTGAAATGACTACAAGTTCTGTGGCTATTCAGTGAAATAATTTCATAAATATATTTAGTAGAATTAAACATGTGGGCCTATAAAATCAAGTTTTTTTTTTTTTTTTCCTTTCTGTTCTCGCAAAATCATGTCTTTTGTAATTACTAGTGGTTTTGTCATGTGCACAGCAACCAAAACCATGCTAGAGCACCCACCTCTTATTTGCAAATCATATTAAGAGGAGCTCAGCATGCACAGTGACTCAAGAAAACATTGCTGCTTGCCAAATCCATATTTACTTTTGATTTCATCTGTAAGTTCTGTGATGCGCGTATTTCGCATGCTTTTGATTTGTTTATAGAGAGAATGATTATTAGACATTTTGTTAACATATCAAATCAA
>Ga0325401_1004588_pt1 | contig 13042 bp, 7 predicted proteins | sample PopdelMetagenome_FD_205666 | JGI IMG/M metagenome (GOLD analysis project Ga0325401, IMG submission 205666) | Populus deltoides microbial communities from Bellville, Georgia, United States - Xylem-PdKOR-R2 | ecosystem: Host-associated > Plants > Phyllosphere > Stem > Wood/Secondary xylem | place...
CCGCCGCCGCCAAGAAGGCTTCAGATTTCTGCAAGGTGCTTCTATTTCTATCATGTTTTTGTTTTTAAAATTTATGGGTGTTTTCATTTATTCTATTGGAATTATTATTCAGAGACAGAAATTCTATTTTAATGAGTACATTAAAAAAAATAATCGATCCGATGAAATCTCTGCTAGTGAACGCAATTCGATTTTAATAAGTAAATTAAAAAAATATATAATCGGATCCGTTGAAATCGCTGCTCGTGAACGCAATTCAAAGAAACGCACAATCAGCCGATTCTAATATTTCCTTTTTCAATTTTTCCCCTTAATTTTTCATGATATTATCCGATTTTTCTCACAGTTATTGTTGTAATAATCAAGCCCTGAATTCTTGAACCCAAATTTAATTTAATTTAATTTATTTTATTTTTTAGTGGAGAATAGAAATCAATTCAAATCTTTTAGGCTCGATCGATAATTTGTTAATTAGTTTATGCAGCAGCTGGAGTGGAAGAGATTTTTCTGCTGGAATGGCCGAAAAATGAGCTGTTTGGTTGATTCTTCTTTTTTGGAATTTACTGAATTCTTCAAAATTATTGTATTCTTAACAACAATACGATATCCTTGGGTTTTATGCTCGCTCACACATGGAAAAAAGAAAGAAAGAAAAGGACTTTACATTTTATAATTTGGTCATGTTAACGTGAAAAAAATAAAAATAATAGTTTATGATGACTCATTGTTTGGTTGATAACCCTACATGATATATCTTTCTTTTTAGGACTTCCTAGCTGGTCTTGAGTATGAGGTGAAAGCTTGAGGAGGGCAGTTGGTCCTAACCAAGGACTGTATTGTGATTGATTGAGTTGAAAGTTAAGAGCATGTGGAAGTGTAAAACAAATGACTTCGTTCACTTCACCCCAAAGGCACACCTGTGCATCTAGTTAGGAAGAACATTTTATAACTTACCTCAAGGTCAAGCATGGTCAGGGTTATTGTGTTGTCTATTCCGAGAAAGATGTGCCTGCAAATTTAATCTTATTTCAACAGGAGTTGTTAAGTTGATTCTTATCAGTCTGCTCTTTAGAGTTGATGATAACATGAAATATTCATGGTTAATGCTTCTCGTTTTCTTCTTCATTTTCCTAGCTTAAAACATCCTAGACAATCTATCTATTGAAGTAAAGCATTTAAATGCGTATACAATGTTTTTGGAACTTTAAATATCTATTTGATCAGAATCTGTGAACCTAAAACCACAATGAATACAAATGCAAGTTTGTCATTGTAAACATTGCATCCATGATGTATCACGAGTGTTGCTAGAAAACATCAAGTTAAAATTGAAGCACCATGAGTTTCTCCATGGCTTGGTTTACCAACACTCACCATCTGTTGGTGCGGCAAGTTATGAACTAGCTGGCTAGTTTTTTGCTTCCTTGGTTTTAGAAGCACCATGAAGATTCAGGCCCAAATCTTGCTTATAATACCTGAATACCCAAGATCCTAGCACCTTGCCCTGAATGGTCGTGTATATTTGTTATGGCTGTTCAGATTTTATGCATCCATATTTGGTAGAACTCTTTAATAAAGTACATGCTATTGGATGGAAGTTCTTTTTAAATCTATTCAAGTCTGAATAAACTGACATTCCAATTTTCATGACTTTGATATGCTCTTACTCTTCTGTTGTTCCTGACTTTCTTTTTAGGGTCTATTCTAACATGCAATATAATTTTATTTTTTTTTGGTGATTGAAGTGATTTTTTTGGTTGGCCAAAACCCCATGGATGCCAATAATTGGAGGCCCACTGTCCCAGGCGGAGAACCTGTTATGGATACAGGTGATTGGAGAACTCAATTGCAGCCTGACTCACGGCAAAGAATAGTCAACAAAATGTAAGTCTCTGTTTCCTAATATGTGCAAGTGCTGCAAAATAGTAAATCTTGTATTTAAATGAAAGAAAAAGAGAAGGGAAAAAGGTTAATTAAAATCAGCAGGACTGCCATGAGGCAACCTCAAGTATCATACACTTCTGTTTTTTGTCTTTTTCATTTTTCACGTGTTTCTCACAAGAAGTGAACTTGAGGGAATAAAAAGTGCTGGGAAGTAATTTTTGTTGGAACTTCTTGTGTAACATCTTTCGATGATGACCTCTAGGATGGCTGCATGAAGCTTCTTCCGCTTTAAATTTCAAGGTTAATCTATTGCTATGAGCATTGGTGTTTCAATTTCAACCTTGAGTTGCAACTGAACTTAAATGAACAGTGTTGGATTTGAGCCTTCCATTTGCTTTAACTTCTACAGGGTTGAAATGATAGTTATCTTAAAGTACAAAAGCAGCAGACAAAAATCAATTAGTCACAATAGTGCATGGTTTCCTAGTTTCTCAGTATAAAGTGGAATGTTTTGGTGATATCTCTACATCCAAATTCATATAGACAGCTACTGTTGGCACTTGCAGTAGCCAATGAGCACTGTAGAGTATATATTGCAGCGTGAGATAAGGTTAACTCATTGCATTTTCATAAATTAAAAGGATTTTTCTTCTTTTCTTTGTTAATTGCAGTGCATGTATAAAGGTTTTCTTATTTAGAGTAAATGCTGTTGTAATGTTTTCACAGAGTTCCCTTGGTTTGCAGCTAATTCATTTATATATCTTGGAGCATAGCCATAGCCATAAATGGAAGGTTCTTCCAGTTCAAGAAAATTAACCATGAAGCTCGTAACTAAAATTTTAGACAGAAGGGTGGTCAAGTAAACTCTACCTCTGGAATAATACGGGGAAAGGAAGTAAAAATAGATGTGTGTATTTTGATGCCATATATTACTTGACCGACACTCAGCTATATCATTATTTGTTTTTACTTTTTCCTAATGATTCCGTTGTATACATTTCTGATATTGGTGTGGTGTATGAGTTCACGGTTCTTTCTCACTGCTGCTAACTTCTCTATACCTGCCTTGTCACTAAAAATTAAATGTAATGTTTTACATGTGCAGAATGGAGACATTAAAGAGGCATCTTCCGTTTTCTGGTCAAGAGGGATTACAAGAACTCAAGAAAATTGCCGTACGGTTTGAGGAAAAGATTTATACCGCCGCCACCAATCAGGTATTCGGCTAACGCTAGGTTCAATGATTTCGATATTCTCTAGACATGAATATACACATGCATAAGTTTGTGGATTAATGCATGTACACGTGTGTGTAGTGTGTCCACACTTCCTTACTGGTCATTCTGTAGAAGTTCTCATCTTTTCGTTATTTCTCTTGACAAGCATTTTATTTAGAGTGACCAAGGTCCTTTTCAAGTACAAGGGAAGTGTGCAAAATGCAAATAACGAATCAATACATAAATAATTAAATAAAAAGAAAGGACACAGAAGTATATCCTCACAGAAGATGCAAATACAGAAAGCCTAGCATATTAGAAAGAGCATATATCCCTTTCCCCCCTTCTCTTGTAACATGGACTGCGCAGAGATCTAATGTTTTGTTATTGATATCTGATTTCAGTCTGATTATCTGCGTAAAATATCTCTGAAGATGCTTACAATGGAGACCAAGTCTCAAAATACCATACCCACTGGCAATGGTAACAAAACCCTGGATCCAGGAGGTAATAATGCAGCCAAGCATTGGATTTCTAAACATCCTTACCTTTTGTTTTGTATTTTGCTTTGTTATCAAACTCTTTTACATTTTATTGCTGCATTTTGCTATGTATATACCATGCTTTAATAAAAAAGTCTAGTAATTGATGAATGTTCAAAAAAAAATTACAGATTATTTTTTTTTTTTTTTTAAAAAAAAATTTAATTTTTTTTTTTTTTTTTTGCTCCCCCCCCCCCCCCCCCCCCCCGCGCCCAACAAAAAAAAAAAAAAAAGTCAAATGACACTTATGCTTTGAGGTAAAACCATCTTAATTATTTCCCTCATAACTTTACGTGTGAACTGTCATTGTTTCATTTGTTTTTCTTGTTCAATGCCTTCTTTTTTTTTTCCTTTGACATGGTTTTCCTTTTTGCCTTTTATCTTGAACAGCATCTCATAGTATGCCGCCTCAAGTTCACAACCAAGGGCAGTCGCTCCCTAACTCATTGTCCTCTAATCAGTCTCAAGCACGTCAGCAGTTATCACAGAACATGCAGAATAGTATGTCATCTAATGGAGTTCAAAGTTCTGCTGGTTTACAATCAGCAATGCCTTCTGTCTCCGGTTTAACCCAGACTATCCCAAACACTGTTGGACAGAATGCTAACATGCAGAGTATCTCTGGTGTTTCACAGAACCCAGTGGGGAATTCAATGGGACAAGGGATTCCCCCCAATATGTTTGTCAATTCTCAGAGACAAATGCCAGGCAGGCAACAGGTTGTTCCTCCACAGCAACAGCAGCAGTCCCAAAATCCTCAGCAGTATCTTTATCAGCAGCAGATGCACAATCAGCTTTTAAAGCAGAAGCTTCAACAGGGAAATCATCCACACTCACTTGTGCAATCTCACATCCACCAGCAGCCGCAGCAAAATTTGTTACAGCCAAATCAGTTGCAATCTTCTCAGCAATCTGGTTTGCAAACATCAACTGTTATGCAGCCTTCAATGATGCAAACTGTCTCTGGCCTTCAACAGAACCAACCATCTTCTGTTCAACAGTCAACACAACCAATGCACCAGCAACATCCACAATCAGTCCTTAGGCAGCAGCAGCAGCAACCTCAACAGTCTGCTGGTATTCATCAGCAGCAAACACCAATGATGCAGCAGCCACTATTGCCTCCACAACAGCAGCTAATGGGGCAACAATCAAGTACCACTAACATGTCGCAAAATCAGTTAATTGGACAACAAAACATTGTTGGGGACTTGCAGCAGCAGCAGCAGCAGAGATTGCTAGGGCAGCAGAATAACCTTCAAAATCTGCAGCAGCAGCAGCAGCAGCAGTTAATGGCTCAACAAAATAACCTCTCAAGCATGCATCAGCAACAGTTGGGCCCTCAAAGTAATGTCACTGGTTTACAGCAACAGCAGTTGCATGGAGCTCAGCCTGGTAACTCAAGCATGCAATCTAATCAGCACTCTCTACACATGCTGCAACAGCCCAAGGTTACGCTGCAGCAGCAAGCACAACAAAGTGGAAGTGGTTTGTTGCCGAATCAAGGGCAGCAGTCACACTCACAGCTGCCACAGCAGCAATTGATGGCACAGATTCAATCACAGCCTGGACAGCTGCAACAGCAATCAAATCCATTACAACGTGATCTGCAGCAAAGGCTTCAAGCATCAGGCTCCTTGCTTCAACAGCCGAATGTGATTGATCAGCAAAAGCAGTTATATCAACCTCAAAGAGCCCTTCCAGAAACGTCCTCAAGTAAGTTTTTCTCATCCTTGCTGCTTTCTAGCCTTGCTCCAACTTTAATTTTGCAGCTTTGTGCTTTCATGTTAGATTATAACATATTTATTTAAATTTTTTGAAAATACAATAATGGTTCAAGTCAGTAATGCTCTTTTAGGTAGCTTTATGAGCTATGGCTGCCACTTATTGCATCAGAAATGCCACTGCTATTGGAACCATTGCAATCACACATACATTTATTTGAATGATTACATATCGTTGAGATGGAGTTCCTAGTACTCCAAGTCCAAAAAGGACTTGTATTCCTATGTAAGAAAATACTAATGGTGCTATCTAGGATAGGGAAAACCTATTAAAGCTCCTTATTCTTTAGGAACAATAAATACTAAATAGAAATAAAACCAAGACCTACAATAATCCATAATTTTCAGCAAGTGTGAAAATTACAGAAATACCCTTGTGTGCGGAAACATTCAAAAAATACATGAATTCTAATCTTTTGTTGGCTGCATCAAAATTTTTGTAGCATCCCTAGATTCTACAGCAGAGACTGGACATGCAAATGGTGCTGATTGGCAAGAGGAGATCTACCAAAAGGTAATTTCTATGGTTTACTGTTCATTAGATGAAATTCATGTATGTCATAGTCTTGCAAGATTTCAATGGAAAAGGTCTCCTGGAATATGGTACAAGGGAGTTTTATTCAGCTATGGTTGTGATTAGTTAGGAAGCATTGTAAGTTCCATGATTGCAGCAACTAAGAAACGATAAATTACTGATAAGATGATTAAAGGTAAAATATTCAGATTTCTAGGTCAAGAGGGTTATTTTCTTGGTATTGACACGACAATTTTTTCTATTGCAAATCTCTCCCTTTCAATTTTTTCCCTGTATTTCCATACATTTATTGTGTGATGAATTATTATTTTATTATTTCCAACAAGTCCAATTGACAATACTTCTTACTGTAATAGACCGACTTGAAAACAAGAGTGAACTGTTTCTGAATAGTCATCGTTATATTTGGTTAAGTGAACAGTTATTTTCAGGATTACAATCAAATTTGTTCTGAAACATGTGACAATGGAAGAAAGGAAAATAATTGGACCTAATCCATTGAATCATGACCATGTCCAGTATTGTTGAATTTTATAGAAAACGAGGTTGAAATTCTGAATCATTTAATGGCTGTAGTTGCAATTCATAACTGCATATTTGATGAGGTCAATTTTTTTGTGCCTGGGAGGGTACTAAAACGGGAATAGGAGTGGTTGTTGATAATTAGGATATAAGGGTTGTAAATCCAAAGTTATAAAGCTAGGAAGTGTTTACCAAAGTGGTGACATCCATTGACTTGAGTTAGAACAATAGAAAACAATGGTGAGTAGTTTGCTGTGAGACAAAGTAACTGAACTTGACCAACCCCTGAATCTTGTCTGAAGAGGTAACTACACAATCCTTTGCATCTTTGCATGCAATCAATAACGATATTCTCTTTTGAGTTTTCGGCATTGATTCCACTGCTATTTTTATCTCAAACAATATATGCTGTCGTCTGCCATTTTATTTATTTATTTATCAGTTCTCTCAAGTTTGCTTATGTTTCTTTCTGACTCTGGCACGTGAAGAAATCAAGCATATGATTGATAATGTCTTGCTGGTTATATGTACTTCCTAGATCAAAGTTATGAAGGAAACGTATTTGCCTGAAATAAATGAAATGTACCAGAGAATTGCTACCAAGTTACAGCAGGTAAATTGTCTCTGTAATTTTTTCCGATTTATTTGCCCACACATGATTCATAAACCCCCACAGTTGAGCTTTTGTATTAATTTGTTTTCCCCATCAGCATTGCTTGTCACTGTATCATCTGCACTAATTACCTCCCCCAACCCAACCACCCCACAACCATGCATTGACACAGAAGAATTGGAATAGAAACATTTTTTTCACTAATGTTTTACTAGTTTTGCTAGAAAGGGTCAATGCAATTTTTAATTCTCGTGTATGTTAACTTTGCTTTCCAGCATGACCCTCTTCCACAACAACCAAAGTCAGAACAGCTTGAAAAGCTGAAGGTATTCAAGGTCATGTTGGAGCGCTTGATAACATTCTTACAGGTCTCTAAAAACAACATCACACCTAATTTCAAGGAGAAATTGGGTTTCTATGAGAAGCAGATTGTAGGTTTTCTAAACCCAAGCAGATACAGGAAGCCTATTCCTAATCTACAGCAAGGACAACCTCCCCAACCTCGTATTCAACCTATGCAGCAACCCCAATCTCAAGTTCCTCAATTGCAGTCCCATGAAAATCAACTGATTCCCCAGTTGCAATCAATGAATACGCAAGGTTCTGTACCACAGATGCAGCAGAACAATATGTCAAGCTTGCTGCATAATTCCCTTTCAACTTTATCTGGGGATTCGACGTCACAATCAAACATGATGAATCCAATACAACCAGGCTCCAATTTAGATTCTGGACAAGGAAATGCACTGAGCTCATTGCAGCAGACACCTGTAGGATCTGTACAACAGAATCTCGTGAGCATTTCCCAACCAACCAATGTTAACACAATGTCAACGCAAAGTGGGGTGAGTATGATGCAGCCAAATATGCCCCTTCAGTCGAATTCCAATATGATTCAACACCAGCATCTAAAACAGCAGCAGCAGCAGCAGCATGAACAACATATGCTACAAACACAACAGCTTAAACGATTGCAGCAACGCCAGAATTTAATGCTGCAGCAGCAGCAGCAATTACACCAGCAAGCCAAGCAGCAGTTGCCTGCACAGATGCAGACACACCAAATTCCACAGCCGCAACAAATGAATGATGTAAATGAGATGAGACAGGGGATTGGAATTAAGCCAGCAGTCTTCCAACAACATCTCCCAACAGCTCAACGCACAGCTTTCCCACGTCAACACATGAAACCTGCACCTTCATTTCCTATTTCTTCACCTCAACTACCTCAGCATGCTTCCCCTCAATTACAACATTCATCTCCTCAGATTGACCAGCAAAATCTACCGTCTTCTGTAACCAAAACTGGAACACCTCTGCAATCTGCGAACTCGCCTTTTGTTGTCCCATCTCCTTCAACTCCTTTAGCTCCATCTCCTATGCCAGGAGATTCTGACAAACCAGTTTCTGGTATTTCCTCACTCTTAAATACTGGAAATATTGTACACCAACCTTCTGTTGCACAAGCACCGGCTCCATCCCTTGCAATTGGCACTCCTGGGATATCTGCATCACCTTTGCTTGCAGAGTTTACCAGTCCTGATGGTGCTCATGGCGGTGCTTTGACAACTGTTTCTGGCAAGTCAAATGTTACAGAGCAACCACTTGAGCGCTTGATTAAAGCGGTTAGTGATGCTGTCCTTTTGGTTTTACTCCACCCCACCCTTATTTTGGAGGTTTCTGAAAAAGAAAAAAACTTCTTTGTGAATGAGATGGTGATGCTGTAATTTTTTTTCCCAGGTGAAATCTCTGTCTCCCAAAGCACTTAGTGCATCTGTCGGTGACATTGGCTCCGTTGTAAGTATGATTGACAGAATTGCTGGTTCGGCACCTGGTAATGGATCTAGAGCTGCAGCTGGTGAGGATTTGGTAGCAATGACAAAATGTCGCCTTCAGGCAAGAAATTACATCACCCAAGATGGGATGACTGGATCAAGGAAAATGAGGCGCCATACAAGTGCCATGCCCTTGAATGTTGTATCATCAGCTGGCAGTGTAAGTGACAGTTTTAAACAGTTTACTGGTCCAGAAACTTCTGATTTGGAATCAACTGCAACATCAAGTGTCAAGAGGCCTAGAATTGAGGTATTAACAATCTTTCTGTGTTTTAGTCTGAAACTAATAACAATGTCTGTTATGTGTGCTTTTACCTCTATTCTGTTTGAACTTCTGCTATTTGTTTTCTTATTGTTTCTAATTAATGCTGTTTGAAATTTGAATGTTTCTGCTCTTATTTCAGGCTACAACATTATCTTGTTATGTTGAAATATATTGCTTTGCAGTTCCATAGAATGCCATTATTTCTGAAGTTTTCCTTTTCAATTTCCTCTCCCACGATTATATTTGCATGTTAAAAAAGAATAACATAAAAGGGGGAAAAAAATCTGCAGTGCACAACAATTAGATGGTGTATTTTCACTAAAATTGTGAGTGAATAGAGGAAGGCATTTTATCATGTAATAGGATATTCAGGAAATTACACTTTAAAAGGATTTAGAATGCATTCTAAGTGCTTTGTGATTTACACCTGACTCTTGATAGGAAGGCTCATTTCAGCTTATTCTTGCTGGATGAATAATGTAGCTTTTTTTGCAGGCCAATCATGCCCTTTTGGAAGAGATAAGGGAAATAAATCAGCGACTTATAGACACGGTAGTTGATATTAGTGATGAAGATGTTGATTCAACTGCAGTAGCTGCTACTGCTGAAGGGGGTGAAGGAACCATTGTCAAATGCTCATTTAGCGCTGTGGCTCTTAGTCAAAATTTGAAATCACAGTATGCTTCAGCGCAAATGGTGTGCTTTCAAACCTGCTATTATGATGTTAATAAACCACTACCCATTTCTCTGTATTTATTTCGCTTTATTCTTGTGCAGTCACCAATTCAGCCCCTCAGATTGCTTGTGCCTACAAATTATCCAAGTTGCTCACCTATACTGTTAGACAGGTTTCCAGTTGAAGTCAGGTAAAAAATGTGGCTATGCAGTTTATACATTTTGCATGCTCTTGAAAGTCTAGATAGAATTTGATGTTTCCATATGGGAATTTTTTTTTCCTGGGTTTCCTCGAGTCTGATCATTTTCATTGTCATGCTAGTAGGGTGACAATTCTTCTTTTGGATCAAGCCTATAGCTGGAATAATGAGCAAACCTGTAAACTGTTTCGATCTGCTCACTAGAAATGAACCCTTAATGACATCTGGTTTGCTTTGCTCCAAGTTTAGATGCAAAGTTTCTTTTATTGATCGCTCTAAAGATTATGCTGATCCATAATCGGAGATAATCAACTTGATAGTTGTCGAGAGTTTTTCCTTCACTTGGCAGCTTTTTATGTTCTGATATCTAAATCTTACTCTTCTTTCCGCTATATTTTGGTCTCATGCAACTCTTTCTAACAGTAAAGAGTACGAGGATCTGTCAATAAAAGCTAAATCCAGGTTTAGCATCTCTCTCCGAAGCCTTTCACAACCCATGTCACTTGGAGAGATAGCAAGGACTTGGGATGTCTGCGCCCGTGTGGTTATTTCAGAGCATGCCCAGCAGAGCGGCGGTGGCACCTTCAGCTCAAAATATGGTTCTTGGGAAAACTGCCTGAGCGCAGCTTGATCATCTTTAAAGCAGAGGAAGCTCTGAGCACGATTGTTTAGCCAGAACAGAGATGGAAGATGTCATGGGCTGCCTCTCCTGTGATGACCAAACGGGCTTTTTTGGATTGACTGGCGGGGATTTCTCAGAAGCAGCACAAATCGTCTGAAGTTCACTTTCTGAAGAATTCAGGGTTCTTGTATCATAGAATAATCATATTTGTTGTTTGGTGAAATACAAAAATGTAGTCCTCTGTTTGTATTATCGGATGCATTCTTGGCTACCGGCATCTGTGAAATAAAACGAATTCCTCGTCTTCTGTTAAAGTTATAATATGGATACGATAATAAACAATCTACATGTGTTTTTGTTTTCAAGAACATCAAGGATTCCCTCAACAAGGCCCCTTCAAATCCTACACATCATGCAATTCATTCTTATACTCAGGTGTTCCTCCAATGAGGCTATTTCATGTTTTTGCGTTTTAAAGGTTTGAAAAAATTCGAAGTTTTTTTGTTCTTTAAAATATTATTTTTTATCATTTTAAACCAATTTAATATTTGATCTATTGATGTTAAAAATAATATTTTTTTAAAAAAAATTTAATACATTTTCAGTAAAATAATATTTTGAAAATTATCTACTACTAGACTTCCAAATAATCTCTAAAATCATCCAGTAACGCGTGTGTTTGGAAAATCACCCAATAATCTGTTTTTTATGAATGTTTGAAAATGCGGTGCAAATAATGTTTCTTCAAATTTTAAAATTTGTTTTGGTTTAAAATAAATTTTTTATATTTTTAAATCATTTTAATATAATAATATCAAAAATAATTAATATATTTATAAATAAAAAATACTTTAAACTATAACTCCTACTACAATCTCAAACATACCCTACTTCATCCACCACAAACCATGCCATGCTTCGAGTGGACCTCCATTGTCGATTTTTCGTCCCTGGATCACATTCTCTAGGGTGAGAAACCATTGACTCGATGATCATTTCTTCATCGATAATCGGACTGCTTGTAATTTGTGTCAAAAAGCTTAGTAGGTTCAATTTCTAAAATGATGTCGTTTTTACAATTTGAATGAAAAGCCTTGGAAGTCTTTTGAAAGCTTAGAGATAAAATTGATAAAAAAAGAAGAAAATCGGTGATAAGATGGAGACCACCTAATGATCTTTTTGAGATTTGTAAATATATATATATATATTAAATAAAGAAAGCTTCAGAAGCGCTAGTCAAATCGAAATTGAATTTGATGACGTGTTACAATTGATTTAATGTATAAGTTTATAACACTTCTTTTTTCCCTTATTTATTTTGGTTAGGATTTATAGAAAAATGTATCCGTAGGAAAAATATCTAATCTTCAAAAATAAATATTTTGTACATTTTTTCAGAAATTATTTAAGCAAATTATTTTTTGAAGATTAGATATTTATTTTTTATTATATTTTTAATATGTTTAATCCTGTATAATTAATTTTTTATTTTATTTAATTAATTTTATGTATTTCAATTTCTATCCCAAATTAATTTTAATAAATAAATTTATTAAACATAATTAATGCTAATATTTTGCTTTTAAATAAATATTTTTTTTCATATTATCATGATTTTATATATATATATATATATATATATTTTGTTATTATTTTTTCTTTTAATATGATTCAAATAAAATTTAATGTATTTAATTGATTGGGATTACAATCCAAATTATCAAATTTTTTAAAAAAAATGTTCGAAACGTTTAGATATTTCAGAGGAAAAATATCACGACACGTGCCATCAGTCTAGTTTAACAACCATAATTAAAGTTAAGCGATGCGTGTGAGATGACATTTTCAAGAGAGACTTTTTGAGAAGTGGGCCAAGCTGCCATGGGTCTCTCTCCACAGCCTGCCGCTGCTGTAACAGCGGCCGCCACCGTCACTCTCCACATCACACACACAAACACGACAAGTCCACAACAATCCAAACCCCAATTTTCAAATAAAAAGCAGCGATCTAATACTTTTTTCTTTTCTTTTTTACATTAAAAAGTATTTTCAAAACAATTTACATATTAATTTAGACTGATTTTTTCCCCCAATATCATATAAATATTGTTTAAGACTGAATATTGTCTTTTTCTTTGTTTATAAAAATAGTTTAGGGAGGTAAGAATAATTTATACGTAAATCAAAACTAAATCCAAGCATTATAGTTTAAACTCGAAAAAAATACAAAGAAGTGAGAAATAACGCCAGAACCACCGGCAAACTCCTTGGATTGTAGCTTCCTAATACTATGGACTAGTAGATAGCGTGGAAATACTTGCAGTGTTGTAGAGAGAGAGAGAGAGAGA
>Ga0325401_1004589_pt1 | contig 13038 bp, 7 predicted proteins | sample PopdelMetagenome_FD_205666 | JGI IMG/M metagenome (GOLD analysis project Ga0325401, IMG submission 205666) | Populus deltoides microbial communities from Bellville, Georgia, United States - Xylem-PdKOR-R2 | ecosystem: Host-associated > Plants > Phyllosphere > Stem > Wood/Secondary xylem | place...
TCATGACATTTCTACTCATAATCTATCACAAACATCTCCCCCTATTTCAAGGCCAAAACTCATGTTCTTTAACTCTATGATGATAATATGAGGAAAAGTGGTTCTTAAACTCTACTTTAAAATCATTTCAGGATGGTGCCTCTATAGCTCTCATCGAAGATATAGTGTCCCACCAAGATTTTGCTTTATCTAACAGTAACCGGGGTAGAACAATCTACCTGTAGCTCATCAGATACTCTAACTTGATCCATAGTCTTTCCCACTTTACAAAGCCATCTAACTGCGATCTTTGTATCCAATTCTATCAGATAGAGCTTATAACTCATATCCCTCATACTTTTGACAATCATAACTAAAGCAAAACAATCACACTATCTATAGGTATGCTACTATGCCTATTGATGTTGCTGGTGTTGAGGCACTAGACATGCCCTCAATCACTACCCTTACTATTTATGCAAAGAATGTAGGATCACCATAGGGTATAAGGGTAAATACTGGTGCTACTGGTGGAGGTGCAACTTTTTATCTCTACTGAACTGACCTTAATGATTGTATACCCTAGTTTGTCTAGAATCAGCATCACATTAAAATCTTAATGACTCCTTAACCTCGAATGATAAGGTATCGATGGCATATAAGAAGTGATACTCATCATAGGACCCTTCCTTTGTCTATCCTCAGGTCTCGTATCTTGTATCTTTCCCCTAGCTGGAGAGGGTTCTGTCATCGTACTCTTTCTTGTACGAACCATCCTGGAACAATTTAACACTTATTAAGTTTTCATTTCAATTTCTAAATCCAGACCAAGGCTCTGATACCAATTGTAATAACCTAACTTTTTAAATATTTTCATAATAAATATTCAATGTCATGTATAAAAAAGATAATTTTTTTTGTCTTTAGCTCGGTTAACCTAAAATCTCAATCTAGCGATTTCTTTTAACCAGAACCAAATTTTTTATCTTTAGCTCGATCAACTTGAAATTCCAATCTGGTGATTCTCTTTAACCAGAACTAAAATTTATCTTTAGTTTGGTTAACCTAAAATCCTAATCTGGCAATTTCTTTTAACCAAAACTAAAATTTATGTTACTTCATGATCGAGGGGTTTGAAGAATTAGTGTTTCCTGATTGCAGGGTTGACCTGATACTTTCCAATTATAAGGTTCGAGAGCTCGATTCTTTTTAATTATAGGGTTGACTTGATGCTTCCAGATTATGAGGTTTTAAAACTTGGTGCTTCCTGATTGCAAGGTTAACCTGATACTTCCTGATTACAGGGTTTGAAAACTTGGTGCTTTCTAATTACGGGGTTAACCTAAAACTTCTTGATTGCGGGGTTTGAACTTGGTGCTTTCTAATTGCACGGTTGACCTGGAGATTCTTCTTGATGATAGGGTTGATCTTCTTCTTTTCTTGAGATTTTCTTAATTGTAGGGTTCTTCTCATTTTTCTTTATAATTAAAAGGTTTAAAAATTAAGATTCCTTGCTATTATAGCTCAAGGATTCTTTTTTGTCAACTCAAATTCATCAAAATCTTGCTAGATTTCATTAAGGATCTTCTTGAAAAATTCAAAAACATATATGTAATGCTTTGGGGTTAGATAACATGCATGCATCCTTACCTATTTGAAATATAAGCCCCCCCTCTTTGATGATTCATTATCGTAGGGTGCCTTTACTTACTATCTAAAGCTTTTTTAATTTTTTTGATTCACCAACTTATTCAAGTTTACTGTATGCTAGTCCTCCACTCAAATGTAAATATAGAGCCCATTCTGGGTTGTCCCCGATGATTACTACTCTCATTGTTTATTAAAATTGACCATACACCCAAGTGTGGTATTACTTGCTTTATTATGAAGGAGTTTAACAAATCATTCACCTTTTGGATTCTTTTAAGAACTGCCCTCTGATTAGCTATGTGCATCTTGCCAACAATCATCAAAAGGTTTTCTACTGTCAACCTTATCTTAGATTGTCAATCAATCATGATATTGCCCCCAATTGAACCATATTCTTCAAGGATATGTTATCATTAACCTTTATGGAATTGCTAAGTCATCTAGATATGCATCTCATAGCTTGTAATAAAGGCTCATCATTGTATGCTTAATGTTCTCCTCAATAAATTCCTCTCAACCTGTCTAATCAGATCGTGAAAAGAAATGCAATGTCATCATTAATGATGTTTCTTTTATCAACCACATTTATATGATCAAATGCACCTTAAATCGATGGGCTTCAAAGAAAATTATCCCATGGTCAATCTAGGTGGCGTGCATCCTTTCAAAATTTATCAAAATACACCTATATGATAACATCTTTCAGGTGTCATAACCTTATTTCAGAGGGTAAACCAAAATTTTAGACATTAAGATGCCCTTTAAGTGTAACGTTACTCTCAATTATTGCTAGAGTTCATTAAATCATTAATTATCTTTAAAAAACATTGCCCTCAACTAATCTGGTCATGCTCGTTCTTTTGTCTATCATCAAGAGGTACTTGTCATTAACAGATGTTAATCATAACTTCAATAGATTTCACCGAATCACATTTGATTATGTGTTTCTTTTTCTCCCAGTTGATCTGAATAATATTTGTTTTTTCTCTTAGGGTCCATTACATTACCTCCTAGATGCTCAACTTAAGAAATGTCAAGTCTTTCTTGTTTCAGAATCAACTCATGAATTTCAAGGATTAAGTTTATTCAAGTCTAATTATTGCAAAGAAATCCCCAAGTGTTATTTTGAAAATGTTTCTTTGATCATAACCCTAAGACAAATCATTCCTCACTATGATGCATCTTTTGTGCAATTTTGGCTTAGAATTGACAGGGTAATAGTTGAGAAAGAAGTGTTAGCTCAAAGTTGGGCTATCCATGACTCAAATGATTTCTTTTTTTTTTTTCATTTTGAAAAAAAAATCCTGTTCAAGCTTAAAACAATTTTGTTTTGAATTTCTCACAATTCCTAAGGGATTTAATCTTTTTTAGAAAAAAGGATAATCTGATCTTTTATGTGTCACGACCAAAGAGTTGATGTCTTATCCTAAGTGTAGCAGTGTCGAAGTTATAAATAACCCAGCAAAACCGGGGTCGAACCACAAGGAGGTTAACTGTATAAACTACAAATAAAGAAATATATAATAACAGAAAAGGAGTTGAAGAGAGCTTTGAGATGTGATATTGATATAAGGATTAAAAAAGGATAAAATAATTGTCAAGGTTAGAGGATCTACTAATGGTATTTCAAACAAGTATAGTATAAACTCTTTTTATTACTCAACTGGAAACCACACACAAAGGAGATTTCAATTGGATTATAAATTGTTAACATGATTACATTAGTTATCTAATTCGAATAATGCTAATACTTGTAAATGTTGTTAGGTATTCATGATTATAACTTATATTAACAACAAATCAAGTTCCTTTCATAGCACAGATGTCGGTTATACCATATGGTTGGGCTATGAAAGTGCCAAGTATTTATTATACCAAGGGTTATACAACATAAATCTAGATTAACTATTTAACAAGCAAAGTATTAAAAGTGAACAAGATAACAAATACAAAACATATTAGTATCAAACATTAAAGTCCATCTTGAGTTTATACTATACTTATTCTTACACCATTAGTGTAACCTTTTCACCTTGACATAATAATCTTAACTAAACATAATGAAAGAGAGAAACATAAATAAACAAGATAAGAACATAAATAAGATATAAGTTAACTAAGTAAAGGAAAGGAAAGGAAATGAAAAGTATAAACAAGAGATTAATATAAACAAAACTTAAGCATTACAAAAATATAAAAAGAGAGAGAAAGAACATGATCTTGATCTGAAAAACAAGATGCCTAAATGCATGACAAATGCCTCCTTTTATAGGCCAAAATTCAAAACTATTGATTTGATGACTAATTGTTGAGTGGGTGGCCACATCTTGACTTGGTGACAATCTTGTCTAAACAAAACATTATTGCTAACATCAGAATTTGAACAGATAATCTTCATGAAAGTTTTAGGAAATTGTCTTAGCTTTCCAACAAAACAACAATCAGCGTATTTGGACTTCTAAAACTTGAGATATGGGTTGAACACTGAATAGTGTCTTGGCTGCAAAATAGATTTCGACTTCTCCATTATTGCTACAATTTGAACTTGAAAATGGCTTTTTTGAATCTTGGACTCTTCATGAAAGTTTTAGGCCTATGTCTTGGCTTTCCATCCATATAGACTAGACCTAAATCCAAGTTCTACAGCTCCAGTTATGATCCAATAACCGAATGGTGTTCCAGTTTGGACTGAACCAACATCTCTTTTCTAAGCTTAACCCTCTCTTTGTCTTCTCAATTTCAGTAGTTAAAATCATCAATCAATCCTTTTATATATGTGATAGGCCTGCATTTAAGATGAACATTTACCATAAATTAAAGATATTTTATATTAATAGACATGTTATTATAAAACATGCTCTAGTTAAAGAGTTATTGATACTTCAAGTGTAAAATGATGATATTAAACCTTGATAAAAATGCACTTTTAAGTACTAATCATTATGCAAGAAAGATTGGAATTGGTGAAGGTACGTGGTAAGGTGACCTTTTGTTTTTTGGGTTTTAAAGTAAGAGACTCGAGTAGAAACTTGAGGTTTTGTTGAGGAAATTTTTTTTTAATCAGCGTTTATTTTATCAACATAAATAATGACGAATAGTTTTATTTGCAATGTTGTAATTCTTATGAAAAAAATCTTTGCATTTTAAGAATGTCATTTATTGATTCAGTTTGCTTGATTGGAAATGACTTTTACAAGCATGTAATGTTGCTATGACTCTCAATTATGAAAGAAAAGGATTTGTAATCTTAAAGAGTATTTCAACGTTTTAAAGACTTAGGATCACTGCCATTATGTCTTTCAATCTTTTTTTCTTTCATATTTAGTTGATTTGCCCTTTTTGCTTTCTTTTGTGGGGAATCCTTATTTGTTTTTACCTTGAATTGGTTATTTTTGCTTTTCATTTAGGCATGCCTCCAGGCATCTGAATTTCTTAGGCTTTTTGGATTTTTCATAACAGCACCTTAGTCTTTGATCTTTAAATTTTGTTTGCCACCCAGTGTGGAGTGTGATCTCAGTCGGGGTTTTATAAAAAAAAACATATTCAAGCTTAAATGAGGACCATGGGGGATATATTTTAGAATGTGAAAGGATAGCAAAGATGACATTTCATCATTTCAAGCATAAGCGGCTAGAACCGATAAATTTTATCTTCATTCAGTGTAATTGTTTGAAACTTTTACATAAAGACTTAAGTTTTTATGAATCAATCTGATGCGAACCCTAGCGGAATTTAATGGAGTAAGTGAACCCAAGATTTATCTAATCTAAGTTGAAGTATAAAATAGACTTATCATAATGAAAGACTTGCTCTAACGCAATAAGACTATAAATCACCCAATCACAATGTCTACACCTAGAGACAAGTAAAAAAAGTATAAAATCACTAGAAAAAATTGGTCAATTCTTTGAAGAGTTGAAGTTCAATCAAGAACCAAGAGAGGCAATATTTGTATTTTGCAATATTCATTTTTTTTCAAATATTCCCCACAAAGAGTACTTATATTAGAAAGCAAAGTAACCCTTGTTTTTCTAATGGGTCACACATAAACCCAATTTAAATAATACCCAAACTAAGCTAAAACTAACCCAAACTAATTAAAATAAATAACATAAACAAGTCTAAAACTTAAATAAATGTTGCCACATAAAACAAAGATAGATCAATAGCCTAACTAATTAAAGTAAGACAAGGTCAGTTTTTCTTGTAATTTGCTAGCAATATCAAAGCTCAACTTCAAATGAATGGTTATCTCTTGTTTTAATAAATTAAATGGTGTGTGCCATATATAATTAGAAAGGTATGGAAGTCTAGTTTCCATCCCAACTAAAATCGCATCAAAAGTCAACCTGTAGCTCTAGATATGATCAAAACAGTAGCGAAATGTTAAACTGTCTGATTTGAGTCTTCTTATCTTAATCCTTGTGTAATGGCCATGGTTCCACTATCAAGCCCTTCCTGAACATGAATCAGATTAATCAAGACTTGCTCTTCATTATTTATTACCCTTTTGAAGTCCACCTAGCACATGTATCTCGAAGAAGCCTATCACTGAACCAATTGGAACCTCCAATGGATCATTTGATGGTGCTTGGATCATATCACAATGACTAGCAAATCAAACTACATACAATTATGCATACAACTAAATATGGCTAAAGAGACATAGGGTGTGAACCTTTTGTGCATTTTTCATTTTCATGTTTTGGTTCAAAATTGTTTGGTCACTTTAAAATGGGAATTGCTTGAATGAATCGTTTGCCACCTTATAAAAAAAGGTGTCTAAACATTGTTTAAAGCAAACATCGAACTATTTCTGAAACCATAAAGCAAATTAAATTTTTCAGGATTAATTTGGTAGAAAGGTTTTTTTCAAAATTGATATGGCCTAAATATTTTGAATGGAGCCATGAAGTTATTCATGAAAATCAATTTTATAAGTCTCAAAAAGTTTGCCTCCTAATGTTTTGCAAGACACATCTTGGGGTTCGATCACGCGCTAAAAACCATTATCATCGAGAAATATTTTTTTATTTCAATGAAAAAATTAGACTATAAAGAGGCACAATCCATTAAAAGATACAATTGTGTTTTGCAAAATATCTAAAAACAAAACATGATCTTGAAGAGTTTACAAAGCTAAAAATGACAAATCATATTGACTACAATAATCTAGCTTCTCTTCTTTTGTTCAACACATGAAGCTTCCACAGTCAACTCATTGATCCCTCTGCATGGCCCATGTAGGTTTTTTAACCCTCAAATGTAATCTACTCGACCTCAATAAGTTGAAGAAACTAGTCCTTGAAAGAATGACAATTTTCAATATTATGCTTTGTTGCTCCATCATGATACTCATATGTTTGATTAGGCTCATACCACTTTGGGTATGGTAGGCAAAATGGTTTTTGTGAAATTAGAGTGATTTGTCCCATAATGACCATTTTCTCAAACAACTCTCTCAAAGGCAAGGGAAGAGGTGGTAGGGCTTCTTGTTTTATTGTGGATGCTCATGTGGCTGCCTTAACATCCTCCTATTGTTCCATTTCTTCCTTAGTTGATTTTGGCTTAACCCCAGTTTGTCTTTTTTTTTTAATAAAAAATCTACCTACTCTTATTGCTTGCTTGATTCTCTCAACCACTACCACTATGTCAGTGAAGAGTTGAGCTTGGACACTAATCAAATGGTCAAAATAAGGGTCTTTGACAATATTAGAGAATAAATTAACCATTCATTCTCATATAGGGGTGGATCAACTTGAGCAGCTTTCTCTCTCCACCATTGAGCATATTCATGCACTGATTCATGGCTTTTTTTTCTATAATGCTAATAGACTGGATCAGTCTAAAGCCATATCTATGTTGTATTTATACTAGTTGATGAAGGAATCTACATGGTCTTTCTATCTTCGGATCTTGGTGTTATCTAACCTCATGTACCAGTTTAGTGCTACCTCACTCAGGCTATCCTGAAAGAAGTGCATTAATAATTTTTTATCATGCACAACTTTTACCATTTTATTGCAAAAGGACTTGAGGTGAGTGGTAAGGTACTGAGTTTCGATGTACTTTATGAACTCAGGTATACAGAAATTCTTTAGTACAATCACATTTGGGATTAAACACATTTCTACAGCTTGTACAAGGTCATACAAGTCTGCTCCCTCGATAGCCTTCACTCTCGCTTCTAGTGTTGTTATGTTGTCATAATCAATGTCCTTAGGAGATTTTGTTTTTTGGATTTACTAGCAAATGCTTCAGTGGCTGCTAGGGTAGGTGCATGTATTGTGGATTGTACAAAGGTTGGGCTACACAATAGGTCTTGAGCTTGTTCGCCCATATTTTCCTCGGGCTGCGCTAGTGCTTGAGTTTGAGTAAAAATGATAGCTCGATTGGACGGGCTTTCACCGGAGGTATTCCTGAGCATCTTTTCAAGTAAGTTAAGGTAAAATTTCATAGTCTAATTAATTTGAAAAAATCTTTTCCAAGTCCTAATCTTGGTTAATCTTATACACATTAGAGAGTACAAAACAAAAGGGTGGGTTTTAGCCCCTTTTAAAAAAGACAACATTTTTTATGTGTGGTAATTTTCCAATCATGGTCCTTAAGCAATTCCTCCAACTGGTTATATCATCTCAAATTCTTGCCCGTATTCAGAAAAAGTCATGGTCTTAGCTTAGAAAATCCTACGGAGTTCAGGATTATTGATCAGGTCTGCCTTGATGCAAAATGAATGTGATACATACAACCAAAGAACAAGTTCTATTCATTAAGTGAGCATATATAATTTTTCTAACTAGTCTCAAAAGGGTATCAGATTTGCCTAGTGGTTATCTTCATAAAAACAATATAAGGGTGTTGTAAGGAATGGTTAAAGCACGTAGTACAATTACCAAGCAAACACTCAGATATGAATTAGGTGTTTCATGCATCCGAATCCTGACTGATAGTCATAGGGTACATTGCTAATCCCCCACCTAACCTAGAAGTTTGTGTGTGCTTGAAAAATTTAAACATATAATGCATGAGGCAATATTATACAATGAATGAGCAATATGTACAAACATTAAAGCGTATAAGCAAATGATAAAAAGAAATGCATGTTAAAAATAAACAAACAGACCAAATAATTAAAAATAAAACATAACAATCAGATAAAAAAATAAAGCTTAGTCCACAAAAAATCCCTAGTGGTGTCGTCATTTAAAATCCAAAATTTAAAAGCAAATTCAAACACACACTAAAAATTTAAAATCTATAAAATGGTCATTTCAATGGTTAAAAATGGGTTGAAGAGACTTAGGAACTAAGGAAGCACATTGAAAGACTCTAGGGCTGGAGGAATAGTGGCGGCGCGTGGTATACATGTGTCGCCGCCACTAGTAGAGCGTAGGTTCACGCGCTGTCACCTAAAAAGATAAAAAATAGGTGGATCAAGTAGATCTCATTTTCTTCTTCATATATGTGCCAATAGTGTGGGGTACCGCCACTTGGAAAACCAAGAAAAATCCATAAACAATCGGTTTTATTGTTTTTTTTTAGATCTGCCTCTCTCTTTCTCTACTGTAATTTATGTTCTTCTATTTTTAGATCTACTCCTCTCTATTTACTACAAATGATAGTTGTTATGAGTGGAGGGAGGCTGATGACGCTGCCATGGGGAAGGGAAAAACGAGGGGAAGCTCACGTGTTGTCATTGTTGACAATGGCACTATTACTTCTCTCCACTACTAGTGGCATACGGTTTACGCAGGGAGTTCACGATGGCAGTGAGATGATTGAATGAAGAGAGGGGCTGTGTTTCAACCATGTATGGGTTGGTGCTGGTGATCAATAATGAGTTTAGGGAGAAGAAGCAAATGACCACTTTGCACTTATTGTGAGGGCTGATGATGTTGCTGAGAGGAGGAAAAGGAAGAGTTTTGTTCATCCTTAGTGTCAATTTTAGTTCACAAATGGGAGAGGAAGATGAGTTTGGACGGTGTATGGGTTGGTATTCCTTGGTTGGTTGGACAATGAAACAAGGATGGATGATTTTTATTTTTTATTTTGTCTTTGACAATGATGATGTCAAGGGAAAATAAATGAAAATGAGATTTTGTGTGTTGATACATCTTTTTTGGAAGGAAAATGGTGTTGGATTGATGGTGGTGGCCAAATGGTGGCTGGAGGAGAAAGATGGACTGTTAGGCCTGTGTGATTAAAGATGTGTTTTGTCTGGCTAGCAATTGGGCTTGTAAAAATAGAGGCTAGGGTTTTCTTATGTGTCGTGGCTAGGTTTCCACAAAAAGGGTTAGGGTGTTTTTATATGGCAGAGAGTGTGGAAATTCTATTTTATTCTTTTTTTTTCTAGCCTCCCCCCTCTCTGCACAATAAACACTTTTTTATAGGTGAACATTTTTGTCTTCTTTTCTAATTGCTTGGTCCAACAAGCAACCTAAATTCATTTTAATCCCTTGTCTTCTTCGTTTTCATTTTGCTACCTTAGTCTAAATATTTTTTATTTTTTTGAAAAGGGCAAAATCAACGCTAACTAAATGATAAAAATCAATAATTTTAAAAATAACATGTTAAAAGCTGAACACGTTGAAAAGAAATTTGAACCCTTTTGAGACAACGCTGAAAATAACGTAAATACATTAAGAATATATTTTTGATTTTTGTGTATATTGAAAATATTTAGAAAAAACAAGGGGTTAAAAATTGAGTTATAACATTAGAAACCACACCTAGTTTAGTGATTAACTTTTTTATCCAAACAACCTTTTTTTCTGCATCAAATATAGAGATGTATTCAGCTTCAGTTATAGAGTTTGTTATGGTCTCTTGTTTATAACCTTTTCAATTCACACCACCACCATTTAGATTAAAAATATATCTTGATCGAGATTTGCTATCATCAATATCTGATTGAAAACTATCTAAATAACCTTGAACTTCTAATTTATATTCTTCATAGATTAGAAAGACATTTTTAGTTATTCTTAAGTATTTAAGAATATTTTTCACTATCTTCTAGTGATTCTCACTAGAATAGATTGGTATCTATTTGTTATACTCAAAGCATAAGATACATCTAGTTTTGTACATAGCATCACATATATAATGGATCCTATAGCCGAAGCATATGGAATCCTTTCCATCCTATCTCTATCAATTTTTGTTTTAGAACACATATCTTTCAAGAGATGCATTTATTATGAAATAGGTAAGTATCCTCTCTTGGATTCTTTCGTATTAAACCATTTTAGCATCTTATTTTTGTACGTGGATTGGAACAATCCAAACAACCTTTTAGATCTATCTACATAGATCTTTATTCCCAATCTTGAAGAGAGCATATCTTCATGTGGAAAAAATCTTGAAGATGTAATATCTTCAAGTGGTGTAGAAATTTTGATATGGATTCATCAAGTGGTGAAAATATCTTGAAGAGAGAATATCTTCAAGTGGTGAAAAATCTTGATATGGATTCATCAAGTGATGTAAAAATCTTGGTGTGGATTCATAAAGCGGCTATTGTACTCTTAAACTTGAATTAGTGAAGAAATACAATATTCAATTACGGTTTAGTACTTGAGGTGTGGATGAAGGCTTGTCGAACCACGTTAAAAACGAGTTTGCAAATTCTCTCTCTTATCTCTTTACTTTAAGCACTTTAATTATATTATTGGTTATTGTGTCTATTTGAAGTAATTTGTATTATTTGTTAATATTAGTGATATACATAATTCAACCTCCCTTTGGATGTTATAGTTATCTTAATCATTGGACAACAATTTTGACATCCATTTGTCAATTCTTATAATCTTGGTATGAAGCTATAACAATCAAAATCCTCATGGGTTTTAACAGAACTATAGATATTGCTTTCATGTAGTTGGCAGGCTCATCAGATATGAGAAACTCGCCACCATCAGCTTCCATGAGAAGTTGACGTCTCAATGACGTATGACGTGTATTACTGGATCTGTAGAGTTCTTGTATTTCATATTGAACATCAAATGTTATAACCTCAAGTACTGGTTCTATTTGGATGTCGGTTTATGATTCTTTGACTTCATTAAATTCTATTTTTCTTTCACTACTCCTTTCGAAAACAAATTCTTTCTCTAGAATTGTAACATATTTTGAGACAAACACCTTTTGCTTAATGTGAGGGTAGAAATAATATTTAATTGATTCTTTTGGATATCCTACAAAATTGTAGTTATTTAACTTAGCTCCTAACGCTTCACATAAGCGTTATATTCCTAAATCTTTAAATATGATAGGTTTAATCTCTTACCATTCCACATCTCATATGGAGTCTTATCAATATATTTTGATAGAACCCTATTTAAAAGGTAAGCAATAGTTTGCATGATATAGCCCTAGAAAGAAGGTAAAAGGTTTGCATAGCTCATCATAGACCATACAATATCCAATATGATACAATTTCTCCTTTCAAAAACTCTATTAAGTTGTGGTGTTCTAGGAGGTGTCCATTGTGAGAGAATCCTATTATCTTTTAGATAATCTTGAAATATTTATCTCAAGTATTCACCACCTCGATTAGATCAAAGTATTTTGATACTCTTTCCAATTTGTTTTTCAACTTCATTTCTAAATCCTTTGAACCTTTCAAATGATTCACACTTCATTTCATTAAATACACATAACCATATCTAAACTTATCATTAATAAATGAAATGAAATAAATATATTCAACTATGACATAAATCGTTATTGGTTTACATATATCTGTATGTATTAGACCTCACAATTATTTAAACCTTTCACTCTTTATAGTAAACAGTGTTTTAAAGACCTAGAAATTTTGGTATGGATTCATCAAGTGGTGAAAAAATCTTGAAGAAAAAATATCTTCAAATGGTGAAAAATCTTGGTGTGGATTCATCAAGCGGCTATTGTACTCGTAATGAAAGCACCCAGCTATAACTTCACAGCCACCACCCAACCCTAGCGAACTCTTTACCAAAGCAACCAGGGAGACCAGATCTAGCCTAGTAGCATAAAAAAGGGAGCTCGGAGACTAGTATGCTATTTCATGCACGCATTCGTGTACAAACTAGCACGTAGTTCCTCTGATCCGAGATTCAAGCACTGAAAGACAGGGAGTGAGTGATTTTGTAAGCAAGCGATACCACTGGATGATTGTAAGCAAGCTTCTAAAAGAAAGAAGAGGATGAGAATCACGGCACAGGGCTACTACCACTGGAAGAAGAAAGCCTTTAATACCTGATAATGGAAAGAGCTTTTTTAATAGTCATCCAGTATAGAAAAAAAGACCTAACCACGGCCTTATAGTTAATTAACAAGAAAGCACGCTATCACTTATAGCTCATTCATTCGAGGGAGTACTTCTAGTGAATGAAGCACCAAGAAAGGTAGTTAAGAATGTGAGTA
>Ga0325401_1004591_pt1 | contig 13037 bp, 11 predicted proteins | sample PopdelMetagenome_FD_205666 | JGI IMG/M metagenome (GOLD analysis project Ga0325401, IMG submission 205666) | Populus deltoides microbial communities from Bellville, Georgia, United States - Xylem-PdKOR-R2 | ecosystem: Host-associated > Plants > Phyllosphere > Stem > Wood/Secondary xylem | place...
AGGCAGACCAGCAGGGGGGTGCGGGGGCGGCTGGTGGTCCGCCGCATCACGCGCTGTCGGCCAGCAGGCCGGGGGCGCGCTCGACCAGGGCCCGCTCGTCGGCGTAGGCCAGCCGGGCCGACAGCTCCGACAGCGGCACCCAGGCCACCTCGGTGACCTCGACGTCCTCGTCGGACAGCTCGCCGCCGGTGGCCCGCAGCAGGAAGTGGTGCACGGTCTTGTGCACGCGGCGCCCGTCGGCGACGAACCAGAAGTCGATGATGCCCAGCGGGGCCACGATCTCGCCGCGGATGCCGGTCTCCTCGGCGACCTCGCGCACGGCGGTGTCCTCCGGGGTCTCGCCCGCCTCGATGTGCCCCTTGGGCAGCGACCACAGCAGGCGGCCGCGCCGGTCGGTGCGGCCGATGAGGGCTGCGCGGGGGCCGGTGCCGTCGTCGTCGGCCACGACCAGACCGCCGGCCGAGGTCTCGTCGACCCGGCGCAGACGTCGGCCCGGGCGCCGTCGTCCGCCCGTCGGAGCCATGCTGTGCAGGGTAGCGCGACCGACCTCAGTAGCCTGGGCGGTCGTGTCCGACGAGCGCTCGCGTCCCGAACCCGCGCCGGTCCCCGAGGCCGTGCAGCAGACCGTCCGCGACCTGGTCGACCTCACCCCCGTGCTCGGCCTGGTCGGCGAGCGGTTCGCCGCCGCCGGCCACGAGGTGCACCTGGTCGGCGGCTCGGTCCGCGACGCCCTGCTGGCGGCCGGGTCGGGCGCGCCCCGGCTCGGCGACCTGGACCTGACGACCTCGGCCACCCCCGAGCAGACGCTGGCCGTGCTCGAGGGTGTGGGCAGTTCCACGTGGAACACCGGCATCGCGTTCGGCACGGTGGGGGTCGAGGTCCGCGGCGAGCGGCTGGAGATCACCACGTTCCGGGCCGACCGGTACGACCGGGAGTCGCGCAACCCCGAGGTCGCCTGGGGCACCTCGCTGCTCGACGACCTCGCCCGGCGCGACTTCACGGTCAACGCGATGGCGGTCTCGCTGGGCCCCGACCGCACGGTCACCGACCCGTTCGGCGGGCTGGGTGACCTGCTCGCCGGCCGGTTGCGCACCCCGGGCCGGGCCGAGGACTCGTTCGCCGACGACCCGCTGCGCATGCTGCGGGCGGTCCGCTTCGTCGCCCAGCTCGGGCTCGTCCCGGTGCCCGAGGTGGTCGAGGCCATGACGGCGCTGGCCCCCGAGCTGGGGCGGATCACCGCCGAGCGGGTGCAGCAGGAGTTCTCCCGCACGTTGCTCAACGACGCCCCCCGCGCGGCGCTGGACCTCTTCGTCTCCACCGGGCTGGCCGACGTCGTGCTGCCCGAGCTGTCGGCGCTGCGGATGGAGATCGACGAGCACCACCAGCACAAGGACGTCTACACCCACTCGCTCACCGTGCTCGACCAGGCGATCGCCCTCGACCTGGCCGACCCGGACTCGCCCTCGCCGGACCTGGTGCTGCGGCTGGCTGCGCTGCTGCACGACATCGGCAAGCCGGCCACCCGCCGGCACGAACCGCGCGGGCGGGTCTCCTTCCACCACCACGAGGTGGTCGGGGCCAAGCTCGTGCGCAAGCGCCTGCTGGCGCTCAAGTACTCCAAGGAGGTCGTGGAGCAGGTCTCGCGGCTGACCTTCCTGCACCTGCGCTTCCACGGCTACGGCTCGGGCGAGTGGACCGACTCCGCCGTGCGGCGCTACGTCACCGACGCCGGTGACCTGCTCCCCCGGCTGCACAAGCTGGTGCGCTCGGACTCCACCACGCGCAACAAGCGGCGGGCGGCGGCCCTGTCGGCGACCTACGACTCGCTCGAGCAGCGCATCGCCGAGCTCTCGGCCGCCGAGGACCTCGCCCGCGTGCGGCCCGACCTCGACGGCAACCGGATCATGGAGCTGCTGGACATCCCGCCCGGCCGCGAGGTGGGCGAGGCCTGGCGGTTCCTCAAGGAGCTCCGCCTCGAGCGCGGCCCGCTGGACCCCGAGGTGGCCGAGGCCGAGCTGCTCAGCTGGTGGCGCTCGCGCTGACCGCAGCGGGGGGCGTGGTCCACACCTGCCGGCGCAGGGTGTTGGCCACGGCCGCGGCGAGGTAGAGGACGCCCACCAGCACGAGCGCGGGCACGCTGGCCCCCGACCCGGGCAGCGCGAGGGCACCCACCACGAGGGCCGCGACGAAGGTGACGTTGAAGACGGCGTCGTAGACGGAGAAGACTCGGCCCCGGAAGTCGTCGTGCACGACCTCCTGCAGGGTGCTGTCCACGCAGATCTTCACCGCCTGGGCGACGAACCCGAGCAGGAACCCGGCCGCCACGATCGTCGGGGCCAGGAACGGCAGGCCCAGGCCCAGCTGACCGGCGGCACCCAGCAGCAGCACCCCCGTCGTCCACCGGCCCTTGCCCCACCGGCGGACGGCGGGCGGGGTGAGCGCGGCGGCCAGCAGCGTGCCGACGGCGCCCGCGGCGAGCACCTGGGCGATGCCGGGCAGCCCGACCGGGAACAGCGAGCCGACCGGCTCGAGGTGGTTGCGGTAGAGCAGCAGCGTGAGCAGGGTCAGCACCCCGAAGCAGACCCGGTGCACGGCCATGAGCAGCAGCACCCACGTGGCCGCCCGCGACCCCAGCACGTGGCGGGCACCGGCGCGCAGCCCGTGCAGCACGTCGCGCGCGGACACCGTGGCCGCCCGGGAGGTGTGGTCGGGACCCAGGTAGGGGCGGGCGAACCCGGCGACGACGGCCGAGCCGAGCAGGTAGGGCCCGGCCGCGCACAGCGCCAGCAGCGCGTACCCGCTGTCGCCGGCCGACAGCAGCGACTGCACCCCGATGGCCACCCCGCCGCCGAGCACCGTGGACACCGCGCCGGCGGTGGTGCTCAGCGCGTTCGCCGACACCAGGGAGGGCCGGTCGCAGGTGTGCGGCAGCCCGGCCGACAGCGCCGACAGCACGAAGCGGTTGACCGAGAACACCGCCAGGCCGGCCAGGTAGAACGCCGGGCCGTCGACGCCGGCCCACACCAGCGCGGCCACCCCGACCACCAGCAGCGCCCGGACGGCGTTGGCCACCACCAGCACCTGGCGACGGCTCCAGCGGTCCAGCCACACCCCGGCGAAGGGACCCAGCACGGAGTAGGGCACCAGCAGGATCGCGAAGCCGGCGGCGACGTCGACGGGGTCGGCGGCGCGCTGGGGGTTGAACAGCACCGTGCCGGCCAGGGCCGCCTGGAACATGCCGTCGCCGAACTGGGAGGCCAGGCGGGTCAGCAGCAGCCGCCGGAAGTCGGCGCGGGCGAGCAACCGGCGTGCCACCGCGCCCCGTCCCGCCACACCCGCACCCTACGGGCGCGGGCGGGCACCCCACCGGGGCCGGTCCTGGGGCACACTGGGCGCGATGAACGCGGTGCCCCCGTCGCCCGACCCGGACCGCCGACCCGCCGCATCCGCCGCGGGCCGGCACCCCGGCGCGACCGCCCCGAGGATCTCCATCGGCTCCCTCGACGACGTCGGTCCCGGCTCGTTGCTGGTCGCGATGCCGTTGCTGACCGACCCCAACTTCGCCGGCACCGTCGTCTACGTGGTCGACCACTCCAGCACCGGCACGGTCGGGGTGGTGCTGAACCGGCCCAGCGAGGTGCGCATCGCCAACGTCCTGCCGGCCTGGTCGTCCCTGGCCGTCGAGCCGGGCGTCTTCCACCTGGGCGGGCCGTGCGAGAGCGAGACGGCGCTGTGCCTGGCGGCCGGCGAGGGCGGGGTGCCGGGGCTGCAGCCCGTGGGCGACGGCGTCCACCTCGTCGACCTCGACGTCGACCCCGAGCAGGTGGCCGGCGGCGTCGACGGCCTGCGCGTGTTCGCCGGCTACGCCGGGTGGTCCCCGGGCCAGCTCGGCGGCGAGATCGCCGAGGGGGCGTGGGCGTGCGTGCCCGGCGGGCCGGCCGACGTGCTGGCCGCCGACGGTGGTGGCACCCGGTCCTGGCACCGGGTGCTCGGGCGGCAGACCGGCCCGCGCGGCGTGCTGCGCACCGCGACCCCGGAGCCGACGCACAACTGAGGGCAGCTCCTGGTCGGCCCGGCGCCCCAGGTGCCCCAGGGGTCTCGCACGAGGGGTGCGGTTCTGGCAGACTGCGGGCTGCGGGAGGGACGGTCTGGGGAAGAGACCGTCCCTCCCGTTCCCACGTCCCGGCCCCGCTCGGGTCCGCTCAGAAGCCCAGCTCGGCGGCGACCTGCGGGTAGTCCGCCGCCGCGGCCGTCTCGGCGTCGCTGGGCAGCGTGATCGTGCGCGGCCCGTGGTCGCCGAGGGTGATCGTCACGTCGAAGGTCTGGTCGGGCAGCCGGGTCTGGTACTGCACGAGCATCTGGTCCGACGCCGACACGACCACGGTGGCGCCGGAACCCGTGCGGTAGACGGCGCAGAGCTCGCCGTCGACGGTCTGCTGCCCCTGCCAGGTGTAGCCCCGCTCGAGGATGGCCCGGGGGTCGTCGTCGGCACGCTGCGAGAGCCGCGGCAGCAGCTGGACGAGCACGTCGACCAGGGAGGCCGTGCCGTCGGCCTTCGTGGTGGACAGCGGTCGGCGCAGGTAGGTGGTGTCCAGGCGCCCGGCGGCGGCCAGCGCCTCGGTGAGCCCGGGGACGTCGCCGTACCAGAGGTCGGCGCTGCTGAAGAACAGCGTGCGGGTCTCGTCGGGCCGGTCGCGGAACGTGGTCACCGCCTGGGCGCGGCCGTTGCCCTGCTTGAAGTCGATCTCGCCGGTGAGGGTGAGCACGGTGCCCTCGGCGTACGGGGCGGTGATGGTGACGTCGGCGCCGCCGGAGGTGAAGTTGCGGTGCAGCAGCCCGGCCAGGGTGTCGGCCTCCTCCTCGGTGACCGGGTCGCCCGGGGTGCGGGTGGCCGCCGACCCGTCGCTGCACCCGGCCAGCACGACGGCGACCAGGGCGAGCAGCAGGACGATCAGACGAGGTCGGGCCGGCATGCCCCCAGCGTACGAAGGCATGCCGGCCCGGTCGGTCAGCGCTCGACGGTGCCGGCGATGAAGGCCTCGACCGCGTCGCGGGCCTCGGAGTCGCTGTACTGCACCGGCGGGCTCTTCATGAAGTACGAGGACGCCGACAGGATGGGGCCGCCGATCCCGCGGTCCTTGGCGATCTTCGCGGCGCGGACGGCGTCGATGATGATGCCGGCCGAGTTCGGGGAGTCCCAGACCTCGAGCTTGTACTCCAGGTTCAGCGGGACGTCGCCGAACGCACGGCCCTCGAGCCGGACGTAGGCCCACTTGCGGTCCGACAGCCACGGCACGTGGTCCGAGGGGCCGATGTGCACGTTGTCCTTGCCCATGTCGCGGTCGACCTGGCTGGTGACGGCCTGGGTCTTGGAGATCTTCTTGGACTCCAGGCGCTCGCGCTCGAGCATGTTCTTGAAGTCCATGTTGCCGCCCACGTTGAGCTGCATCGTGCGGTCGAGCTGCACGCCGCGGTCCTCGAACAGCTTGGCCAGCACGCGGTGGGTGATGGTGGCGCCTACCTGGCTCTTGATGTCGTCGCCGACGATCGGCACACCGGCGGCGGTGAACTTGTCGGCCCACTCCTTCGTGCCGGCGATGAACACCGGGAGCGCGTTGACGAAGGCCACACCGGCGTCGAGGGCGGCCTGGGCGTAGAACTCGGCCGCCTGCTGCGAGCCCACGGGCAGGTAGCAGACCAGGACGTCGGCACCGGACTCGCGCAGCGCCGCGACGACGTCGACCGGCTGCTCGTCGGACTCCTCGATGGTCTCGCGGTAGTACTTGCCCAGGCCGTCGAGGGTGGTGCCGCGCTGCACCGTGACGCCCAGCGGCGGGACGTCGCAGATCTTGATCGTGTTGTTCTCGCTGGCGCCGATGGCCGCGGACAGGTCCTGGCCGACCTTCTTGGCGTCGACGTCGAACGCGGCGACGAACTGCACGTCGGAGACGTGGTACTCGCCGAACCGGACGTGCATGAGGCCGGGGACGCTGTGCGTCTCGTCGGCGTCCTTGTAGTACTCGACGCCCTGCACGAGCGATGCGGCGCAGTTCCCGACGCCGACGACGGCGACCTTGACCGATCCCATGGGTCCTCCTCGATGCCGGCACGCGGGCGCGGCTGGTTGTGGTGTGGGGTCGGCCACCTGTCCGAGGTGGCAGACCCCGCGTCGGGACGAACATACGGGGTGCTTTGTCAGGTTGCATACCGACCCCTTTGTCACGTCGATGCGGGCGGTCCCGGCTCGTACGCTGGTCGGGTGCCTCGCCGATCGACGGTCGACTACGCGCTGCGCAAGCGCGCGTTGCTGGCCGACGTCCGACGCGGTCGGGTGGCCCTGGCCGAGGTCTGCGACGCGGCCCCGCAGCTGGCCCAGGCCGCGAAGTTCCACGGCGAGGACACCGGGGAGGCCTGCCCGGTGTGCGACCGGCGCCGCCTGACCAGGGTCAACTTCGTCTACGGTGATGCCCTGGGCACCATCGCCGGGCAGGCCAAGCGGGACGCCGAGCTGGCCCGCATGGACGCCGCGCAGGACGAGTTCTCGGTGTACGCCGTCGAGGTCTGCCGCAGCTGCGGCTGGAACCACCTGGCCAGCTCCTACGTCCTCGGTGCGGTGCCCGAGCCCGGCCGCGCGCCCCGGCGCGCCCGGCGCCGCAGCCTCCCGGACTGAGACCCCGCCGCGCGCGAGGACGGAACGGTCCGGGCCGTCCACAGCTCCACACGTCATCCTGGTCGCGTCACCCCGGGCCCACCCGGGGCGACGCCGCACCGCCCACCGAACCGAGAGAGGGGCCCCCGCCGTGCCTCCCCACGACGAGACCTCACCCGTCGGCCCGCCCGCCGGCTCGGTGCGCCGTCCCCCGCCCGCCCGCGCCGGCCGCACCGGCGGCGGTGGGCGCCCCGACCCGCGCCGCCCCGACCCGCGCTCGGCGCGCCGCGGTGACCGCGGCCGCACCACCGCCTCCCGCGGCGACGGCGCCGCCACGGTGTCCGCGCGCCCGCCGGCCGGGAAGAAGGCCGGCAAGAAGGGCAAGCGCACGGCGAAGCAGAAGCGCCGGCGGATCTACAAGGTCCTCGCCTCGCTGGTGCTCGGCGGCCTGCTGCTGCTCGGCGTGTTCGTGGGCGTGGTCTACGCCAACACCAAGGTGCCCAGCCTCGACGACGTCTCCCAGGCTCAGACCACGATCGTCTACTACTCCGACGGCACCACCGAGATGGCCCGGTTGGGCAGCGAGAACCGCATCGCGGTGAGCCTGGACCAGGTGTCCGAGCCCGCCCGCGACGCCATCCTGGCCGCGGAGAACCGCAACTTCTACTCCGACCCCGGCATCTCGATCACCGGCATCGCCCGGGCGGCCTGGAACAACCTGACCGGCGGGTCGACGCAGGGCGGGTCGACCATCACCCAGCAGTACGTGAAGAACACCCTGCTGACCGCCGACCAGACGTTCAGCCGCAAGTTCCAGGAGCTGTTCCTGGCGGTCAAGCTGGACAACAACTACTCCAAGGACGAGATCCTCGAGGGGTACCTGAACACCATCTACTTCGGTCGCGGCGCCTACGGCATCCAGGCCGCGGCGCAGACCTACTTCGGCGTCGACGCCAGCGCGCTCACCGCGCAGCAGGGCGCGGTGCTCGCCGTCCTGGTCCGCAGCCCCAGCGCCTACGACCCGGCGAACAACCCCGAGGGCGCGCAGGACCGCTGGGGTCTGGTGCTCGACGGCATGGTGGAGCAGGGCTGGCTGAGCTCGGCCGAGCGCTCGGCGTCGACGTACCCGACCGTGCTCGCGGTCACCGGTTCCTCGCTGGGCGTCCCCGACGGCCCCGAGGGGCTGGTCGTCCAGCAGGCGCTCAGCGAGGTCGAGTCGCGGCTGGACCTGACCCAGGACCAGCTCATCAGCAGCGGCTACCGGATCGTCACCACGATCAACCCGACCTACCAGCAGGCCGCCGTCGAGACGGTGAACTCCGTGATGGACGGCGAACCCGGCACTCTGCGGCAGGCCCTGGTAGCCGTCGACCCCCGCACCGGCGGCGTCGTCGCCTACTACGGCGGCAGCTCGGGCACCGGCTTCGACTACGCGGACAACCCCCGCCCGCCGGGCTCGTCGTTCAAGCCCTACGTCATGGCCACCGCGCTCGAGCAGGGCATCGCCATCGACTCGCGGCGCAACGGCAGCTCGCCGCAGACCTTCTCCGACCGCACCCAGCCCGTGCGCAACTCCGGCGGTGCCTCGTGCGCGGACTGCACGCTGGTGCAGGCGATGACCCGGTCACTGAACACCACGTTCTACGGCCTGGCGCTGGAGGTCGGGGCGGACAACGTGCGCCAGACCGCGCTGACCGCGATGGGCCTCGGGGAGACCTGGCAGCCCACCTCCAACCCCTCCTTCACCAACCAGAAGGTGCTGGCCGGCCCCGAGGGCGGCACCGGTGCCGCGATCGGCATCGGCCAGTACGAGGTCCGCCCGATCGACCAGGCCGTGGGGTTCGCGACGCTGGCCAACGGCGGCGTGCGGCACGCGACGCACTTCGTCTCGCAGATCACCGACTCCGAGGGCGGTGTCGTGCTGGCGCCCGAGGCGGCGGTGGACGCCGGCACCCAGGCCGTCCCGGCCGACGTCGCCAGCGACACCACGCTGTCGACCGAGGGCGTCGCGCAGTACTCCAAGCGCTCCCTCGACGACGACCGCCCGGTGGCCAGCAAGACCGGTACCCAGGGTCAGCAGGACAGCACCGTGAACAGCACCGACGCCTGGATGGTGGGCTACACCCCGTCCATCTCGACGGCGGTGTGGATGGGGTCCGACGACAACTCGGCCATCGAGAACGCCAACGGGTCGCCGATCTTCGGCGCGGGGCTGCCCGGCCAGATCTGGCAGGAGTTCATGGACAGGGTGCTCGACGGCACCCCGGTCGAGGAGCTGCCGACCCGTCAGCTGATCGACGGCGACACCGGCGAGGGCGTGGCCGAGCAGACCACCGAGGCCCCGCGGACCACCGAGGCCCCCGCCACCACGCAGGCGCCGGCGCCGAGCACCACGGAGGCCCCGGCCCCCACCACCACGACGCCCGCCGCGCCGACCACCACGGCGGCACCCACGACGACCGCGCCGTCGACGTCCACACCGGCCGGGGTGCTGCCCATCCCCGGTCAGGGCCAGGGCGGCGGCCAGCCGGGTGGCTGATCGACCCGGCACGGCAGGATGACGCCGTGAGCACGCACGACACGGGCCCGTCCCCGGCCGACCAGCCGGAGGGCGGGCCCGCGCCGTCCCCGGAGCCCCCGGCCGGGCCGCGCAGCAGCCCACCGCAGGTCGCCGCGCCGCCGTGGCCCGACCGGGTGGTGCCCACCTGGACCGACCCGGTGGCCGCGCAGGCCAGCGAGGCGCTCGGTGGGCCGTGGGGCCGGCACGCCGTGACCGGGCGGGCGCTGTTCTGGACCCCGCTGCGGGCCTGCTTGCTGTTCTGCGTGGTCGGCCTGGCCCTGGCCTGGTCCAAGCAGTACCCCTGCTCGGACGGCGACTGGACGGGCTCCAAGCAGTACACCCACTTCTGCTACTCCGACACCGTGCCGCTGTTCGGCCTGCGCGGGCTGGCCGAGGGTCGGGTGCCCTACCTGCAGTCGCCGCTGGAGTACCCGGTGCTCACCGGCGGGTTCATGTGGGTGGCCTCGGTGCTGGCCCGCGGCTACGACTCGCTGGCCAGCACGGTGGGCCTTCTGCCGACCGTCGTGCCGGTGCAGAGCTACTACGTGGTCACCTGCCTGATGCTGAGCATCTGCGCGCTGCTGATCACCCGGTCGGTGGTCGGGCTGGCCGGTCGGCGTCCGTGGGACGCCGCGATGATCGGGCTCTCGCCGCTGCTCGTGGTGCACGCGTTCACCAACTGGGACCTCTTCGCCGTGGCCCTGGCGTCGCTGGCGATGTGGGCGTGGGCCCGCTCGCACCCGGTGCTGGCCGGGGTGCTCGTCGGTCTCGGCACGGCCGCCAAGCTCTACCCGGTGCTGCTGCTCGGCGTGCTGCTCGTGCTCTGCCTGCGCACCGGCAAGCTGCGGGCCTGGGCGACCACGGCGGTCGCCGCGGCCGGGGCCTGGGTGCTGGTCAACGCCCCGATCGCACTGCTGGCGCCGGACAACTGGCGCGAGTTCTTCGCGCTCAACGACAGCCGGCCGGCCGACCCGGACACGCTGTGGAACATCGCGCTGAACGCCACCGACTTCCGGCTGTTCGACGGCCCGCTCGCCGCGGGCCAGTCGCCCACGGTGCTCAACACGTGGGTGGCGGTGGCCACCCTGCTGGTCTGCGCCGCGGTGGGCTGGCTGGGCCTGGCCGCCCCCGTGCGGCCGCGCGTGGCCCAGCTGGCGTTCCTGCTGGTGGCCGGGTTCCTGCTGGTCAACAAGGTGTGGAGCCCGCAGTACTCGCTGTGGCTGTTGCCGCTGGCGGTGCTGGCCCGCCCGGCCTGGCGCTCGCTGCTGGCCTGGCAGGCCACCGAGGCGGTGCTGTGGGTGCCGCGGCTGCTCTGGTACCTGGGCACCGACAACAAGGGCGTCGACGTCCAGTGGTTCTTCCTGGCCGTCGGGGTGCGCGACGCGGCCGTGCTGGTGCTGGTCGGGCTGGTCGTGCGCGACGTGTGGCGCCCGGAGCTGGACCGGGTGCGGCGCAGCTGGCCGGGCACCGACGACCCGGCCGGGGGTCCGCTCGACGGCGCCGCCGACCGGTTCGTCCTACGCAAGCGCCCGGCGAAGCAGCGCGATCTCAGCACTGTGGGAGGCGGCGTCGCCCGGGGTCTCGAGGACGACGGGGCAGCCGGCCGACCGGGCGACCCCGAGCAGTAGCTCGACGGGGATCTGGCCCTCGCCCAGCGGGGCGTGCCGGTCGCGCATCGAGCCGGCCTCGTCGCGGCTGTCGTTGAGGTGCACGAGGTCGATGCGGCCGGTGATCGCCCGCACGTCGTCGACCACCGTGCCGAGGTCCCAGCCGGCGGCCCAGGCGTGGCACGTGTCCAGCACGAACCCGGCACCGAACTCGCCGACGGCCTCCCACAGGCGGGCGACGGCGTCGAGCTCGCGGGCCATGGCCTTCTCGCCGCCGGCGGTGTTCTCCACCAGCACCGGGACCGGGAAGCCGCCCTCGCCGGCCTGCCGCTCGAACAGCTTGCGCCAGTTGTCGAACCCGGCCGCCGGGTCGTCGGCGCCGGTGACGTGCCCGCCGTGCACCACCATGCCGGCGGCCCCGACCGCGGCCGAGGCGGCTGCGTGCTGGCCCAGCAGCTTGCGGCTGGGGATGCGGATGCGGTTGTTGGTCGAGGCCACGTTGAGCACGTAGGGGGCGTGCACGAACACGGTGAGGTCGGCGGCCTGCAGCTCGGCGGCGTCGGGCCGCTCCCGCGGGGCCTTCCAGCCCTGGGGATCGGCCAGGAACACCTGGACGGCGCTCGCGTCGACCTCGGCGGCGCGGGCCAGCACGCCGCCGTCGTCGACCTCGTTGCCCTCGGTGAGACCCGAACCGACGTGGACTCCTACCGGGTGTGACGACATGCCCCCGAACCTAGGCGGTGGGTCCGACGTCGAGATGCGTGCGTATCTCGTAGGTCACACACTCGTTCCAGCTTGTGATAGGTGTTACCCGCAGGTACTACCAGCGGGTAACCGTGCACCAGGTCTCGACGGAGAGGCGCAGGACATGCAGAGCGGACGGATCGGACGCACGGCCAGGCGCGGCATCGCCGTGCTCACGCTGGGATGGCTGCTGGCGATGGCCGGTTCGGTGCTGGCCGCCCCGACCGCCAGCGCGGCCCCCACCGCCACGGTCGAGATCAGGACGCTCACCCCGCCGGTCGTGAGCATCGACGCCGGCGGCACCGCCACGTTCGTGAACTCGGTGGCCTCCTACCCCGCCAGCATCACGCTGCCGCTGGTCGGCACCCTCGGCGCCACGGTCTACACCGACATCGCGGTCACCTTCAACGGCAGCACGCAGTCCCTGCAGCCGGGGCAGTCGGCCAGCTACACGTTCCCGGGCAGCACGGTCGGCGCCATCACCTACACCTACCGGGTGGTCTCGGGCACCAACCTGTCCGCGACGGTGCTGAACCAGCTGGTCAACGGCATCGTCGGCACGCTGCCGCCGCTGCCGGTGGGCACGCCCTTCGTGGTGAACACCCTGGTCCCGCTGCCGAACCTGCCCTCGGCGAACCTGCCCCAGCTGCCGCCGGTGAACGTGGCCGTGCCGAGCACGCCGGTCGCCGTCCCCACCGCCCCGCCGGTCACCGGCGGCGACACCGGCGGGGGCGGGACCACCGTCGAGACCCCGCAGACCGAGGCACCCGCCCCGGCCGGCGACGGCACCGGCTACGCCTACTCCCTGCCCGGCACCACGGGCCAGCTGGCCCCGGTCGACACCTCGGCCGCCGCGGCCTTCGACCCCTCGCGCTTCACCACGGGCGGTTCGGCCTCCTCCTCCGGCGGCAGCGGGGGCGGCGGCGGTCCGGGCAGCTACGACGGCGCCTCGGTGCCGGTGTTCGGCCAGCTGGCCGGCCTGAACGGCTCCTCGCTGCCCAGCGGCGACGGCGTCGAGGTCGCCTCCGACTCCTCGGCCAGCACCCCCGACCCGGCGTTGTCGGTGCCCGCCCTGGCCGCGGTCGTCGCCCTGGCCGGGGTGACCGCAGCGCTGGTGCGCACGCACCTCTCCCAGCGCGCCGCCAGCCGCAGCTGACGCCTGTTATCATGGGCGTTGCGCTCCTGACCGGTTGCTGTTCCGGGCCGTCGGGGGCGCGACGCGTGCAAGCCCTCCTGCTGCAGACACTCTGCAGCCGCTGAGACCAGAGGAGGTGGGGTTCTCCGTGCGTCACTACGAATTGATGATCATCCTCGATCCCGAGCTGGAGGAGCGTTCGATCGCTCCCAGCCTCGACCGGTTCCTCTCCGTCGTCACCAACTCCGGTGGCACCGCGAAGACCGAGATCTGGGGCCGTCGCCGCCTGGCCTACGAGATCAAGAAGAACGTCGAGGGCATCTACGCCATCGTCGACATCCA
>Ga0325401_1004598_pt1 | contig 13028 bp, 5 predicted proteins | sample PopdelMetagenome_FD_205666 | JGI IMG/M metagenome (GOLD analysis project Ga0325401, IMG submission 205666) | Populus deltoides microbial communities from Bellville, Georgia, United States - Xylem-PdKOR-R2 | ecosystem: Host-associated > Plants > Phyllosphere > Stem > Wood/Secondary xylem | place...
TATATAAAACCTAACTTAAATAAAGTTCCAAATCGGTGAGCCATGGAATTAACCATTGAAGATATTCGATACTCATTATTTATGGGTTACACCACATTGAAGATACACCACATTTATGGGCGTATTGGACACTTCTTTTTTCAGCTCTCATTTATTTTATTATTATTTCAATTATTAAGTGTTTGTTTAGGAATATAGTTGGTGTGTATTTTTAAAACTTTTTATTTTTTTAAGATTTAAATTTATTTTTATTATTTATTTATTTATTTTAATATACTAATACTAAACATAAAAAATATTATTTTAATAAATTCTAAATCAAAAAATATTTTATTCACTTTATAATATACACTGCAACAACAAGCATAAAACGAAAAGGATAAGGATGACATAATCAATTCTAAGAGATGTAGTTCAATTGATCAGGTTTTAAGTTTATTTTTTAAAAATTATCAGTTCGAGTCTAACAAATCTCAGAGTCATTGGAGGCTTATATGATCATTAACTTCAAGACTCATGGGATTAATCAAGGTACACGTAAATTGATCCGGACACACCCATTAATCTTTAAAAAAAAAAATGACACAATCATGTAGACCATCTCTTTCCTTGCCACCTGTATTTATTTCCTCCTCCTCTCTCTCTCTCTTTCTCTCTCTCCCCCTTGCCCTTTTAATAATGTTTCGTTTATCTTATGTAGAAACAAAACACAATTAAAAACCCCACCACTGTTGTCTGACAGAGACTCAAATCCTGCCGCGGCTTTATCTTCAGATCAAGTAAACAAAGCAGTTCCATACGCGTAAATTGCTTTAAACTAATCTCTTTAACACCAAATCTCAATCTGGGTCTCTCTCCCTTTTAGCCGCCTCCTCCTCCACTTCAATCCTCCATTCATTTTCCCCCTTCTCAATAGTATAATTTTATCTGCTTCTGACAGAGCTTTTTGGGAGTGTTTTTTTTTTTTTTTTAATTGATTCCCATTTGTATTTTAAATTCTTGTTTTGTTAGTGACTGTCTCTAAAACATGTGGGGTTTTATTCTTTGCCTCCTAAACAAAGGCAAATGCTTATCTTTTTGGATCTAAAGTTGTGATTTTTGGGGTACAATATGGAGCATGTTTATTTATAGTTTAGCTCTTTTCTATCAAAGTGGTATCCTGTTTTCCATTTCTTTAACTTGACTAGTTAGCTGTTTACCCTGCTTCAAAAGAGCGATAGCTAAACTTTTGCTCTTGTTCAGTTTGTTGATGTTATTTCATCTACTTTTAGTATAGAGTAAGAAATGGGATCTAGTAATGTGTTTTACTCTGGAGAGTTCAATTTGGATGCCAAGTGGCTCGTTGATCCTAAGCTTCTATTTGTTGGGCCAAAGATTGGAGAAGGTGCTCATGCTAAAGTATATGAAGGGAAGTAAGTCAAACTTCTTGAAGTCTTTGTTTTTTTGTTTCCAAATTGCAGCTCTTGAATCTGATTAACTTTATTACTGGATTTTTCTCTCATCTTTTTAGACTAAACCAAAATTTAACCATTTTTTAGCTGATCAATTGAGAAAAACTATTGCATATATATCAAATCCCATGTTTTTAGTTTTATTTTCAATTACATGCCTGCTTATCAGATCATTTGACTGAAGTTTTTGATGCTGTTGCTTAAACATTCTTCTTCTTCTTCTTCTTCTTCTTCTTTTCTTGTAGTTTAGATCATTTGCTAAATGGTGGATTGCTATGTGCAGTAATCTCGTTCTGGAATTTATGAATTTTCTTTTGATAGGTACAAGAATCAAAATGTTGCCATTAAAATTGTACATGGAGGAGAAACCCCAGAAGAGATTGCCAAGAGACAAGCTCGGTTTGCAAGAGAGGTTGCAATGTTATCTAGAGTTCAACACAAAAATCTAGTGAAGGTTATTTTTATTGCAATACCATTTCTTGCATTTGATTTTCAGCATTAAAGGGTTGTTAGTGAATTAATTTTACCATGTTGTTAGTTAACATTTGTTGAAGTGGTCAAATACCAAATAACGGGACTGCTGGGTTTGCTCTTGTTAATTAATTTTACTATGTTTTACCAGTTTATTGGTGCTTGCAAGGAGCCTGTCATGGTGATAGTAACTGAGCTTCTTTTAGGTGGGACATTGCGCAAATACTTGCTGAACATGCGACCAAGGTGCTTGGAAATGCGTGTTGCTTTTGGGTTTGCTCTTGATATTGCTCGTGCTATGGAATGCTTACACTCCCATGGGATCATTCATCGTGACCTAAAACCTGGTATGATAAATTTCTTGCTTGTGTTCCTTAGACTTTTGAGCTTGTGAAGTTTGTACAAGTAGCATTTTGTGAGAGGCTTATAAACTTGCTAACTAGTCCCACATGGTTTGATGGACATCTGTCTTTGTGAGCTTTGGGACTTGTATCGTGCATACATTTAGTGCAAGTTGTCAACTAATTGCTGAATATAACAGTTGGAATATTGTCTCAAGAGGGTACCTACTGTAATTTCTGTTCTCTTTGCCTTTCCATTTGAATTGCAAACAATGCATGTTGGGTTGCTTTCATATAATACCACCACCAAAAAAGAAATGCTTTCATATAAATGCCTTTTTTTCAGTTGTTTTAGTGAAACTCACTCTGCTCGGGTATGGCAGTTTATTACCTTGACTTCCTAATTTCACTAGTCGATTGGCCCCACGTTATTGGGGATTTGTATTTTCCAGACAGTATGATTTTTAGTCTGTTTCCAATTGTTTTTTTAAATAAAGATTCTCTCTTGCAAGAGAGGTAATATCCATTTAAATAAGCAATTGATCAGAGAGCATAATAATTGGGACTTGAAAAATACAAGTATAGATAGATGTGTGACTACTTTATGAGTATCTTGGATCCAAAATATCTTTCTAATAATTAAATTGAGGTGGAAACACAATTAAGTTGCCCCTGCGATGTAGAAACAGACAATAAGATCACCAACTCAAATTTTGAGGTAACCAAAGCAAGAGAAGCACACTCAATCTTAGAGAAAACTCTGCTTCTTTTTTTTTCCGTCAATAATAATACAATAAAACTGAAAGTCTCTTAGGGTGCTTATTTATAAACACCCAATAAAATAAGTCTTGATAAAAATAGGAAACATAAGGAACCTAGAATTTTAAAATTAAACCCTATATTTCTTTCTAAAATAAGTATTCCTAAACAATCTACATGGACCCTCATCAACCTGTTTCTTGCTATTGCGCATGATGACATTTTGCAAAATAGGAGACAATAAGCTGCCCAAAGGATATCCATATCCCCTACATTCACTTCAAAGATCTCAATGAGTTTCTTTCTCTAGTTAACAAAATATATCTTTTGAAACTTATCTTGAGTTGTATTTAAAATGAATCCAAGTATCAAATCAATCATCTGGCCTGTGCATTTGAAAGTTCACAAATTATCATGATTTTACATGATAATAGAAAATTCTATTTTGGTCAGGTCTAAATTGATTATACTACATTTCACTTGCTTTTCTTGTGTGATTGAACAAAACTTGATGAAATTTTTGTTTATGGTTCTTTTATTCCTTAATACAAGGAATTGATTGCCAAGAGGAATAGTAAGCGCTTCAATGTTATGTATTTAATAGGCACCTCTTTATACTTATTTTCTAAGATACTGCATGATAGCAATTAGATTCGACTTTATGTCATAAGCTTGTACTGATTGTTATATCTGCTGGATAGAGATGGGCATAGTAGGGGAACTGGCAAGCATTACATTTAATCTTTTTCAGTGACATGTGCAAGTCTGAATACTTGATCAGCACTAGTAAGCAGCCAGGAAATAAACTTCACAAAAGGTTTATATAATGTTTGATAGAATCAGATTCAAAGCATTGAAGGAATTGTCTTTGTTTCTTCTTGTTTCACCTCATGTTTTCTGGACCTTTTTACTTGATCTCTTGAATATATGCACTCCATAAAGATGTCCTTGTGCAGTGCTAAAATGAACGGATGGCCTTACAGCCATGTTTAGAGAGCTTCTAGTTTGTGCAATTTCAATTCTATTTGAGCACCTCTCTTGTTTGGGAAGTTTAAACTTGCCGAGTTCAAGGAAAATGATTTACGAACAAACTTTTTATACTAAATTTCCTTGCAAAATGATCTGTCAACATGTAAGTGGTAGAGTGTGGGTTCCATAAATTTGAAATATTGGTCTAACATTACAAGGTAACTGCTACATGTGTTTGTATGAAAAGTTTGTTTTTTGGCTTCACTCTGAGGTTTTTCAACATTTAATATTTCTGTACAAAAGTAAATTGCACTCGTCCATTAGTAGAATTCAATTTTACTCAATTTGTCGCTAAAAAGGCTCCATCATCACTACATTTAGACAAACAACCAGGTACATGGGCAAAGAGCATAAATCATCTCTGAGAAAAACTTTCAAGCATCATCACTGTCAGCCATAAAATTCTAGTGCCATAAACACTATTTGTGTTTTCTCTGCAACAAATCAGACGTAGCAAAGTGTGAGAGATAAGAAATCAATATCTCCATAGAAAGAGACACAGACAATTTAGCTGGAGAGGATAGGTGTAGCTGGGCAGCAAGAAAGGAGTGACTGGGTTTTTGGGTGTGACTTTGTATTGTATGGAAATCTTGATTTTTGTTGATATGTAGAATTGAATTACATCTTCAAAACAAAGGGGTTTTCTCAGCAACATGCTGTTAAGCACTGATACAGTGTGATACTCTAAAATTCAAAAAACATTTGATTACTTAGTAATCAAGCATCAAGGCTTCTTCTGACTACCTCGTTTCCTTTCCTATTCACAGAGAACTTGATCTTGACTGCAGACCATAAAACAGTTAAACTTGCAGATTTTGGTTTAGCCAGAGAAGAGTCATTGACAGAGATGATGACTGCTGAAACAGGGACATACCGGTGGATGGCACCAGAGGTACTATATTGAATGACTTAGAATCTCTAGAATTGTTTTTATATGATGCCAGATTGTTCACCTTTCTATTTGGTGGCAGCTTTACAGCACAGTCACATTAAGACATGGTGAGAAGAAACACTATAATCACAAGGTGGATGCTTATAGCTTTGCGATAGTGTTGTGGGAGCTCATCCATAATAAATTGCCTTTTGAAGGCATGTCAAATCTACAGGCAGCTTATGCAGCTGCTTTTAAGGTGAGCAGTGTTGTTTTCATTATATCTCAAAATTCAAATGAAATCTTAAGGAAGCATTTATTCCAAGGGGATTTACTTGGATGGTGACTTTATTGATGTCCAGCTGGTGTCAGTGCCCTTTTGAGATTATATGAGAAATTGCCTGTTTAAATGCTGCTGAAGTAGACTTTATCACCTCTTATGGCATATTGAGTTTGCTCTTGAGTGTTGGACCACAAGGTTGCTTTCTGCAAGATTGGATGCTGATCTCTTTAGAAGTGAAGTATTTTCATTAAGTTGGTGAGTTAATTGATAATCATAAAAGCCGATTATAGGGTTGCAGCCTGATGGAGGTGGTTTTGATGGGGTAGCAGACGAGCCTGATGGGGTGTTGGACTGACTGATGGAGACGGTCTGGGTATGCTGCTTATAATTGCTGAAGTAAAATCGCCTGGTGAAATTGTTGTGCTTGGGGGGTCATTGAGGAGAACTCTCACTAGCGAGATGATGAACATGTTGGACATCACCTTGACCCAGAAGCCTTCCTCACCTTGCTGTTATCTTTGTCATTGTGGGATTTTACCCCCATGTGCCAACAATTTATGGAGGATTTGATTATAGCATGCAGTTTTTATATTAAGTTGCTTTAGCACTACAGCATGTGAAATATGCATTTCAAGTTTTGAGGCCAGCATCTGGACATCAAAACCAGGACCATCTGACATTCGTCTGCTTTTATTGCTCGATTACAAAAATTAATAGGGGTTCCAAACTTGATATGCCATTACCTGAATGATTATCTTGTCTTTTAATTATTGATTATAATTGTATAGCTCAGTTGCAATTTCCAGCATCTTGACGTAATGGTTTTGCTGTTTCAGAATGTGAGACCCAGTGCTGAAAACCTCCCAGAGGATTTGGCTTTGATTGTGACCTCATGTTGGAAAGAAGATCCAAATGCTCGGCCCAACTTCAGCCAAATTATACAGATGCTCCTGCATTATCTTTCTACCATTTCAGCACCAGAGCCCGCCATCCCTGCTAGGATATTCACATCTGAGAATGCAGTTTTTCCCCCGGAGTCTCCTGGTACAAGTTCCTTAATGGCTGTAAGAGATGACTCAGGGGAAACCCCAAGAACCCAGATAGAAGACAAGCCGAGAGGTTTCTTTTTCTGCTTTAACCAATGTTACTGATCCCTCCTGATACACAAAGTCGTTTCTGGAGGTATTTAGGTACATTCAAATAAGCAAGTCTCAGATATTAGAATATACTTACATGTTTGAAAAAAAAAATGTCAATCTAGTTAGTTCAGTTGCAGTAGGAAGCTACCCATCATCTGATTATTAACTTTTCCACACTTCTCCCCATGAATATTAGTCTGTTCTGACTTGTGTATTTAGGGTTTCGGAGTTGGGGTTGCTGTGATGATTTATCATTATTGTAAAATAAGGTCCGTCCAAAGGCCTTTACTCCTGTTGTTCATCAAGAATATACATGACTATGTTAGAGTTGATGATGCTTTGGTCATGTATGCATCGACTTGAGGCAGGCCGCAAGCTCTCAACTGTGCATTCAGGCTTGTGTCGATCTGCTACTACTGTGTGTATGTATTAATGTTGGTAATAAACTTAGATTGATCCGAAATGCTTGATTCCATCCTTCTCTTCATCGGCATTGGCTTAGAAAAATATCAATGAAATGCCACTCAGTTTGTTTTTATTTATACTAACCAAAAAAAAAAAAGATTTTACTTTACTTCTAGTTACAAAATATTATTCATTAAAAAAGTACTTGAGTTTCAATTACACTAAAAGAAAAGGAAATTTTAATTTATATCTCATCACAAACTATTAACTGGATAGTGTTTTATTTTTTTAGATTTTTGTTGTTTTTTAAATTTTTGTTTTTTTTTAATATCAATTACACTCTTTGTTTATTAAATCTTTTAATTTAGTTTTTATAAGATTATTAGTCTCATGATATGGATCATCAGTTCTATGGGTTGACTCAATTTTTATATTAATTTTTTTTTATCAATTTCATTCTTTAACATTGAATTGATTAAAAATTAAATTTTATGATTTGTTTCGATTTGTTTTCTAAGAGATTATTCTTTTCTCATTACTTAGGTCATGAGGGATGATTAATCCAGATTAACTCGAGATTTTTTTATATTAAAAAAATTGATTTGACCCCAAGCCAAAGATACAATGACCATTAAAAACAATCTAAAATGTTTATTTTGTAAATCTTCTCACATTGCATTTTTTATTGAATTTTTTTTAAGTTCTTTTTATTCTTTTGGTAATTTTTATTTTTGGTAGTGAATTTGTTTTCCTTGTAAATTAGGTTAAATAAGGTTTTGGGCTCATAATTTATTTGTAATACTTTCCAAAAGGATTCTTGAGATGTGAAAAAATGTTTGTATTAAATTGATGTTTGATTTGAAAATATTAAATTAAATTTTATTAATTATAAAATTGGGAGCTCTAATAATAGAAAAAATTATAGCCCATTTTTCTTCTTTTTATTGTACAAGATTTTTCATTTTGATCCCTGAAGTTTGATCCTTGTTCTTGAGATTTTTGTATTTTGATTAAAAACTTTATTTTACTCATGTTTTAGCTTATGAGTTTGAGAAAAAAAGAGTTGTTAAAAAATAAAAAAGGAGAGAGAAAGTTAATGATTATTTACATTCTAATAATAAAAAAAACATGTTCTTAAAGTTTTTGCGTTTTATTTAACAAGAGAAATTTTATTAAAATATTTTTTATTTTTTATTTTATTGGGAAAAGTTGATCATAGTTGAAAAAGAAAATTTTTATTTGATTAGTTTTTATGTTTTTGAACTAATTTATGGATGTTTTAGCTTGAGATATCAGTTTATATATAAGAACAAAAGTATTTGTTCTAGATATTTTTAAATAAAAATAGATTTTTTTTAAAAAAAAAAAACCTATACCAACTTTTCAGTGAACTCTTCGATCTTTGGATTCTACTACTATAAATTACGTGTTGTTTGTGCTTTCTTTTTAAATCACATCACCTGCCCTTTAACTTAACAAAGCATGCGAGCTAGGCCTCCTTTATAGATTAGGTGTGCATGCCCAATTAGGGTTTTGTTCCTTTTCTTTTCAAGACGTTTAATCTCAATCCATTAAAGTGGATTGGTCAAAGATTAATTTGAGAATTGTTTTTTTAATACCATTTAATTTCAATTTTTTTTTAAACTAAGATCATAATCTTTTTTAAATTATATTGACAAGCACTTTTTTTTTTACAATCATATTTTTTTAATACATGCTAATTTTTTTTATAACATTTGATTTTTTGTTTATTTCTAGAAAAGGTCATAGCATTCTTTGTTTAATAATAGAGAACACTATTTTTTATAGCCCTTGATAAAAATTCTTTAAAAAAAAATTAATACGTGACTTCTGTACATGTCAATTTTTTTATTGTATAGTTAAATAGAAAATAAATTCTAAAATATAAGTTATTAAACTCACCTTGGCTCTTGTCCTAAGTTATCCTTTTATCGTTGGCTTTTCGATCCTCTCTATACTATTATCAGCCTCCTATTATAGGTATCTTCAAGAAAAGAAAGACAGAAAGTTAGATTTAACATATTAATTCAAGTTAATCTGAATCAATCTAAAATATCATCATATTAGTATATGAAAAATGAGTTAAAACAACGTTATCTTGAGATATATATATAGATATATATATATATATATATATATATATATATATATATATATATATATATATTCCTTTGGTTCAAATTAGATTTTAAATAAATCACATCAACTCAATTCTTATCCTATTTAATTTGAAAACCGACCCAAGCAAAGGCTTGGGAAATGCGTTCTATTTTTTCATTGAAAAAACAATTACAAAATGAGAAATTATACTTGCAAATCATTTTATTTCAATGAAATTTTAATTGTTATTTTTCTTACAAAAAAATAATTTTTAGGTAATTAGAAAAAAAAATTCACAGTTTTTCTCTATAAATTTTCCATGGATAAAAACATGAACAATACATATTTTCTTTTATATACGAACACTTTTTAACAATTTAAAACATTAAAATTATTTTGTATATATATTTTCATATTTATCTAATGTTGTAAATTTAGTTTTTATTATGAATTTAATAGAAAGATTTTTTTAGTTAACAACATAACTTTTCATAATAATTCTTAATTTAAATGAAGTAAAATTAGTATTTTATAATGATATTGTCACAATTATAGAATATTAAGATGACTATTATAAATTATAGTTTTCATTTTTTTATATAAAAATAGTTATAATCTTGATGTATTTCTTAATTTATTTGATGGAAAGAGTCCTCTTTGTTCTTAACAAATGAACATATTTCTTAATTTTTCATTAAAAAAACTAAAAAAAAAAAAGAAAACGGGAATTGAAAAAAGAGAAATAGTATTAGGTCAGTGAACAAATTCCAACCTTTTCAATTTAGTGATTCTAACAAGATTCCTCATTGAGAGGCCGTTTGTTTGCGTGATTGCTTCTGCGTTTGAAGTAACCACAGTAAATATAATGTTTGGTTTCACTAAAAACACAATTTAATTCTAGTGGATTCCATACAATTTCACGTTTTGGACGTGAATTTTGCAAAGCAGCTCATAGCTGCTTTGTAAAATTATGTGTTAACGTGCACAGTGCAATTCACTTGCACTGTTCGAGTGAACTCTTTTTTTTTTTTAGTGTGTTTAGTTTTTGTATTTTTTTTAAAAAAAATTAGTTTATAATAAATTAAATTTACATTTTTTGTATTTTTTTTAAAAATTAGTTTAGAATAAATTAAATTTACTCGCATTGTCATGTAAATAATATTTTTTTTCCCGAAAAACTAGTGTAGAGTGAATTAAATTCACTCGCATTGTAATATCAAATCAATTTTATTCCTGATAATATTTTATCTAATTTTATTACACGCTCAAAAAATAATAGAAACTTTAATTCTTGTCGAATGAATTTTATACGTAATGGAATTGTAGATGGTTTAATGGCATAATAAAAAATATTTTATATAAAGTATTATTTATTTCATGAAGTAATAACAATAGTTAAATCTACAACATTTAAATTAAAAACCATCAATTTTAATATATATATTTTAAAATTATTTTATAACTTTAATTTTAAAAGCATTCTTAACCAAACACATTAAACTACTTTTTATTCAACGTCAATTTCAACCACAGTTTTAACCAAACACCTATTTTTTCAAATCAACTTCAATTAAAAGTACTTTTTATAAAACAACTTTTTTCAAACCACAACCACAACAACTACCGCAATACCAAACACACTCTGAGAATTAAAATAATTTGGGAGTGAAATTGATATAAAAATTAATTTTGGAGAAAAATTAATAGTGCGCTAATAATTTGAGGGTATATTTGATGTTTTCCATTTTAATTCCCTAACTTCTTAAGTAAAATTTGTGTTTACGTAAAAATTAGGAACACAATTCACTTTTTAAGTCATGGACTAGTTTGTAATATTGTCTTAAAAAATATTAGTATATTTAGTTTATCTAAAGAGTTTCTTATTAAAAAAAATATAATTTATTTATTTAAATATATTTTTAATATATTAGAAATATAAATATTTTGTAATAAACAATCTAAAACTACAAATTTAAATTAGAAAATGTATTTTCCCTTTCAAAGCTATTCAAGTTATCTAAACTAATTTATTAATTTTTTCTAAATATACTAGAAAAATGTGAGGGATGTGTTTTTAAGATTATCCAGAGAGTGATTTAGTCTCAATTAATATATAAATTGATCCGAAAGTAAGTAAAAAAAAAATAGCAATGCTATCTAATTGGAAAAAATATATATAATTTTTTGAGATATATCCAGACTAGTAAACTGGACTCATAATTGTTGATCAAATTAAGACTGTCAAAGAATTATCTCAACCCAATAGCTTAAGCTGTTAGGTGAGGTTTCAGGATATGATTTATATTATTCTCTAACATATCTCCTCAAGTGAAAGCCTTTTGGGCTTGAAACTTGCATAGACTCATATTATCTTGTAATTAATTTTTATCAAATAAATATAGAGCTTAATTTTTATCAAATAAATAGGGATGGTGAGATTTAAACTCGTAACCGCTTGGTCATCAAGGCTCTGATACCATGTCAAAGAACAATCTCAATCCAATAGTTTGAACTGTTAGGTGAGGTTTCAAGATATGATTTATATTATTCTCTAACATAGAATTATCATAATTTAATTAATTAAATGTCTTATAAATTCTAAGAAATTGTTATTCAAGAGCTTATTTTACCTTTTATTTTTCTAACTCTTACACCTTTACTGAAAATCTTAAATTAGTATTTAATAATCAACTTTAAGCTCTTTAATTGGAAGGTGATTCCACTTTTATTAGGTTTCACTTAAAAAAACATATGATAATAGATTTTCTTAAAATAGAATGCTACTTATTTTTTTTTTTAAAAAAAGAACAAAAATAGCTTTAATTGTTTTTTGAAGTTACAACTAATTACAAAAATGCCAATAGTTATATTTACCTTGATATCTATTGCAATATTTCGAGTATTATTATTTTACATTTTCAACCTTATATCCATATATAAATATAAATACTATAATTTTTGTTGAGCAAACTAATATGTTTATTATTTGTCCCTTAAATTATTAAAAAAACTATGATAGTATAAAAGTTAAATTACATATTATTTATACCCTTACTAATTTTCAATTAAACCCTACACTAATAATATTACAAAATCATGTAATGCATTTTTGTAACATTTCTTTCAAATTTAAATTGAATATATTCTAACACTGTAGAATATATTCATCTATTGTATATACATATTTTGAAACTATTTTATTTTAAATTATATTCCATTTGCATTTTTATTAGTTTTTGATTAAGCTATTTTTTAATAAAATTATGATATTAGGTATTATGATTTAATTTTTAGTATTTATTTCAAAAACAATAAACATCAACTAAGAATATAAATTGAACATCCTTTAGGAATGTAGAACATATAATATATTCATGTTTTTGAATTTTTTATTTTATTTTTTCATTTTAGTTGGAGAGATTATTTTTCTTAATTCAATTTCAATCAATTAATGATTTTAAAAACATTTAATTTAAATGGATGGATATGTGTTGAGTGGATAGGTGTGAAATAAAATATATTTGAAATAATAAAATGATTATAATCATGAGATATGATGCTATTATTACATGGATAGTACAATGAGAATAATGAAAACAAACATAGTTTATCTAATGATATGGTAAAATTATTAAAGATTTACTTATTTATAGATAAACGAGTTACCAAAATCCATCCAATACCATCACGGGGCATACAATTTAACAACAAATATTAAAGGGTTTTTTTTTACTGTATCACTAGATTAATATGTGAATTATTATAGTAAAATTACCGATCCGATTTTCCTTTTAGTGGAAAAAATAGAAGTATTTGTATTAAGGTCAATTTGGTCTTTTATAATGATTGAATGATCATTAAAAAATTATTGGATAGTATATGTGTCTCTTTTATATTTTTTAAACAGTAAAACAACTTATTTACCTTCAAGTAAAAAAAATTAAAATTATTAATCAAGTTTTTTTTCTTTTTGTTTATTAGAATACACTGAAACAATATGTTTGCTCTTAGAAACAAACAAAAAATAAGGCATGTGTTTTGGGGCATTTTAGTCCTTTTACACAAGTTTTTTTTTGTAGATTCCAGATTCATAAAGGGTATTTTGGTGTTTCTATATTGGATAATTGATTTTTTATTCAAAAGAAGCTATTGACGCGT
>Ga0325401_1004600_pt1 | contig 13027 bp, 7 predicted proteins | sample PopdelMetagenome_FD_205666 | JGI IMG/M metagenome (GOLD analysis project Ga0325401, IMG submission 205666) | Populus deltoides microbial communities from Bellville, Georgia, United States - Xylem-PdKOR-R2 | ecosystem: Host-associated > Plants > Phyllosphere > Stem > Wood/Secondary xylem | place...
TTGCTAAATATTGTACTTGATTTTCAAATATTAATCAACTAATTGTTGAATTGATAATATATTAATATTTTTATTTATTTAATCCTATTTTATTTAGGATTGTGATTTATATTTGGACCAACTTATTAGGGAACCTAATAGGTCATATATATAAAAACCATTGGTCATAAATTAAACTAAAATGATTAATCAAGTGTGACTTGATTGTGAATAAGTTTTAGACACTAAGAACCAAAATGTAATTTATATAGTAAATTATATATGTGACTTATTAGGTTCCCTAATAAGTAGAGACTTGATTAAATAAATATCTAAAATTTTCCTGAAATAATATATGTGATATTGTTCAGAAGCAAATTGATATTGTCATTTATAGGGTTTTCTATGTAGTACACTACAAAACACCTAAAAAACACAGAACAAAACTCAAAGGCATAATAATACTTACCGCTAGAGATCAGACACTTGGTTGACTTGTGGTTTGCGGCAACTCAGTCTTGAAGCAATTATTCAAAACCAAAAGGAACATATGATTTTAGGTAATCTTCGTATAGTCCCTAAATAACTCTAGATCTATCTAACAAGATTTTAAGTTTATTGTTTTTGCTGCGCATATGTGTTTCGAGAAACCTAATATATAGATCCTGGGTCAAGTTGAGTTTTTTTAACAATTTTGAAAGTTGATCCATTAAATCATAAATGACCTATTTAGTCAATTCATGATTCAATTGACTTGATCAAACTTGGTTGAGATATCACAAGGTCAATTGTAAGATAATTTTTTAAAAAGTTTTGTAAAAAATGACATGCTTTCTTTGTTCAAATTTAAAATAGACTTGGATTGACCCAACAAATTCACAATTTAGATCTCAATTTAGCTTCTAGATCTAATAACTATCAACATATTTGGAACTTTTTAAATTGAATTTAATGAATAGATTTTAATAAAATCTTATGTTTGGAAATCACTTAAGTGTTTGGAATTGAATTTCAAATAAAATTCAATCTCTAAAAATACAAAAGTGAATAAAAGGTCACCTTTTTTAATTTACAATTCCAAAAGAGAAGAAATTTAATATTAAAGTTAATTTTTTAAAACATCTAGCTTTTTTATTAAAAAAAACTTTAAAGAAATAAAATGAAGGTGATAAGAATAATATATAAAATAAAATGAATTTCATTTTATTTTTTTAATATATAAATTCAATTTATTTATTAATTAAAAAATTCAAATTAAATATTATAATAATTAGATGAGTGAAGATGTGAAAGTTATTTTAAACCCACCCATTCATTCCTATCCCAAGTCCTATCTAACTTCTAAAGGGGCACGCACATGCTCGAGCATGCAAATGAAATCCACCAGTTCCAAATTAAGACTGCCTCTTGTCCGTACAGTAACAACCTTAACAGAAAAAATACACCGACCAGTGCTGTCATCGGCGGCGGCGGCGGCGGCGGCGGCGACGACAACAACCTCATCATCATCACTGGTCTTAGAATCTTACCTCCAACCTCACATAAACGACACCATTTACGCCAAAAACAGAACACTTGACAGCTACATAAAATCAGGGAACGTTACCCTTGCTCAAAAACTATTCGATGAAATGTCCATGTGTGATGTTGTTACATATAACTTGATGGTTTCCGGGCTTGGAAAATACGGAATACCAAAACAAGCTCTTTACTATTACTATGAAATGGTTTCCTTAGGAATTAAAGAAAGCCCATCAACCTTTTCTTCTGTTTTAAGTATATGCAGTAGCCAAGATGGGTTTTTAAGACAAGGAATTCAAGTTCATTGCAGGATTATTAAACTTGGGTGTGGCTCCAATTTGTTCATTAGAACTTCACTTGTTGGTTTTTATATGCAGATGGGATGTTTTGATTTGGGTTTTAGTTTGTTTGATGAAATGCCTGAGAGAAATTTGGCTACTTGGAATTTGGTTTTACGCGGTTTCTGTGAACTGGGTCGATTCCATGAATTATTAAGAGTGTATCATGAGATGAAATTGGATGGTGTCCATCCGAATGGACTTAGTTTTTGTTATTTGATTCGAGGGTGCTGTAATGAAAAGTTTTTTTATGAAGGGAAGCAGCTGCATTGTCATATTATTAAAGTTGGATGGGCGAGATCAAATATTTTTGTTGCTAATGCTTTAGTGGATTTTTATTCTGCTTGTAAGAGTTTGAATGATGCAAGGAAATCATTTGAGTCCATTAAGGTGGAGGATGTCATTTCGTGGAATTCAATAGTGTCAGTTTATGCTGATTGTGGCTTATTATTTGAAGCTGTTGAGTTGTTTTATTTGATGCAGTTTTGGGGAAAGCCATCAATTCGTTCATTTGTTGCACTATTGCATTTGTCAAGCTTGAATGGTAATATTTTGTTTGGGAAGCAGATTCATTGTTGTGTCTTGAAGATGGGTTTTGACATTGGAAGTTTTCATGTACAATCTGCGTTGATTGACATGTATGGGAAATGCAGGTACATTGAGAGTTCAGTGTCCGCTTTTGAAAGTGTTCCCAAGAAAACTACACAGATTTGCAATTCTTTAATGACCTCTTTGCTGCACTGTGGTATTGTTTATGATGTATTTGAGATGTATGGTTTGATGGTTGATGAAGGAATTGGACTTGATGAGGTTACATTTTCCACAACACTGAAAGCATTATCAGTTTCTGAATTTGCAAGTATGGACAGCTGCAGATTGGTGCACTGTTGTGCAATGAAATTAGGTTTCGGATCCGATATTGCAGTTTCATGCTCGTTGATTGATGCTTATTCAAGGTGTGGTCATGTTCAACTTTCAAAAAAGGTTTTTGAACAACTTCCTTCACCAAATGTAATCTGTTTTACGTCAATTATCAATGGGCTTGCACAGAATGGGTTGGGGAGAGAATGCCTTCGGACATTTGAAGCAATGATCCGAAAGGGTTTGGAACCTGATAAAGTGACATTCTTGTGTGTTTTAACTGGATGCAGTCATTCTGGGTTGTTTGAAGAAGGAAGATTGATTTTTTATTCAATGAAAGCCCAGTATGGGATCTGTCCAGCAAAGGAACATTTTTCCTGTATGGTTGATATCTTGGGGCGTGCAGGTTTGCTTGATGAAGCTGAAGAGTTGACGCAAAAGGCACCTGGAAGAGGTGATTGTGTGATGTGGACCTCATTACTGCGAAGCTGTAGGATCTATAGGAATGAAATTGTAGGAAGAAGAGCAGCAAAGGCATTGTTAGAGCTTGACCCAGAAGATTTTTCAGTGTATTTGCAAGTATCAAACTTCTATTCTGACATTGGGGAATACGAATCCTCAATGCACATTAGAGAGCTCGCTATAGCAAGAAAGTTGACAAGGGAGATTGGTCGCAGTTTTGTTGAGGTGAACAATCCCCATATAGATTGGAGCTCTGTCCAAAATAAGAAAACTGAAGACATCAGACATCAGACATCGCCTCTGACAGTAGACAGAAATTGAACTTTCTTTTCACAAAATCCCTTCTTGTCAAGTGTACACTACATAAAATATCTATGTAAAGTTTTCTTTTGCTTGAAGCGTTTAATGTGCATGTAGTGGGAAGTCACCATAAGCTTTTTGGCTGCCCTGTTTGGTCCAACAAAACAGTTGATTTCTTCATAGCTTAAAGTATTTTGCATTGTTTCTCTGCCTCATTGTATACTTTTGCAGTAAACATTTAATTTACGTCTTCAAAGAGAGAGCAGAAGCCAAAGGCAGAGTCTATGAACACTTTGAATGGTCTGTGTATTTGTTGAGTAAAGCAAAGTAGTTAAAAAAAAATTCCTTGTACTTTAAGTGTGGGGGTGTAGAAATTCGTGCTTGTTAATGTGCTTTTAAGCCAAGCCATAGAGCCCACAAAGCTCCAGATTTCGTTATCTAATCTCCACATATAAATAATCACCTAATGTTCACAAGGACTTGCATAAATCAATTATTGTTACGAAACATAAAGAACTGACAATATAATGGATAAATTCTTCTTCATTTCCATTCTTGGTTTGCTGATAGTGGCTCACGGAGTTGCAGGAAACATGGCATGTGACAGCATTGCCATGCTTGAGAAGCTTGAAAACTTTGTCATAGAAGAAGTAGATGAGACAGGGTTTTCCAAGGTTGTTCCATCATTGACAAGTGAACGTGGGGGCAAGGTTCTTGTCAACGTTGATAGCTTTGGTGCTGTTGGAGATGGGGTTTCTGATGACACTCAGGTGCGTTCTGTTTTCTTGAAATAACTTCATAAACCTTTTAGTATTTGGTTTTCCTTGGTGTTTAAGCTTCACAAGTCAACTCCAAAATTGATCACCGATAGCTCACCTTTAAAGAACCAGCTAGCCTGGAGCTTATGCAATACCATTTGAAGCATACAATATTTCCCTTTCTGTCAACTTTTATGATTCTTTCTATGTTCAAAGTAGTCTTGATGCTGATTATGAAACTGGCTTAATTTCGTGCTGTTATATCACCAGGCCTTTGAAAATGCTTGGAACACAGCCTGTACGACACCAAAATCAGTTTTCTTGGTTCCTCCAGGACGGCATTATATGGTTAATGCAACGAGATTTAAGGGGCCTTGTGCTGATAGGTTGGTCATCCAGGTAATTTGGAAGGCTGTATCAAATTGAGTTGACCAAGACCATATACTTCAGCAGAGATTAGCGTTGTCATTTATTGCTATGAATTATTGTTGGCACTTTTCCAATGTGATAGTAATATGCATATATCCCCATCATCAAACATTCCATCTCATTATGCATTTGCAGATAGATGGAACAATAGTGGCACCTGATGAACCTAAGAATTGGGATCCAAATCTTCCTCGACTTTGGCTATACTTCTCTAAATTGAATGGAGTTCTCTTCCAAGGGAACGGAGTAATTGATGGCTCGGGAAGCAAATGGTGGGCATCATCCTGCAAAAAGAACAAGTCAAATGTAATTCTTCTAAACTCTATCTAGATTTACCCCTACTAGTGTGTTGCTATTCCAAGAGTAAAATGTAACACATATTTCTCTTTGTACTTTACAGCCTTGCAGAGGAGCACCAACAGTAAGCATCTGTTTCTTCATTACATTCACCAGTGTTTGAGAAACATATCCAAAACATCAAATAGAACTGCCAAATGTACACTGTTGGAACTAACAGACAAGGATTTTGCAGGCATTAACTATTGATTCAAGCTCAGCTGTAAAGATTAACGGCCTTACTATCCAAAACAGCCAACAGATGCACTTTGTGATTTCCCATTCTGATTCTGTGCGGGTTTCTGATGTGCTAGTCTCAGCTCCAGAAGATAGTCCCAACACTGATGGAATTCATATTACTGGATCAACTAATGTTGTTCTCCAGGACTGCAAAATTGGAACAGGTTTGAAAACCTTATCATCATTCTTTTCTTCCTCTTCCATTTTCTGAGTATAAGAAAATGAGATTTAAAGGGGAGAGAGCTCATATTCGTTTGTTTTTTAAGCATTTATCTTAAAAATGACAAAAACAAACCACAAGACAAGTAAAACAATCAAAGAAATTAATCATGATGCATCAATGGAGAAACTTAGAATTCAAGACTACGTTCCCAAGTGAAACAAGTTTCATGGTAGCAAGTATACTGGTGTTATAGGCACACTTACTAATAGGTCGTTGTATTGATTCTACTTCAATATACAGGTGATGATTGTGTCTCAATCGTGAACGCTAGCTCCAATATCAAGATGAAGAGAATTTTTTGTGGACCAGGACATGGAATCAGGTATATTTACTGTGAAGTCCTACAGCTCAAGGTTCAATTGAATTGTTAATGTCCACTAAGTGTTTACAACAACTAGGGATGAGTTTCTTATTTTATTATGAACCAATTCTTTTGCGCAAATGTTTCTGCTAATCAGCATTGGAAGTCTTGGGAAGGACAACTCCACTGGCATGGTAACAAAAGTAGTCTTGGATACAGCATTCCTTCGGGAGACAACAAATGGCCTCAGAATTAAAACTTGGCAGGTAATACTTTGCATGATGATGAACTGTACTGTTCAGACTCTAGAGGCTTCAAGTGCTGTTTTTCTTAAACATGTTCCAAATCTTACTATATAGGCTGTGCTTTTAAATGTCCAAGTGATCATTCCAGTTTTCTGTTGCAGGGTGGTCATGGTTATGTCCGTGGGGTACGCTTTGAGAATGTGGGAATGGAGAATGTTGCAAACCCCATCATTATTGATCAGTTCTACTGTGATTCTCCAAAAACATGCCATAACCAGGTAATTCTGCCATTTTCCATTTTACCATATCTTGTAGTAATATATTTGTTACAATAGGCTAACTGCCAACCATCTGACCAGAATCTCCGTTTTTTTTTTTTTTTTCCTGCCGTTCTTTCTCTTTAGACATCAGCTGTTGAAATAAGTGAGATAACATACCGGAATATAAGTGGTACTACAAAAAGTTCAAAGGCCATGAAATTTGCATGCAGTGATACTGTTCCTTGCAGCAACATAGTGTTGAGCAACATCAACTTAGAGAAGAATGATGGCACAGAGGAGACCTATTGCAACTCTGCACAAGGCTTTGGGTATGGTGTCGTGCATCCCTCAGCCGACTGCCTAAGTTCCCATGCCAAAAACCCTAATGTCATAGATCAGATGAAAATTTCTGAGCTTTCAGAAACCAGTACTGAGGATATTATTCATACTGAGCTCTGACTTGATCTTCAAAGAAATTAAAATAATCTTGTTATAGTATTGTACTAAATAGGGTGAGTGGAATGTAGGGCATGCTATTGCTGCTAGATGATTTTTCGAGGAGAAATGCCAATCTGCAGTACTAGGGTTCTAAACTTACAGCAAGGAAAGATGCTTCCTATGTCATAAGCTTCACAGATTTGTAACAATAATAAGTCTTTTTTATTTAATTTTTTTTTCTTTTTATCCTTTTGGAGTCGCCAAGAATCAATCTCAAGATCATCCAGTCAACTAAACTCAACTGCTGAAGGCAGATGAACTATATATGCTGCAGCTTTCATGGATGTTCACGGAGTAAATTTGGGAAAAGGAGTCGTCCTTGGTCACAAATTGATGCTGATTTTCCAAATTCAGCATAAACCAACATATTATTGCAACATCCATTTCTATTAATCTTGAATATTCATTTACATCTAAAATAAATATTATCCAATTAATTATGAGTAATTGGGCCAAATAGAAAAAAACTTTTATTGTTTAAGGACCAAATCCAATTATTCAAACAATTCAAGGGACTAAACATAGATTAAGACAAACCAACTTTTCTTAGAATTGTAGAAGCTGTGGCGGCAAATTAGAACTGAAGAATTCCATGCAGGACCTGGTTTATTTGAAGACTGACTCCTATGTTGTCTGTGCAATTCCTGCTGTATTATATTATGAGATTAAATATCTCAATTATTTGATAATGAATGAAATCGCATGTGTCGTAATCTATTATTCTACTGTTTGAGTCAAAATATTTATTAATTACATAACTTAAATTAAATATCTTCTTAGAAAATTAAACAACTTATTTAATAAACTAAATAAATTGCTTAATAAATGAGTTATTTCTTTGAAAACACATAAATATTATAAAAATAATAAGTAAAAAAAAAAACAAAGAAAAATAATCAGAACATTATATAATTTTTTTAAGTATATAAAACTATTAAATAATACAATTTAAAAAATTAAATAATAAATTTAATACATATAAAATAACACAAAAATGATAACAAGCAACATAACTTTGTTAAATAGAATCACCAGACAAAAATTCTAAATTAAAAACTTTATCTTCAAGCAATCTGATTAAATACAAGTTCTAGGTCTATTTTAAAAAGAGAAAAAATCTAATAAATAATTGTGAACTTATTATAGAGATCTATAAATTAAATAGAAAATAAAATTTTCAAGCATAATATTTAATTCCTTAAACTAAATAGAAATAAAACAAAGGAAATAAATAATTTTCTCTAAAAAATCTCTTACATCAATCTTTTCATGTTGGAAATAACTCATCTTCGAGTTTAAATTGTTATTATATTGATCTTATAAATGTCCAATCAAGATTTTTTAACCTCTTATTATTTTAATTTTAAAAGTGTAATAATTTTAGATATTAATTTTAATTTTTTCATGTTAAAATTTACATAAACAACAACAATTGATAAATTATTTCTCTTCCATTGACGTTTACAGTAATGAATTGTAAAACAATCTGTTGCATTCAAATAACCCTTAAAACAATCTACATTTGTGTTAATAGTAAACTTGTAATTAAAACGGCACCGTTTCAAAGCAAACTGTTCATCTCCTTCATCCCGATTCAGCGGAAATGGCAAAGAACGTGGTAACTTCTTTCCCCCACACTGTGCCATTAATAGTCCGATAATGGATGTTATCCCAGCAGCTGAATGATCACCACTCTGAGAGGTGCAAGGGCGTTCTCTTGCCTATAAATACGAACACAACAGGTGAACGAAAGTGGGGATAGAGACAAAAAGAGAGAGAGAGAGAGAGAGAGAGAGAAAGCAGAGGCGCAAAGTGAGATAGAGGAAACCGGGGAAACAAACAACAAACGAACGAACAGAAGAATACCAGAGGGAAAAAAGAAAGAAAGACAGAGGAGGCATGAAGAGAGAAAACAAGAGGCAGAGTGAAACAGAGGAGAGGGACTGTAGAATTTCCTTCAAAACTCCAGCAATCGGGAGCAAGCTCAGACGAACAGGAGACGAAGACTAAAAAATACAGGAGCCGAGAACAAACGAAAAGAAAGACCAAAGGGAGCGAAAGTAGAAAACGCAGAGAGGATATAACACAGAAGAAGCACAGAAACAGAACAAAAAAAAACCGAACACAGATAGAGACAGAGATAACAGCAGAAAGAATGAGAAGGAACAAGAAAAAACAGAGGAGGAGAAAGCAGTTGGCCAGCCTTCCTTCGCCGTCTTCATCCCCAAGCATCTCCAGGTACGTGAGATCTACATTTTCCTCCCCTTTGCTTCTTTTTTTTTTTTATAATGATTATGCGTATCAGTTTATGCAGAATCCCTTAAGATCCTAAAATTAATAATTATACAAATTTTCAATAACTCTAAAATTCACAGTAATCAACTCTGGAGCAAACCCAGGCTTGAAAAGTTTAGCTACCCTCTGAGCGTTCCCTTCGCATTTTAATTACATAAGCACCGTGCATCTTCATTTATAATTAACCCTTCCTGTAGCAAGCGTGCGTAAACATTTCATGCACGCCTGCTGCTTTGTCTAGACAGATCATTGGCGTAGGCTAGTGACCGAGTTGAGCTGGCTAGATCCAGATCAAGTCAAGCTGGCTGGATTCAAATCAGGTCCAGTAATTTGGATCCAACTCAAAAAAATAAAAAAAATTAAGATCAGGCCAAAGGTCCATCCAGACCAATCTATTTTGGGTCAAGGATATATTTTGCAAGACATACTCTTATTCTTTATCTCTTTATTTTTACCTTTTTTTATTTTGATATCTAGCAAAATAGGTATTTTTGATATCAGAAAATTCCAAAAAATTTCATGGACCTTTTTTAAATTTATTTGTAGGTCACTAGTGTTTTTTTAGATATTTCACTGTATATTTAATATGTGGATTTTTACTATGAAGTGCAAATCTGGTATATGATACTTTTTTTAGAGAAAAATAAAAACAAAATACGTATGCATTGATTTAAATTCATTTTATTGGTTTATTCACTAACATCAGAGCCAGAAATACCATATGTTCTTTTTTTTACTATGTAATATTTACCAACGCCAGAGTTGGAAGTATCCATAGTTCAATATTCACTGACGTCAGATTCTGGAATATTACAAGTAGACCATCATAGTATAAACCAACAAACTCTTAGCAATTTAAGACAAAACCAGCAATGCAGCCTGCCTTAGGCAGGACGCTTAAGAGGTGATAATATTTTTCATTTTGCGTGACCAGTTTCATACCATAGAATCTCTGTTGACCAGTTAGGATTCCTAGTAACCATAATACTAGGTGACAACTCTTTAAACAAGACATTTTTTTCTATTTAAGAACAGAATGTCAAAAATTAGTTCTTTATTTTGATTTTTAAGGTCGTCGTGATGTCAGGTGCGACAATCGATATAATCACCATCAATATAAATATCATAAATTGATGGTTGATTCCAATTCATAAAAGAATTAGGATCATCAAAAGTTTCAGTTTCAATATCATATCCATCATGATCAAAAGGTTGTCTCCTATACTCTCGCCTTTAAAATGGGGTTTCAAAGTTGATTATGAATCTATGATTACTCTCCTTAAAATCCTTCAAGTTAGGACCTTTATCAATTAACGGTGCAATTTTGCAATTTGTCTCTACATGTATTTTATTACTTATTCTTGAACATCTCTTTTCTAGGAGACATCCATGTCTCCTTTTATATGAGCACATCTTGTTTTGCGACATCTTCCATCCATGGTTATTCAACAACTCACAACAACTAACTACCAAGAATAATTGGGCTTTGATACCAACTAATGCAAACATAAATAATGCAAGAAAAACAACAAACACAATCAACAAAATTAATCTGAGTAGGGTCACCACACAAATCTAAAATTTTATTACTATATCTTTTCTCTTTAAGTAGTCTACTGAAATACAAGCTAAAAAACTCTGTTTATACTAGTGATAGGTCTATTTTGAAGAGGAAAAAGAATCATAAGAAATAGTTATAGAGTTATTACAGGGATTCCTAAATTAAATAAGAAAACTAAAATTATCAAGCTCAATATTTGATTTTCTAAACTAAATAGAAAAAAAAACACCATACAGAAAAATATTTTTCTAAACTGAATAGGAATAAAAATAACAAAGAGAACAAATAATTTCCCTATTAAGTCCTTTAGAATCAAAATTGCATCATACTTACAATTTTTACCTCATACTTAAGAAAAAAAATAAAAAAATAAATTGCATCAAACTTAAAATTTCCTTTACAATCAGATATCATCATATTGTAAAAGTTAAATTATGGTTATAAATGTTGTCATAAACTAATTCTTGAATTTCTAAAAAAAAATATTAATAAAAAAATAAATGAAAAATGATTTGAGGATTGGGTCAAGATAACACAAATTAAAATTTGGAGGACTAATAAGAATGAAATTATAAAATTGTAAGTCAATTTGGCAAAAAAATTAGGAGAATTGATAAGTTTAGGGACTTAATTAAACTTTGAAATAGTTTAATTAATGCAACTAGGGATTTAATTAAAGAAATATCAAAGTTCAGGGTCAATTTGAGTTAAAATTGCAATAACTTAAATTGTAGGGGCCAAAGTTAATAAACATTGATACTATAGGGGGTTAATTGATTTTTTCAGATGTTTTTTTGAAAGAATTAAAAGTTGAGGAGTCAATTAAGAACTGAATTAATTAAATTTGAAACCAAGTACTATTTTGTAAATGGTGTTGGAATCTAGGGGTCCAATTGCAATTGATCCAGGGGTGACATTAAAAAAAGAAGAAGAAGATTTTCATGAATAAGGGCCCAATTGCTAAATGTCAGAACTTCATGGAGCAAAATGAAGATGTTATTTTCAGTCGAAGAAATGACGTCATTCCAAAGAAGACTGTTCATCCTCTTCCTCCTTGGAATAGAGGAACTCACCTACAAAAGAGAGAAAAGGAACGAAAAATGATGGCGGCTTCTGTTAGACCCATCAACACAACCATAATGATCCCATCTTTTCATTCCTTCTTCACCCCACGATGTGCCATTAAACATTAAGGAAGCCATCACTAACAGTCTAGCAATGGCAGGACTGTTGGTGTCATAATCCCACCAATCATGGAGCTAAAGTTATCTCCACACAAGATCACGATCTTAAGGTTATGTCATTTTTTTTTATTTTTTTTTATTTTTAATATCTAGCCAAACAAATCTTTTAAAATGTCAAAAAATTCTAAAAATAATTAGAAATAATTTTGGATTTATTTGTGGGTCTCTCACGTTTTTCTTGACAGCTTTACTTAGAATTAGATTGTGGGCATACACTTTGAAAAGCGAGTATGCAATACATATTTATCTTTTTTTTTTCTTTCTCATAGACACACACACACCCCCCAAATATTCATGCGAGTCCACGGTGGATTCACCCCATGTTCTAACAAATGAGATACCTGCCTACCTCATTCATGACTAACCGATGAAAAGAAATAGGACAAAAATGAAAAAAATTATACAACGAAAAGAGAGAGTAAAACTTAGACTCTCTCAAAAATTGAATACTCACTCGGAAAACCTCCAACAGAAACTGCTTTGGACCTACAAAGTATAAATCTTGTATATTTCAAGTCTTCAATCCTCAAGCCCAAGTTCTTAAATCACTTTGCTTTAGATTTAATTATGATTCAAGTGAACATTTTTTAGAATCCTATCACCTACAAGTTCATAATAACAAATGAGAGGTAACTTTTGCATTCCTAAACACAAACTACAACGCCGTTGGAAAACGGTAATCGTGTATTTTAAAAATTTTAAAATTTTTTTATTTAATTATTTTTTTTAATATTTTCATATCGTTTTGATGTGCTAGTGTTAAAAATATTTTAAAAAAATAAAAAAATATTATTTAGATATATTTTCGAGTAAAATATATTTTGAATTGCAACCGTTATCAACGTCCCAAACATCCCCTAAATCTTAAAAGCACTCACACGGCATCGTTTCATAAAATTGAATCACTATCACCAAATCAAATAAAAAAGTCCTTGGATCATAACACACAACAAAAAACTCCTTGCCTATGAACTGGAGCTGGGCCATTGTAAGAGAATATGACTCCCGACACCGTCACGCCAAATTGGCACCACCACAACACACCCTAGGGAACGTCTCATTGTCCTTGTGTGCTAGCATTTTGTGGGAGCATGTGGGCCATGCATAGCACAGATCAAACAGTTTTGACTGTCCCTAGCAACCAGCGTTTAAATTTTACTGATAGTATACCATGAA
>Ga0325401_1004602_pt1 | contig 13027 bp, 4 predicted proteins | sample PopdelMetagenome_FD_205666 | JGI IMG/M metagenome (GOLD analysis project Ga0325401, IMG submission 205666) | Populus deltoides microbial communities from Bellville, Georgia, United States - Xylem-PdKOR-R2 | ecosystem: Host-associated > Plants > Phyllosphere > Stem > Wood/Secondary xylem | place...
CTCAAGTCATAAGGCAAGCTGCTAGTTCCCCACTTAACTTAAAGTTTAATGTGTGTGCCCTCAAAAAGATAATAATCATAAAGTGATGAATGACTATATCATGTATGACAGAATGTAAAGATGCATGTTAAAGCTTTTTAAAAAAGTATCATTCATATAAAAAAAACAAAAAGCAACATAGCATAAACAAACCAACTACCAAGCCTAGTCCTAGGGTCCCCAATGGAGTCACCATCCTGTCGCACCCTCGCGAGCGGAGCGCGGCGTCGCGGCGACCCTCGATTGGTTTTGGGGTCTTGGTTTTATTGAATAAGGGGAGTCTCCACCTAGTATTTGGTCACTAGAAACCCTAACTGGTCTTTCAGAGATTCTAAAGTAAGGGACTGGTTGTGTAAAGGGAAGGTATTAGCACCCCTAGTACGTCCTACCTAAGGTAAGCTGCTTGGTGTTTGGTTTGCTTTATAATCTGCTATGGTGTTGGTGTTTTCTAATCCCATCAGTTTTTCTAGGTTTGATTCAAATTAAATTTATTAAGATAGAAATCCAAGGAAGTTCCATGTGCTTTAAAAGCTCATTTTCCCCTTAGTTTTTCGAGAGTTTGCGACTCGTAAATCGCAAGGCGGAGGGACAAAAATTTAGAAATCTAGGGTGCTTTAAAAACCTAATTTTTTTTTCTTAGTGTTTTATACTCTCACGGCTCATAAACCATGAAAAAAAATTTGAAATGTCCTCGATTATAATCAAGGCTTCTTTCAAGGATGTGTGCGGATTTATTATTCCCAATAATATTTTGGATATTCATCCTTTAAGGATTTCTTTATCCAAACATTAACGGTGAATAATAGATTAATTTTCCCCCCAAAATAAGATTTTTAAATTTTTTGGAATATTAGCCAATACCCTTTGGAGTTTTACAAACATGTTGTAAAATCCAGAAATGCAAGAAAATTTTTTGTGTGTTTAAGAAATCCATGCGAAAACATATTTTTCAAAACTTCGAATATTTTTTTGTATACATATAAAAAAAAAAAGAGTGTTCAAAACATGTTAGGGTATTGGCCGTATGCAACACACAAGAAAAAAACATTTTTCTTTATATTTTTTTTCAAAACGCAAACATCACAATTAGACGTAAACACCAAAATGGAAAATAGCAAGCCATTATTCATATTATAAGAACTACAAGAAACTTGAATCAATTCGTGACAAAAATCGTTCAAAGCCAAATCAACTTAAAATTATGTACACTGGAAAATACTAAACCTGTATGCACGAGGGAACCAAAGTTTTGAAAGTGAAATTTTGAAATCAAAATCCTACTGCATGTGTCCATGAATCATGACCTATTTTCTTTTTATCAATCCGGGAGAAACTGGCATACTAGTTTCATACAAAAAGGAAGAGCTTGGGACGACATGCTTTTATAACACAATTATATCACGGACTAAAAACTAAAGAAAACTTGGCCGGCTATTTCAATTTAAAAGCATGGAAGGATACGAACAGAAAAGGGAGTTGATGATGAAGAAACAACAGCCCCCCTCCCCGGTTCCTCGGTTCTGAAACAACGAAAGAAAGAAAAAAAACGAAACACCAGAGGCTAGCCCTCTTAACATAGTCACTCTTGTAAAACTCAAAGCCATGGCAGGAACAAAACAAAGTGAGCGTTCATTGTATAGTAAAAATAAACTGAATGTACAAAGCAAGGAAAAAACAGGTGCAACAGATTTAAAGGCATCAAAGGAGAAGATAGTTAAGACTTACCTGCAGGTCTCACTGTTTTCTTTTCTGAAGAAGATGAAATAAAACCAAGCGAACGTTTGTTTTCTCTATTCTCCTCTCTTTTCTGCCAATAACACCAGAATACAAGACAGAAGACTCCCTCTATTTATTGCGTTTTTACTCTGCCTCTCTTGTGTTTTTGTTTTTTTTTGTCTCTCTTTGCTGTGTTTTTTTCTGTCCCTTACTCTCTGTTTTTCTCCTCTGTTTCTACTCTCTCTTTGCTATTTTTCTGCTCTCTTTTTTTTTACCACCACTTGCTAGGTCATTAGAGGGGTTTATATATAGTCTAACATATCTCTATTTAGGAAAGATTCAATGCATTAATTCTAGGATGCAAATCCCTACTAATGTGTAGTAAAAAAAATGCAGAAGGAAACTACCATATTCTTATTCATATTCTGATTTTCAGCACTTAATTTCCATTGATCAAAGGGTGGTACAACTCCTTTCTTTCCTTCCATAGCTGGGACCATGAGGCACCAGCTGTTTCCTTTGAAATGAATCAATAAAACGTGGTCTACAGCTCTCCAATTAGCAAGACAAACATGGAAACCAGCAGGAAATTTGCAGAGGAAAAAAAGGAAAGAAATCAGATGGGTAAGGGTGCATGTTGCAAAGTCTTATTTTCCTTATTCGGTGTGGTAAAAAATCCTGTCATTTATGATGATCCAACCCCCCCTCTCCAGCTTTCAATATCCTTCTTCAATTCAATCACTCATTTTAGTACTTTTTGATTCAGTCCTTGGTCTAAAAAAACATCCTTCGAATCAGGCCCGCGAACTTGGGCAAAAAATCCTTCTCGCGGCAGGAATCCCTGCTTTCACACTAGATATTCAAATGGGAATATGTTGAGCTTCTGATATCGAAATCAAGTGATTTAAAAGCTCAAATTCATCTACGCGTCTAGGACTAAAACTTTGATGAAGAAGTCGAAGTGAGATAAAATCTTTTTACAGAACAGAATCTAGCGGTAATTTGGTTGGTCGAAAGGGATCTCCTGGTCTAACTCAAAAACTGACGAATGCCGAGAATTCTGATATGACTAAGAGTATGAACTAAGAACAAAAATCACAAAAACTAGGCCAAAAATAGAGTTTTTTTAGTGCAGAATCGGGTCAATATCCTTCTCGCGGTAGAATTCTCTGCCTTCACGTTAGATATTCAAACGGGAACATTTTAGGCCTCTGATATCGAAATCAAGTGATTTCAAAAGTTCAAATTTATCTACACGTCTAGGACTACAACTTTGATGAAGGAGTCAAAATGAGATAAAATCTTTTTACAGAACAAAAACTAGCAGTAATCTAGTTGGTCAAAAGGAATTTCCGGGTCTAACTCAAAAACTGACGAATGCCGAGAATCCTGATATGACTGAGAGTATGAACTAAGAACAAAAATCACAAAAACTAGATTCTGATCCCTGAAAGTGGATTTATTCCACTGTTCTTTGATCATCGAGCAGGTCGCCCAAAACAATTTGATCATTTCAAAAAAAAAAAGTGGGTCGTCTTCCAAATGACTTGTTTCTTGATTTCAACATCTCTCTCTCTTGTTTTCGAAGTTTACAAAGACTCTAAAAAAAATAAAAGTTCGTTTTGTATCTACTTTTCTTTATAAATTTAATACGCAAAGCCAAGAGAAAACAAAATTTTCTAATATCTTTGCATAGTAAATATTATAAAGAGGAGGCCATTGTTATAACCAAATTTTTTACCTTTTTTTAATTATTAATATTACTATTATTATTATTATTTACTGAAAAAATGAAAAAAATGAAAAAATGATGATGAAAAACAAATAAAAATGAAATAAATGAAGAATGAATTAAAATTTGGAGTTAACGGCAACATGATTGGAAGTTTTGGGATTTAATTAAACTTTGGATTAGTTTTATTGACAAAATCAAGAGCTTAATTGATGAATTGATAAGTTTGGGACTTAATTGGACTTGGATTTAATTTAATTAATGAAATCAGGGACTTAATTGAGAAATACCAAAGTTTGGGGTTAATTGGGAGGAACAATTGCAACAGATTAAAGTCCAAGGACTAACTTGTAAAAGGCGTCGAAACAATTACAATTTAACTAGGGGTTTAATTACAAAACTTTCAAAACTTCAAGGGCCAAAATGCATATAGCTGTGAATACCAAAACGGCACCGTTTCCAGTTACTGTTCATCTTCCTCACCCGACCGAAAGGGATGCCCACCGTTGAACAACCATTACTTCTGCAATTATCACACTTTATGGTTGGAAGAAACAGCATTATTTTCTCTGGCTATAAAAGCCGAAGAACGACTGAGCAGAGGCGGGGGGGCAAGCGAAAAAAAAAACCGGGAAGAGAATATAAAGAGAGAGGAGAAAAAAAAGCCAAATCAAGGGAGGGGAAAAAGAAACAGAGGTCGAAATCCAGGGGAGAGCAAGAAAAAAACACAAACAGAAAAAGATGAACAACACAGAAAAAGACCATTAACACCCAGCATCACCATCGGCTTCCTCTTCTCCAGCGCCAGAAGAAATAAGGCCAGAAGAACGCAAGGAAAGGGTGCCCTGCCAAGCTGTTACGATTCAAGTTACCATGGAATTAAGGTTACTAGCTTACAAATAAAGAAGTACTGTTTCCAGTACAGAACAGAATTGCTAGCCTTCAAGCAAAGAATTGCAGCATGTGCTGAATGTGGAAAACGTGATGCCTTCACCACCGCTGTATCATCTGCTTCCTCATCTTCATTGTGGTTCAATTACAACGTCTACACCTAAGCAATGGAATGACTTTTTATTTGCGAAGCTGCAAGAACATTGCCTCAATTTATGGATTTTTGGTAAGAGATTAAATATCATCTTTAATTATTACATTTTTCTTATTTAATTTAAAAAATTAAATATTATCTTTAACAATATTTTTTATTAAATATTTAGATTCTACTTGGTTTTATTTTTTTTCTTGATTTTATGATAATATTTTTCTTATTTAATATAAAAAATAAATATTATCTTTAATAATTAGATCTATCCAATATCACTTAAAAAATAAATTATAACTTTAATAATTATTTTTTGAAAAACAAAAAGCCAACAGTCACTAACATATTTTATTAAAATCACTCTAGTTTATTTAGAAAATATTGAAAATTGATTTTTGGTTTTTTACATTAAAATAAAAAAAAAATTGAATAATTTTTTTATATTTTATTTCAAACTCATATTTTAAAACAAAAATGAAAAAGATGTGATATTAACCTTTTTTATTATAAAGTAAGCTTTTCAATTAAAAGTGATGGGAATTTGTTCATAATAACAAAATGCATGTACAATCATGCACATTTAATTAAAAGTGATGGGAAGTTCTATTGAATTTGACGGTTTTTTAAGGTACAGAAGACTTGAATTGACGTGAGAGTACAAGATCATTTTACATAGAGATGCTTGAAGTTGCTCCAAATCAGTACGATACTTCCATCTGACATGTTGATATGTATTTGTTGGCTTGAAGATCATTTTCCAAGCTTGGAAGTTTTATTCAATGCTCTTTGAAATCTTTTCCATCCGCTTTTATATTGGACAACCTAGTTGTTAATTATTATCCATGATGTAATTTATATTTTCAAGTTACAAATTTTGATGAATAATGTTTCATTTTTTACCTCACTTCAAAAGATGAAAATCCTTGATGTTAGTTAGAAATAAATTGGTTTTCTAGGAAGAGATTATTGATTGGGATATTGTATTTGATTTGGTTCTTCATCATTTAATGTTATAATTTAAAATAATTGATGAAAGTTACTGATACAGGAAAGTTCTGAGAGCATCTTTAATTAGTCTAATAAGTGAAGTGTTGTTAGTTTTGGCTATGTATTATTGCATGGTTTTTACTATTTTTTGGCATTTTTCTTTTTGTATATACAATTTTTGTTTTTCTTGCCGGTTTGTCATTAGCTTCATGGCACCAATTAATAATAAATCTTGGACTATTATTAAATAAAGAAAAAACATAAGCATTGTTAAAACACCAAACTTGAATTGCTCAAACCTAAAGAAACCCTATGACAATAATCTAATTTAAAAAATAATTAATTTATCCATCTATAATTTAATTCTTATGTTTTCATATTTATTTATGATTTAATGTGTTGATTGAAATTAGTAAGTGAGTTTACTCACATATTGTTATATTGGTTTTGAGTTCAAATAGACGTTTAAAAAGGGAGTTTTTTCATGAATGCAACCCTTCATGTATTCAATATGAATGATGTGAGATTTTAATGGCCTGTGAATGCATTTATTTATTCTAAGAATTTATATAAAAACCGAGGAGAGAACAATAAATAGCTAAGAATTAATATGCAAACAAATAATTTGTATAAGCTGATTGAAATGAAGATTAAAATAAAGAAGTAAAAAAAAAAGAGACTCGTAAAGATTTTATATTAGTACTCAAAATGTTCTTTCTTGTTTTTTTTTTTTTTAATTTGGATTACCTTTGTCTTTGCTTTCAAGTAAAATTCTAGTATATATATAACTCTAAATTAATAATAAAAAAAAAAACCATGTTTATAGGGCTTCATAGCGGTTTGACATTGTTGTATTACTTTTTAAAATATTTTTTATTTTTAAAAAAATATTTAAATAATTTTTATTTTTTAAAAAAATTATTTTTCATAATCTAAAAATAATTTAAAATAAATTTTTTTTCAATATTCTCTTGAAAATACTCTTACAGAAAAAAACAAGTCCATTTCAAGTCTTCCATTGTGTTGCATTTACGATGAGAGCTTTACGCCACTTTATAGCTTTAGTCCCAAGAGTCTTTCATGATGGCCTTGGATTGATTGACAAAAAGAATTACCTGTTTGTTTTTGAAAAAAAATTTTAAAAAATATTTTTTATTTTAATTTTAATATTTTTTTATGTTTTTAAATTATTTTGATGTGATGATATCAAAAATATTTTTTAAAAATAAAAAATATTATTTTAATACAATTCCTAAAAAAAACATTTTAAAAAATAACCATTATTATATTTTCAAAAAAATCTGAAAAACTTGCTACCACTCATAATTCATCCCCAGGGGGCCAGGCCATATTAGTTCTGTTAAAAATGAATCTAATTCAGCTTGGATATCAACAACATGTTGCATCCAGTCTTATAGCCAGTGTTTTTTTTCTTGTTGCTTGAAACTTTTACCTATTTTGGTTTTGGTCACCAAACTTCATTTGTTTTCAATTACATCCTTGAAAGTTCTATTAACACGGTTCTATTTGTTGTTATCCACTTCGATTTTCATGTTCTTGCATATATCATATATCTTTAATTAAATATTCGTACATTGAATTAGAAATCAATTTTTTTGAACCCTCCTAACCCAGTTGCTATTAAGGCTAGTTCTCCACGTGCATGTTCTTCCTTCTCAAGCGTGGCATCGGTCTTTAGCTACACTTACTTAGTCCCTGTTATTTATAAAGCTTATAATTTAGTTCAAGTCAATAAAAGCTTAGCAGTTTGATACAAAAGCTCATGGCCAGGTAAGAGATGTTTATTTTGGATGTAATAAATATTCATATTGGAACATAATATTCATCTCTCAAATCCATAATCCAATTGATCATATAAATAATTGTTGATTACTTAAATAAAAAAAACTCATAATTGTCGAGCAAAGTAAATAAATTACTTAACCAGGGTTACGATAGGAGTTATTTGCCAAGATAGAATTACATTATATAACAGTTTATAAATCATGTTATAATATCTATCAACATATATAAAGCTCGACAAGATAGAAGACTTTGTTTAATCAATCTTAGGTTAAGACAAGATTAAATCTAGTCTTATTATGATATATTTGAGAGTGCGGTTGAATTGCATTTCTTAAAATATTTTTAGATTGTTCTGATATTAAAAATAATTTTTTTAAAAAATATTATTTTAATGTATTTTCAATCAAAAAATATTTTAAAAAACAATCTCTACCACGTTCTCAAACAGATTTAGGTTTTGTATGAATTGTAAATCCAGGGATAGTTTTGGGTTTTCTAATCAGAACTTTGGATTAAAATTAATAACAAAATATGGACAAAAAATAATAGTATGTAAATCTAGGAATCAAAGATAATACAGCCATATTGACCGGAGATTTCACTCCAATTTTGACTAGAAATTAAAATGCTATCAAATTCTTTACTTTATTAGTGTTCATTTTCTTCTTCTTCTTCTTAACATATCTTTTTCAACTGTTTAGAAAACTTTTATGTCACTCAATGATATACCTGCTTTCAACGTTTTACACTGCTAGGTTTTAATAATTTAGGATTTCTTCCTTAAAATTATTCAAAATATAGTATTAGAATTACATAATGCTAGGTTTTAATAAATAATTAAAGAGTCTCTCTGAACCAAATAATAAAAATATTGTATAACTCTTTTGGATGAATTGTTAACGTAGGGACTGTTTTGGGTCCCTGACTTTGTTGATTTGATTTCAGTATATTATTTTATTAGTCCAATTATAAGTTAACTCTACTATTGCTGCCTTGCATTGACTGGAAATTTCGATTTCTACTTAACATGAATTGAAAAACTATTATTGACTGAATTACTCTCAAGAGTATATGCATGAAGCAAGATAATTAGTGTTGAATACAGATTATAACTAATTATTTGTTCTGATGAAGATTAAAATATTAAAATGAAATTACAGCTTCTCTCTCCATCGTCTTCCTCTGTTTTTGTCATGGCATCAAATCATCAAGTACAGGTAAAGATACTCCATTAGAGAAATTTCCTTGCTTTTTTTTCCTGCATGTGTTACATTTTTATCTTTTATAATTATAATTATTGCATTGCTAATAATTTGCAAGAAAGAATATTCTTTATCTGAAAAGGGCTTGAGAATACCCTAAGCATTGTAGATAATCTCTTATAGAAATCTCTTTGTTAAATCATCAAAATATCAAAGTCTATTTCCAAATACTATTACTACAGTTTCTTATATATAAAAATAGAAACAGCTAAATAGAAAAATTATTATTTTTTAAATAAAAACTAGAAAAATTTAGGTCTATCTTTAACACAAACCCTGTATTTTAAAATACTATTGTCAAAAACTCTATTATATATGAATCAAGACAACAGTAAAATAACTTTTACATATTTTTCAAGTTTTACACTGCCAAAGTTAATAAATAATAGTTTTACACTGCTTTAATAGATTGTTACAGTAAGAGTACAGAGAGTTCAAGACAGAGCAATAAAGGGGGGCAGACGCTCAGTGAGGACATCCTCCAGCTCATCAAATCCAGCTGAAGTTGTTGCAACCACCACGAAAGGAACGCATTAATGTTAACGCGTGGGACCTACTTGTTGCAACCACCACGAAATTACCACTCCAAATTCCAGCTCAATATTAAGATGAGAACAATAATGGACTTTGGTAGCAGGAACGCGTGGACTCTGCAGTTGTTGTGGTCCTTGTGGAAACTTTGCAAAGGATCTAGAGGAAGAAAAATGATTGCATTGCAAATAATTTGCAAGAGAGAATTCTTTCTCCGAATAGAAAAAACTATTATTTTAAAATAACAACAACTAAATATAAAAATTATTATTTTTTAAATAGAAAAATTCATAATATTGAATAAAAAATAAAATAGAAAAATTATTATTTTCAAGTAGATAAATCATAAAAGTTTAATAATAGTAAATAGAAATAAAAAATTTCTAAACTAAATAAAAAAAATTAAAATATTTGATAAAAAACTGTATTAATCCAAAAGTTCTTATATCAAAATCTCACTTATCTGAAAAAAAATATAGTGAGATTACATTATAATTTACATCAAAATCTCCAAAAGAAAAAAAAAATTTTAATAAATATAAAAAAGAATATGAAAATATTAGCAATATATTTCTAAGAACTTAATTACAATTACATTATAATTTTTTCTTTAAAATAATTCAAAAAATAGTATTAGAATTAGATAATGCTAGGTTTTAATATGTAATTTTTTATATAGTATTAGAATCTCTTTGAACCAAATAATGAAAATATTATATAACTCTTTTGAATAAATTGTTAATAGAGAGTGTTTTGAGTCCCTAACTTGGCTGATTTTATTTGAATATATTATTTGATTAGACTATTTATAGGTTTACTCTGCATCTAACTTCTCTGTCCCATTGCTGCCATTTCATAGCTAACTCTTTGTTATACTGAACTTGCTCTTCTTTGCTTCTTTCTCGTTTTAATTTCATGTCTTGCTCATAACGATAACTTGAAAGCCTTACTCAGATAGGTAATCATTGACCAGTTCATCCTATATCATTCTATTTAATTTCGAAATGCAGAAGGAAAAACGCCAGCAATCCAAAGATGAAGAAAACGATTCATCCTCGCGAAAGAGAAGAAAAGCTGACCTCAGTAAGCCTATATAAAGAATACAATTAACCTCATTTCAATATCATAGCTTTTGAATTTCATAGCTAACTCTTTGTTATATTGCTCCATCGGTAATTGATTGTGCCTTGATTTCTGCAGCTGCCATGACAGAGCCAGAGTCTTCTCGATCTAGACCAGAAGGGGCCTATGATGTCTTCTTGAGTTTTAGAGGAGAAGACACTCGCAAGACATTTACAGATCATCTATATACTGCATTGGTCCAAACAGGAATCCACACTTTTCGAGATGATGATGAACTTCCGAGAGGAGAAGACATCTCCGATCATCTCCTCAGGTCAGTTCAGGAATCAAAGATATCCATAGTTGTCTTCTCAAAAGGATATGCTTCTTCTAGATGGTGTCTCAATGAACTTGTAGCGATTCTGCAGTGCAAACGGAAGAAACCTGGTCAGATTGCTCTTCCTATATTCTATGACATTGATCCTTCAGATGTGAGAAAACAGACTGGCAGTTTTGCAGAGGCATTTGTTAAACATGAAGAGCGTTTTGAAGAGAATTTGGTGAAGGAGTGGAGAAAAGCTCTTGAGGAGGCTGGAAATCTATCTGGATGGAATCTCAATGATATGGCAAATGGGTATGCCTTTTTTCAAAATTTTTGGAGTCAATATACTTTACTTTTTTCAATGTGGAACAATAAAATGCTTAATTGACTAGCTATCAATGACTGGCTTTTGTCTATGAGCAGGCATGAAGCAAAATTTATCAAAGAGATTATCAAGGATGTGTTGAATAAATTAGATCCCAAGTACTTGTATGTTCCCGAGCATCTAGTAGGTATGGATTGGCTTGCTCACAATATTTCTTACTTTCTAAGTACTGCAACAGATGATGTACGCATTGTGGGCGTACATGGGATGCCAGGAATAGGAAAGACAACTATAGCACAAGTTGTATTTAATCAACTCTGCCATGGATTCGAGGGAAGCTGTTTTCTTTCGGATATCAATGAAAGGTCAAAACAAGTTAATGGTCTTGTTCCTTTTCAAATGCAACTTCTTCGTGATATTTTAAAACAAGATGTTGCAAACTTCGATTGTGTTGATAGAGGAAAGGTTCTGATCAAAGAGCGACTTCGTAGCAAAAGAGTTCTTGTTGTTGCTGATGATGTGGCTCATCCGGACCAGCTAAATGCATTGATGGGAGATCGAAGTTGGTTTGGTCCCAGAAGTAGACTAATTATTACAACAAGATATTCAAGTTTACTTCGTGAAGCAGATCAAACATTTCAGATGAAAGAATTGGAACCAGATGAGGCCCTTCAGCTTTTCAGCTGGCATGCCTTTAAGGACACCAAGCCAGCAGAAGATTATATTGAGCTTTCGAAGAAAGCCGTTGATTTCTGTGGAGGACTTCCTTTAGCTCTTAAGGTTATAGGAGCTCTTCTGTACAGGGAAAACAAAGATAGATGGGAAAGTGAAATTGACAACTTGAGCAGAATTCCAAACCACGATATTCAAGGAAAGCTTCTAATAAGTTATCACGCACTTGATGGTGAACTACAAAGAGCATTCCTTGATATTGCATGCTTCTTTATTGGTATAGAGAAAGAATACGTCGCAAAAGTGCTAGGAGCCCGTTGCCGTTACAATCCAGAAGTTGTTTTGGAAACTCTCCGTGAAAGGTCTCTGATTAAAGTATTTGAAGGGATGGTAACCATGCATGATCTATTACGAGACATGGGAAGGGAGGTCGTCTGTAAAGCGTCTCCAAAAGAACCTGGAAAGAGGACCAGAATTTGGAATCAAGACGATGCATGGAATGTACTTGAGCAGCACAAGGTAAGTAAGAGCTCAATGCATACACGAAAGCATAGTCATGCGTATTTTCTAGTCAAACTTATTACAAATAATTGAATGAAAGTTGTATTAATTTTTTTTTTAGGGTACGGATGTTGTAGAGGGTCTTGCATTGGATGTCAGAGCATCAGAAGCTAAATCACTTAGCGCAGGATCATTTGCAAAAATGAAATGTTTAAATTTACTCCAAATCAATGGAGTACATCTCACCGGATCCTTCAAACTGCTTTCTAAAGAGTTGATGTGGATTTGTTGGCTTCAATGTCCTTTGAAATATTTTCCATCTGATTTTACCTTGGACAATCTAGTTGTTCTTGATATGCAGTACAGTAATCTCAAAGAATTATGGAAGGGAAAAAAGGTGATAAACATGCTACAATCCCTAAAATTTCTCCAGTACATAATTTATATTTACATGTTACGACTTCTTATGATTAATTTTCATTTTTTTACTCTCTATTATGACAGATTCTCAATAAGCTAAAAATCCTTGATCTCAGTCATTCTCAGCACCTTATTAAAACACCAAACTTGCATAGTTCAAGTCTAGAGAAACTAATTCTAAAAGGTTGCTTGAGTTTAGTTGAGGTGCATCAATCTATTGGAAATTTGACGAGCGTTGTTTTCTTGAATCTGGAGGGATGTTGGAGGCTAAAGATTCTCCCTGAAAGCATTGGCAATGTAAAGTCTCTTAAACGTTTGAATATTTCTGGGTGTTCTCAACTTGAGAAATTGCCAGAACGCATGGGTGATATGGAATCCTTAACTGAGCTGCTAGCCAATGGGATTGAAAATGAGCAATTTCTCTCTTCAATTGGACAATTAAAGTATGTCAGAAGGTTATCATTGCGTGGATACAGTTTCAGCCATGACTCACCATCATGGCTTTCACCGTCATCTACATCTTGGCCTCCATCAATTTCTTCTTTTATTTCAGCAAGTGTTTTATGTTTGAAACGTTTGCTGCCAACAACTTTCATCGATTGGAGATCAGTGA
>Ga0325401_1004603_pt1 | contig 13026 bp, 7 predicted proteins | sample PopdelMetagenome_FD_205666 | JGI IMG/M metagenome (GOLD analysis project Ga0325401, IMG submission 205666) | Populus deltoides microbial communities from Bellville, Georgia, United States - Xylem-PdKOR-R2 | ecosystem: Host-associated > Plants > Phyllosphere > Stem > Wood/Secondary xylem | place...
TGAGGTTCAACATAATTATGATATGATTGAAAGATGAGTATAAGGTGTGTACAAGATGATTGTCGATAACTTGGAACCTTCCGTTATAGGGGAAACTCTGTCAAAATTTCGGCAAGTCCTAGATAAGCTTGGCAAAAAAAAAATACACATTTTCTTAAGTTAAGGCTCAAAGTTCCTTTAAGAATGTATTAAATTACGAGGTGTTACATTGTCCCTCTACCGAAAAAACATAACACTAACTATCAAGGGTATTGAAATCTTTTTATAAGACTAATTCATCATTACTAAATTGAATGAGATAAATAAATATTTTCCCATCTTGATTGCATAATGAAACGATCAAAATATTTTTTAAAGCAAAAAAAATTAAATATGTCGTCAATGGCCATTTTCGTATTTGCATAATGGTTTTTTCATTATTATAATGTCAACTAAGAAAAAATTTGGTATTTGCACAAATATATAACACTAGAATGCATTGTTTAATGACTAGAATAATCTTAAAAGGAAAAAAAATAAAAGTTGAGTCAAAGGGCTTTTTGGTCTTTTCACAGTGATTTTTATGTTATTACTAAGTCAGATCAGGGGAATTCAGTATTTGAAAAAATAAATCTAATAAAAAAAAGACAGGTGTGTATACAGAACCAAAAGGCGCGTGGGAGGCGCCCGAGCATTTCGGATGATGAGAGCAGTGTATGAAAAGGACCTTCCGTACAGTTATTAGAAATGTCATCATGTCCTCTTCCCTATAAAGAGGAGCGTGTTGGCATTGATGGTTCGGTTTGTCATTAGTGATCCTTTTTTATTTTTTTCCTTTCTCTCTCATCCTCCGAAAATTACAACTTGAACCTCTTTATTGTTAGTATTTCAACTTCAGTTCTTATTCTTTTGATTTCTAATTTTATTCTTGATCTTTTTGTAAAAGTTTTATTTGTTTTCAATATCATTATTTCATCCTAATTTATAAATTTTATATTTTCTAATTTGATCCTTATTCTTTTGATTTATGTTTTTTTTTCTTGACTTTTTTGTAAAAGTCTTATTAGTTTTTAATTTCATCATTCAATTTAAATTAATGGTATTGTGTTTTTTAATTTAGTCCTATTTTTTATATTTCTATTTTTTTTCTTGGTCCTTTAGTAAAAGTTTTATTTGTTTTTAATTTCATCATTCAATCAAAATTGATGGTATTGTGTTTTTCAATTTGATCCTTATTTTTCTTATTTCTAATTTTTTCTTGGTTCTTTTATAAAAGTTTTATTTGTTTTTAATTTCATCATTCAATCTAAATTTATGGATTGTGTTTTTCAATTAGTCCTCATTCTTTTGATTCCTATTTTTTTTTCTTGGCCCTTTGAAAAAGTTATTTTCTTTTCAATTTCACCCTTCAATCATAAATTTATTTTTAATTTTTATGTCAATTTTGATCCTCATTCTTTTGATTTTTTCTAGTCCTTTTGCTAAATTAATATTTCTTTTCAATTTTACCTTTTAATCAAATATAAAATTTATTTGGTATTTGGATTTTTATCTTTATTCTTTTAATTGATATATATTTTTTAATCCTTTTGGATAATTTTTTTTTAATTTTATCCTTTAATATTTGATTAATTAAGAATTGGACTTCATGGTTTTTTTCAAATAAGGGAGGTAGTTCGGGTCTAATGACCCGAGTCACGTGTTTAAAAAATTAACATTGTTTTTGTTTTTAAAGCTTTGAAATGTTTTTTTATTTTTTATCGGGTTTTTCCAATCTCATAATATGGGCTGCGGGTTTGGCAGGATATCTCAGATTGGCTCGACCTTGATTATCGGGGTTATAGGTTTGTAATGATGCCTAAGTTGACCAAGACCGGATTTTTTATATCATTTTTTATGCCATTTCATTCTTTCATATTTAATGAGTTGTGAATGGAGATACATCGTTTGTTCTCATTTGAAAAAAAATATTTTTTCCTCGACTTATCCTAATCACTTTTCTTTTTAAATATGATTCATCTATTAATGTTTCCTTTTTTTCATCTAATTAAATTAAAAGCTAGCTTATTTGATCTAGTCGAATCTATGATTCAAGTCATATATTTTTTTCTCTTCTTTAAAACACACTTGTGGTAGCTAAATATCATTTTTTACGCAAAAATGTAGTTTGGCCCCGCAGTAAAGCGAAGGCACCAAATCTAGTTATTAACTTAACGTAATGTAAACTCTTTTAAGATAGTCATTAATGGTTGTAAAACCATCATATTAATAGTTCATGGTCATTAATGGTCAGAAAACCATCATTAATAGTTGTTTGATTCTCTCTCAATCTTTCACTTATTTTTATAGTTTAGAAAATAAAAAAAAATAAATTAATAAATTAAGTGAAACAAATTAGTTAATACTAGAAAGGTGGCCAGCACTTCGCCGCAGGCCGAGCTGAATTTTTTGTAATATAAAAAAATGATGTTCAAGCGCTGTCAAAGTATTTTAAAGAAGGAAAACATATCTACAACTTGACATCATAGAAAGAAAATTGAAAAAAATAACGATTGTCAGTGAACAAAAAAAATAATTGAATTATAATATTTCGACTCAAAACTCGCAAGTGAGATCATCAAAGGATGGAGTTTAATTTTAAAAAGAATCAGTGAACAAAATAACCTAATAGAAGGAAAATAGGATGAAGGATGAAGTTTAATTTTTTTAAAAAAATTGAATTTTGAAGGACAAAACAAAAAAGGATAAAAAAAACGACCTCAAAAGAAACCTGAGCAACCCAGCCAAACCTCCTATCTAGATCATGAGATGGAGATAACCTGATTGAAAGGAAAATAACAAAAATCATTTTTCAAAATGAACAACTTTGACATATGTAATTGGAAAAAAAATTGATGTCAACCTGTGGTATCTTTTCAAACTCATGACCTAAGCTGGTGATGAAATCAAAAGCACCTTATGTGGAATACAACTATTTTAAAACTCAGCTTAACCCGATGGGTTTAGGTTAGGACGAGTTTAGGTCGGACAATCTATGAACAAGGTGACCCAAGGCTAAGATTGGGACGGATTTCAAAATAAATTAGGGGAGAATTGATTCATTATGACACAATAAAAAAAAAAACTCAGGTTGATTCAAAACCCTGTCAACTTGGGGCAAACCCAATCAAAACTCGTTGATTATTTGTTTTTATTTTTCAAAATGATGTCATTTTTGCTTTTTTTTTAATAAAACCAAAACATTCGGTTAACTTGGGTTAACTCGGGCCAACTCACTTGACCCATGACCCAATACTAGCCCTAGATCGACTCCAGGGTCAGGTCTAAAAACATTGGGAAAAAACCACGAAGATCAACTCCTAATAAATCAAGTGTCAAATGATGAAATAAAAAAATTAATTACAAAAAAAATATTTTAAAAAATAGCAATTAATAGAATAAGGACCTCAATTGAAAAAAAATAATAAGAGAACAACATAAAATTTTGAATTAAAGGGAAAAATTGAAAAAAAATCAAATTAACAAAAGAATCGAAAAGATAAAATAAAAATCAAGAGAATGAGGATCAAAATCGAGAAAAATAAAAAATCAAGATCATAGATCTAAAGATGAAATTAAAAAAAAGAAGATAAAAGAGCTAAAAGTCAAAATTAGAAATCAAAACATTGAGGGTCAAACCTTAAATATCATAAAATAAAAGGACAAACAAGATTTTTCTACTGGCTAGCACAAAATTCAAAGGGAGGAGAGAGAAGAAGAAAAGAAAATGAAGGAGCGGTCGTTGATAAACCATCATCGTAACTATCACACATGTTGCCCACGTGGAAAGGGGCTTCGTGGCGCTTCCAACACCATCATAAAAGTTGAAATTCCTCTATAGAAAGGTAGTTCACACACCGCTAGAAAAGCGTAGAGGTGCTCCACACTTTAGTGTGTAGGTAGCACTCACCATCAACCTTTTTTTAATAATTTTAAAAAATTGAAAAGGACTAGATTGTCCCTAACCAAACTTAATAATAACACAAAAAACTTATAGGAAATGAAAGAAACACCCCTAAACACATGACTTAGAAAATTCTATTTTAAAGGAAATTTAATCATTCCAATTTTAGAATTAAAAAAAGAGCCAAAAACACCTTTTATTGCTAATTAAATGAAAATAACTTTTAAGGGCAAGTTAGTAATTTTATTGTGCAACAAAAATATGAACTGACTATTATATCCCGGATGAACTTCATAATGAAATTTGTATCCCAATGGAAAGACCAAATTACCTTCCTAACTAAGCTAAATGGTTTTTTTATGGTAGGGGAAAAATGGTCAATTTAATATTCGAATCCACAATAAATTGAGAGTGTGTACAATAAAAGTCTAATGGCTTTTAAGGTTTTTTTAATGGTAGGCTAGTCAATCACCTTTACTAGGTAGTTAAAAAAAATATTATTAATTGAAGCAATATTTTCATCATTATAAACTAGTACTAACTAGATAGGTGGCCACGTTGCGGCATGAGCTAGATCGAAAGTTATTTTGAACATAAGAAAAACATGTTGAAGCACTGCCATCGTGTTTCAAATAAGTAGAAAAACTCGTGACTCGAGTCATTAACCTGATAATAAGTTGGTTTCATTTAGTTATATAATAAAAAAAAACGACAATAAATGGGTTAAATTTAAAAAATCTTTTGTAAATGAGCCTAAGCAAATAGTCTTGGGCTTAAGCCACACATGTGTGCTCACTCGACTCGGGCTCATTTATGAATTTCAATAGAAAATACCTAGGAACAAAAAAGATAGGTTATACAAGAATAAACTAAAAGGGAAGAGGGTTAGGAACAATTGCTTTACAATAGCACCAAACACATTTCACTATGGGTTCCAATAGTGAAATTATGATTTTACCCCGCAATCAAATAACATTTAGCCTAGCTTATAGGAGTAATAATGTAAACCCTAGGTATAAATTCAACATAAAATTGGAGAAATGTTTTAAATTGAGTAAAAGAAATAAAATGAATGACGTGTAAATTTTGATAATTGGACACGAATATATGTATTAAAAGGGTTAAGAATATGAAAATTGATCCAAAATCATTTCTTGTAAATGTTTGGTTAAGAAATGTAAATCCGGTACAACTTAGGAGTTCCATAAAATTTTTAAAGGAAGTGTATAAGGAAATTAAGCAAATAAAATACAAAAATTTGGGATTTGATACTTGCAATAAGGGAATGGATATGGACATTTGAAATTCAAAAAAATGGCTAGCAAACAAATTTTTAAATATAGAAGTGCGAAAATGCCTAAAAAATAATAATAAAAAAGGTTCAAAATGTGAATTAAATTTTAATGGAAGTGATTTATGAGGAAAGAAAGGTATTGAGGTATAAGTTAATGAATTTTGATATCGCCAATCAATATTAAAAATATACTAGGACGGGGAAAATAATACCCGGTAACTATATAAGTTACTATTTGAAAGGACATCGTGGGAATTTGATAATTTTTTCCTGTAAAAGGCTTGGGTGTAGCCAACCATGGAGGAATTGAGAGGGAAAAATCCATTTTACTTGAAAAATCCTTGAGTAACCTAGACAAAGACAAGGAAAAGAAAAGAGTTAGTGATATTAAAGGATTTAGGAAACAAAATAACTTAGATTTAAAGTGTTTTTGAAAGAAGAATTTAGGGATAAAGTGAGAGGGAAGGGGCGGCAACAGCAAACAAGGAAGCAGAAGTGGGAATCCTTGATTTTTTAGCTCTTGGAATCTAGATTACTCCTTAGTAAGGTGTTTCAACATCCATTTAACAAGTTCTTATAATATTTGTTAAGTTTCCATTGATTTTTCATCAAATTGAGGTTAGGGTTCATGATGAATTTTGGGGTAAATGAGAAATTGAATTAAATTGATGCTTGTGACATGTAATAGGGTTGAAATGAGTTGAAATAGCAAGTAATTTTGAAAGGAAATTGGTAGTTCCTTGTTAAGTGTGTGGTCGACCATTGATGTAATACGAGGAATGGTGTTTTATTTGAATCCTTAACTTGATGAAATGTGTTTATATAAATTAAAATGATGAGAATGCATGAAGGAATAACAATGAAGGTGTTATAGAAGGTTGAGAAGAGTGTAGATTGATAAGTTAATTAAATTGAAAGAATTGTCTACAATTGTGATAAGTTGCAAAATGATCATAACTTGGGTAAACTAGTTCTTAAAAGGTGTCTTTTGCAACATTATTGTGCATATAACATGGAAAGGAATTTATTTTGAATCAAGATAAGTTAAATTGGTATTATGTGAATGTTACGGAATTGTTAATGAAAATGGACAGTTTTGTCTCTTGGTCTTCCAAAGGGATTTTGAGCATGAAAATAAGGGATTTGGACTAGGTCTCTCATAGAAATTGTAGCCTTGGATGTTACATATCCAAGGAAGTTGACCTTGCATAATTTGGAGTTTTAGAAATCAAGTTATGGGCTTATAACCTCGAGGGGGTCGAGATAGACCCTACTAGACAGTTAGTCATCATCTCGATAACAGATAGCTCGAAGGGCTATAGGAGCAGAAATAGGTTCTTGTCCCTTTAGTGGACTTATAACCTTATGTCTTAGCTTTTCAAGGGAATAAGTCACGCCTTAAAATGAACTTAATAATGGTATTTATGGACGAAACACAAAATAGTGTTCAAACAAGGAATTGCATTGATTGTGATATTGGTTTGCATTCTTATTTAAAAACTTAAGGAAAAGGATTTAATGGGAACATGGGACGTAAATTTAAGAAAAAAGAGTAATAATGAATGAGATGATTAAAGATAAATTTATATATATTTTGGATTTAGAAAGAGCAAACGCTCACGAGTAATGACATGGTATACTTGTTGATGTAGGGGAAGCAAAAAGACCCAGACAGCAGCCGAGGACTACTAGTCAAGCTTTTACAACAAATAGGTGCCCAACACCTATGCTTTTTATTATCTGTCATTTTAAATTGTTGGGCATGTTAATGCCTTGAACTTGGTAGTTTATGTATATGATGTTAATAAGAACAATGAAAGGGGATCGGTACGAATGAAATGTTGAGATGACATTGATTAGCTATCTGAGTTTAGATAGCTAATGGTATCAATGATGTTCCATTCATACCGGAATTTCAGATGACATTGATTAGCTATTCGGGTTTAGATAGCTAATGGTATTAATGAGATTCTATTGGTGCCGACATTCCTTAAATTACTTAGTCGATCTCAAGTAATTGAGCGAGAAATGATGTTAGTAAAGATTTTTAACACTGGCATGATTACTCTTTATTAAGAGAAAAAGATAAGTTGATTAACTATTCTTGAGTAATGGGTCACATTGGTATCAACAACCATTTATGGTGTGATTAGCTACTCCGGGTAAGGAGGCTAATGATATCAAGGGTTCTTGACATCGACAACTTTGATGGTAAACCAGATGTGGATAATAATTGATTAACTATTCCGGGATGAAAATAGTTAATAATATCAATTGGTTATATTAATATCGGCACTTGAATGAAATTAATTAGTCTAACTCGGTATTGAAAGACTAATGATACTAATAAGATTCATTAGTAGTGACAATTATCTTCCAGAGAATGAGAAAGAATTTATTGATTAGTTATCCTGAAAGAATGTGATAAGCTAATGATATCAATAGTGGAATATCTTGGTATCATATGAGAATTGATTTATAAGGAGATGGTGTTCAAAACCATTAGTTGTGTTGAGATTTTCAAGATAAAATTATTCCTGGCAAATGGGTTAGGATATTAGATAGATATTGGTAATAGATGGAAAATGTATGTTGTAAAAGAGATTTATGTCTAATTTTATGTATAAAAAGAAATGTCATGGAAATTATTACCTGTTGTTGTTATTGTTTGTTACTATCTTTTATAATTATATGTATATGTTAATTTCTGTTTTCAGGTCCATAAGAGTCACGTCATGAGTGATCTTAGTCTAATTACCATTTTCTTTTGGCCATGTAATTATCTTGTAAATTAAAAGACTTATCTCTTAAAACTTGAAGTGTAATATTAACCTGTAAATTTGGATGTATGACTTCAATCTAATGTTTGTAATTCTAAATACATATTTAACCATGCATGTTTATAGTTGAAATCGAATACTTCACTTGAATTACATTATAAGATGTTATTATGCAAGATATAGTTTCTACGATGATATTATGTAACAATTGAATTATGCATTGTTATTTTGTAAACTTAAATTGTAAGTGTAATATGATCTTGTCGATAACTTGAGACCTCTTGGTATAAGGGAGACTCTGCTGAATTTTCAGTGAAACTTGTATAAAAAAATATTTCCTGAAATTTCCATTTACCTATTGTGTGTTTTCCTGGAAATTAGGAGTATTACAATAAGATCTTGTTTCCTTTTTATAAATAGTAAAAACACTAAAACACCATTACACACACATACACACACACACACACACACACACACACACACATGTCCTCTAAGGATAGTTTTGGTTTTTCATTATTGAAAGCACAACTAGATTACTTAAATGCCCTTAAAGTAAAAAAGATAAAAGCCTTCAATCAAAGGTTATTTTTGCCTTTTCAAGTTGTTTTTTGTTATATTATGTTTTGTTGAGGGCATTATAGTCTTTTGACTTTTTTATGAACATTAAAAATACTAAAATGCCCTTAAAGGAAAAAAAATGCCTAGCATCTAGGGGTAGTTTTGGTTTTTATTTTTGAATGCACAATTAGATTACTTAAATGCTCTTAAAGTAAAAAAAAAAAAAAAAAGCTTCAACCAAGGATTAGTTTTGTCTTTTCAAGTTGGTTTTATTATTATTTACTATTTTATAGAGAGCAATATAGTTTTTTAACCATAATTAAATAATATTATTTTTAAAAAGCTATTGGCACATGCGGTTCCTTCTGATGGTAAAACATGTCCTTTTGTTGTGTCAATAGATGCGGTACCATGTCCTCTTTCTCCTAGAGCGGCGCATGTCGGCAACTGTTAGGTGGTTTATCGATGATTGACCTTTTTTTATTATTATTTTCTCTCTTCTCCTTTAGAAATTACATATTTGTCTTCTTTTTCTTCTTATGTTTCTACTTTAATCCTTTTATTTTATTTTTTTTATTTTTATTCTTGGCCCTTTAGTTAAATTTTAATTTCTTTTCAATTTAATCCTTCAGTTCCTATTGTTTGTATTTTTTTCAATTTGGTCCTTATGTTTTTTATTCCTTATTTTATTCCTTAGTCTTTTTATAAAAGTTTTATTAGTTTTCAATCTCACCTTTTAATCCAAGTTTATGATTTGTTATCATTATTTTAATTTTTTCAATTTGATCATCAATATTTTAATTTTTTTTTGTTGAAGTTATTTTTCTTTTTAATTTAACATTTCAATAAAAAACTTTTGTCCTTTTTCTTTTAATTGTTTTTGTTCTTGACCTTTCTGTTAAACTTTATTTATTTTCAATTTAGTTCTTCAATTCTAATTTATCATTTTTTTATTTGATCATTATTTTTTTATTTATTTATTTTTTCTTAACCTTTTTATAAAAGTTTTGATTGGTTTTCAATCTCACCATACAATCCAAGTATATGAGTGTTATTTTTTTAAATTGTGTTCTCATTCTTTTAATTATTTTTGTTGGAGTTATGTTTCTTTTCAATTCAATCCTCTAATTGAAAATTTTTAGTTGACCTATAATTTATTTATTATTTTGATTTTCACCCTCATTCTTTTAATTATTATTTTTATTTTAGATCCTTTGGTGTAGTTAATTTTTTCCCTGTTTCATTCTTCAGCGTTTGATTTGTTGGTGATTATACTTCTCCATTCTTTTTATGTATGATGCTTTGATCTAATGACTTGAGTCATTGGTTTGAAACGTTAATGGGGGTTGACATCTTTGTTTTTACTTATTTTCCTTTTCAATTTCATTGTTCAAGATTAATTTTTTTTAATAGCCTTTGTTGTTTTCTTTAATTTTTTATCGGATTACCTCAATTTCATGTTCTAAGCCATGAGTTTTAATAATTAACTCGGGTTGGCTCTCTCCTTATTACTTAGGTGACATGTCTATCGCGCCACCCCAAGATATTTTTCCAAGGTATTGTGATCGTTATTTTTTTAAATAATTGTCCGTTCATTATCATTTCTTATTCTTTTATCATCTAATTAAAATAAAACTAACTTATTAAACTGAGTCAGTGTTGTCCGAGTCATTAATTTCTCATATTTCTTTGTAATGCATTTGTGACAACTAAACATTGTTTTTTAAGAAAAGAAAATATATGGACCCGTAGCGTGGATCAGGCTCAAGAGTTCAATGATGATGGTTTTTTGCCTTCATCTGTCATGAAAAGGTTGATCAGACTTAAGAGAGAATTTTTTTTTCAATTTCTTTTTGTGTTCTTGGATTCATTTTTTAATGTTTTGAGTTAAGAGATTACTTTATTAGGTTTCTTAGGTGTTTTTGTGTCTAAATATGTTAAAAATAGATTTTTCAACTTAAAAGCAATATAACTTGATTTTTCAGCCATCACCTTGTGGTAGGAAACTGGGTTAGCAAACTTATCATTGTCTACACTCTTATTCAAAAAACAAATGGGTGCATGTCATGTTGTTTTCCCATTAGAAAAAGAAAAACAAGGTTAGGCACATGAGCCAGGCTCAAGGCACGACCCCTTTCTTTAATTATTTTGTTTGTAATCTAAAAAAAGTATTTAACATGATAATTCACTTACCCTTCAAGTTTGACGTGGTTCTTAAATAATATTTTAGGGTTTCACTAGAATGTTAACAATTTATTTTTTCAATTATTATGTACATGATATGCAAAAAAAAAAAGTGATAATAAATCGTTCATGAATATTCATTTAGAATCAAAATTTTAATTTTAAAATATTTTTTGATATGATTTAATCATATATGTTATTTTTTTATACTTCAATCAAATACAATATATATATATATATATATTGCTTTGACAATCATTGATAGTGATTCCAAATAATAATAAAAAAAAAAGCTTTCACTAAAATACTCCAAAGATATGTAATTAAAGGAACTATATGTAATTAAAGGAACTAGATTTAGATTTGAGAAATATATGTTTTCTAATTATTTTAAATAGCTTATTTTTTTAGCAAACCTATCTTTTAATCATTGGTCTCTTTTATTAGAAAAGTGTGACCCTAATTAAAAAACAATAAACAATGGCATTGTTTTTTATGAAAAATAAGTACAATATGCAGAAATTTATTTTAATATTCAATGAGAGAAAATATCTATATTTATTTTAATTCTCTTTTTTATCAAATTAAGAACATATAACAAAAAAAATAAGCTTTTTGTTGAAAAATATATATTAAGAAAAGCAGGAATGATACTACATTTTCTTTCAATGGAGTTTAAATTATACATGTTCTAACAAAAAACAATTGAAGAGATCCTTCACAATATATGATCAAACATCTTAATATATCATTTTTATACCAGTTTCTTAACTCAATCTTCTATTAGAATTAATAGATTTTTTTATCATTTATTGACCCATATAATTTTTTATTTATTTTATCAAATACTCATATCAATTTTTTATTTTATAGCTATTTTGTTTTCTTGATAGTAGAAAATTTGTAATAATATCCACACCTTTTTTGTAGCACCAAAAATTAAGCTATTATCTCTTAACAAATCAAATATTGAAGGGTAAAATTAAAAAAAAAAATTAATCACATAAAAGGATCCAAAAGAAAAAAATAATAATTAAAAGCCAAGAAAAAGGTGTGAGCCCACCTAGGTAAATCCGCCAAACCAACATACCAGGTCATGAGATTCAGATAACCCTATAAAAAGAAAAACAAAGAAAACTTTGAAGCCTTTTTTTAAACAAAAATCAATGTTGAGTAATGATATTGAAAACAAATAAGTAAAAAAAAAATTATGAACTCATGTTAGCTTATAAAATTCATGACTTAAGCCATTTGATCGGAAGCACCAAACCTGGAAAAGCCATGAAGCCAAATTTCAATAAATGAAATGTCAACAAATGAAATTTTAAGAAAATCCAATCACAAATAAAGGATTCAAAAGAAAAAAAAACATGTAATTAAAAGAATGAATATCAAATTTGAAGGAAAAAAAAACAATTGAGAGGATGAATAATTTTGGATTGAAGGGCTAAATTGAAAAGAAAAATAAATTTCATAAAATAATTAAAGAAGAAACCACTAAGAGGATGAGGACCAAATTTAAACAAATTAACAAATTAAAATTTTGATTAAAGGATGAAATTGAAAACGATTGAAAGTTTACAAAAGATACAAGAAAAAAAATAAATAAAAGAATTAGGACCATATTTGAAAAAATAAAGAATGAAAAATTTAGATTGAAGGATGCAATTGAAGAAAAAAACTCACAAAAGGGATAAGAACAAAAATTTACTAATTAGAAGAATGACGACTGATAATCAAATATTCCTAACTAAGGGGACTGCCCTGAAATTTTAAATGTCAAGAGCAAATTTTGAGGGAGAAGAGGGAAAGGAGGGGTGGAAAACAACTCCGATGACAATCCATCCAAAAAAACCCAATATGCGTCGCCTGTGAAGGAAAAGACGCCGCGAATAATCAACTGACTCAGAGAATAAAATCTTCCACCACCAGATAACTTTGCATGCGTTGCCGAAACTTCGCGACACCTTTTAGGCGCTTCCACATGCGGGGCACGTGGTTGACATATTTAAATTTTTAATATTTTTTAATTATTGTTTACTCCTCAACCAATCTTATTATAACAAAAAAAAATTTATCAATTTTAAAATTTTAAGACATGATAAAGACCTCATTGAAATATTTCTGAACAAATTTATTTATAAAATGATTCCCTAATGTAAATTTGACTTTGTTGTCTAGTACATGGATTCAAAACTTTCCAATATTAGCAAATTAAATAGCGACAATGAATAATATAAAATATGTATAGGAAAAACATATATTACTTCATAAGTACAAGTATATTA
>Ga0325401_1004604_pt1 | contig 13026 bp, 13 predicted proteins | sample PopdelMetagenome_FD_205666 | JGI IMG/M metagenome (GOLD analysis project Ga0325401, IMG submission 205666) | Populus deltoides microbial communities from Bellville, Georgia, United States - Xylem-PdKOR-R2 | ecosystem: Host-associated > Plants > Phyllosphere > Stem > Wood/Secondary xylem | place...
CCGTGCGCGTCGAGCTGGCCGACGACACGGCCTGGGCGCCCGCGGGCCACGTGGTCGCGAGCGCGCAGTGGGACCTCACCCCGGCGCCCGCGCGGCTCGGGGTGGGCGTCGAGCGGCACTGGTCGCCGACGGTCCTGTCGCCCGCAGGCCGCTCCGGCTCGCTGCGCCTCGGACCGGCCGCGCTCGACCTCGCGACCGGTCTGCTCACGCGCGTCGGCGACCTCGAGGTCTCCGGCCCCCGGCTCGAGCTCTGGCGCGCGCCCACCGACAACGACCGGAGCGAGGACCGCGGCTCGTACGAGCTCGGTGCCCCCGAGGACACCCTCGGCGAGGGCGCCCCCGGACCGTCGTCGGCGGCCCGCTGGCGCGAGCGCGGGCTGGACCGCCTGGTGCACCGGGTCCGCTCGGTGCGCACCGGCGGCGACGCCGGGCGCGAGGAGGCCGAGGTCCGGGTGCGGGTCAGCGCCGCGACGCGGGCGCTGGGGGTCGAGGTGACCTACCGCTGGCGGGTCGTCGACGAGGGCCTGCTGCTGCGGGTCGAGGTCCAGCCGGACCCGGCCTGGGACTGCACCTGGCCGCGGATCGGCGTACGGCTCGACCTGCCGGCCGCGCTCGACCGCGCGGAGTGGTTCGGGACGGGCCCGGCGGAGAGCTATCCCGACACCCACGACGCCGCCGTGGTCGGGCGGTTCGCCGCCGGGCTGGAGGAGCTGGGCGTGCGCTACTCCCGGCCGCAGGAGACCGGCCACCGGACCGCGCTGCGCGAGCTCGTCCTCGCCGACGGCAACGCCTCACGCCTCGTGGTGCGCACCCGCCCGGCGGCGGACGGGCACCGGCCCGGCTTCACGCTGAGCCCGTGGACGCCGCAGCAGGTCGACGGCGCGCGGCACCCGTACGAGCTGCCCGTCCCGACGCGGACGCACCTGTTCGTCGACGACGCGGTGCACGGGGTCGGCAGCCGCGCCTGCGGCATGGACGTGCTGCCCGAGCACGCCCTGTGGCCGGGCGCCCGCACCTTCGAGGTCGTGCTCGCGCTGCCGTGAGCGCGCGCCCGCGCGGTACCAGCGCAGGCAGACCAGCACGGCGAGCGTGAGGTCGACGGCGTCGCCGCCGTAGTACATGAGCTGGGCGCCCTGCTCCACGCCGGCCATCGGCATCGGCGCGTAGCCGTCCGCGTACAGCCGCTTGGCCAGCACGTCGTGGGCGGCCAGGGCGAGCACGAGGACGGCGAGCAGGTGCAGGGTCCCGCGCCGGTGCGGGAGCGGGTCGCGGCCGACGAGCACGGCGGTGAACAGGTAGCCCGACGCCAGGACGTGCGCGTGCACGAGCAGGCCGACGACCACGTGAGTGTGGGCGAGGGCGAGCAGCGGGGTCGCGTAGAGCAGCCACAGCCCGCCGACCGACAGCAGGGCGGCGACGGAGGGTTCGGTGAGGACGCGCAGCGGGCGGCTCCGCAGGAGCCGGCTCAGCCGCCGGGCGGCCCCGACCGGAAGTGCCCGCAGGGCCAGCGTGACCGGGGCGCCGAGGACGAGCAGCAGCGGGCCGAGCATGCCGAGGAGCAGGTGGCCGGCCATGTGCGCGGGCCAGCTCTCCCGCGACGCCGCGGCGAGCGGGCCGGTGACGGCAGCCGTGGCGACGACGCAGCCGGTCGCCCAGGCCAGGACGCGCAGGGCCGGCCACGACCGTCCGCGACGGCGGGCGCGGACGACGAGCACCCCGTACGCGACGAGCCCGACGAGCGCGACCAGCGGGCCGAGGACCCCCAGCAGGTCGACCCCGGCGTGGTGCTCGTGGGTCACGCGCCGGCCTGCGCCGTCCGCACCGGCCTGGACCCTGGACGCGAGCGCCGGGTCAGCACGGCCCCGACCAGGAGGAGGACGACGGCGACGACGTTCCAGGTGACGTCGTAGGCCACGAGGTCGACGCCGTAGCGGATCTGGTGCAGGCCGAAGACCTTGTGCTGCACCAGGCCGTCGTAGAGCTGGAAGGCACCGGCCCCGAGCAGCAGCCCGCCGACCCAGCCGCCCGTCACCAGCGCGTCGCGGCGGCGCAGGTCGGCGAGGAGGAACAGCCCGGAGACGACGGCGACGAAGCCGAAGGCGTGGAACAGCCCGTCCGAGACCAGCCCGGCGTCGGTGGTCGAGCGGTCGTAGAAGTGGTGCCAGTGCAGCAGCTGGTGGAAGACGGTCTCGTCGACGAAGGCGGCCAGGCCGATCCCGGCGAGGACGCCCGAGGTGGTGCTGCGGCGAGTCGAGCCGCGGTTGGTCGAGCCCGGCTGTGCGCTCACGAGGAACCTCCTGGGGGCGGGGCCTCCCTATGCTGTCCCAGGTGAGCGCGCGCGTGGTGGGCCCGACGGGCGGGCGCGTGCGCCTGGCCCGGGCCGCCGTGCTGGGCGGGGGTTCGCTGCTGCTGGCCGCCGGCGCGCACCTGGTCGGTGGCGGGTCGCTGCCGGGGCCCGGCGTGCTGCTCGTCGCCGCCGTCCTCCTCGGCCTCGTCGCCACGCTGCTGACCGCGCGTCGCTGCGGCTTCGGCGTTCTGGCCCTGCTGCTCGCCGGGGAGCAGGTGCTGCTGCACACGCTCTTCACCGTCGCCTCGAGCGCCACGCACGTCCACCTCGCCGCGCCCGCGCACCACGGGGGGCCGCTGCACGCGCCCGGGCTCACCCCCGAGGCCCTGCAGGCCGCCACCTCCGGACCGGCCATGGACATGCCCGGTCCGGGTTGGCTCATGTGGGTCGCGCACGTCGTCGCCACCCTGGCCACCGCCTGGCTGCTGGCCCGCGGCGAGGCCTGGCTGTGGCGCGCGGCCGAGTCCGTCGCGGTCGCCGCCGGTCTGCGCTGCGCCGTCCGCGTACGCCGTGCCGCCCCGGCGACGGTGCCGCCCGCACCCGCCCTGCTGCGCTGCCTGTCACCCGTCTGGCTCGTCACCGGACCCCGAGGACCACCGGCGGTCGTCGCCGGCTAGGGGTGCCTCCTGGCCGGCCCGCGCGACCGTCCTGCACCACCCCTCCGGCCAGCGCCGACCCGCGTACGGGTCCGGCGCCGCCCCCTCGTCCTCGTGAGGTCTGATGACCAGTCCTGCCCCGACGCTCGAGCGCGCCCCCGCGCCCGGCGCCGCGTCCGTCCCTGACCGTCCCCGGCGCACCTCCTGGTTCGCCCCGTTCTGGCGCTGGCACTTCTACGCCGGCTTCCTCGTCCTGCCCGTGCTCGCCGTCCTGGCCGTGACCGGGCTGATCTACCTCTTCCGCTTCCAGGTCGAGCCCCTCCTGCACGCCGACCTGATGCGCGTCGAGCCCGCCGCGGACGGCTTCCTCATGCCGTACGCGGTCCAGCAGCAGCAGGTGGTCGACCGCATCGCCACCGACCCGTCGCTGGCCGGCGCGACGCTGGTGTCGGTCACCGAGCCGGGCGACCCGTACTCCTCGACGCGGTTCAGCCTGGCCATGCCCGACGAGAGCACCCGCGACGTCTTCGTCGACCCGTACGACGCCCGGGTGCTGGGTGCGCTCAACCCCGACTCGACGCTGAGCGGCACCGCCGTCCGGCTCCACGCGAACCTCATGTCGGGCACGGTCGGCGACGTCGTCATCGAGGTCGCGACGTGCTGGGCGATCGTCATGGCCCTGACCGGCTACTACCTGTTCGTCCGCGGCTGGACCGCGCGGCGGCGCGTGCTGCGCCACGCCCGAGCGGCGGCCGGGACGCCGCATGGGGCCGTGCGGCTGCGCGACGCCACGCTGCGCCAGCGGCACGCGGTCGGCGGGGCCGTCGTCGGCGTCGCCCTGCTCGGGATGCTGGTCAGCGGCCTGCCGTGGACGGGCGTGTGGGGCGCGCAGGCCCAGCAGCTGGCCAGCCGCGGCGGCACGTCCTTCTGGTCGGAGGACCACGGCGCGGTGTCGAACCCGACCTCCACGCTCGACGAGTCGCTGCCGCACAGCCACGCCCGCGACGTGCCGTGGGCCCTCGGTGGGACGGAGCGGCCGACCTCGGCCGGGAGCGAGGACGACGAGCGCTCGGTGGCCAACGTCGACACGGCCGTCTTCGTCGCCGCCCGCGAGGGGCTGGCGCGACCGCTGACGATCGCGCTGCCCGAGACCGACGACGGGGTCTTCTCGGTGATCGGCTACGCCTTCCACGACCCGACGGCCGAGCGCACGGTGCACGTCGGGCGGTTCGGCGGAGAGGTGGTGTCGACGTACGGCTACGCCGACTACCCCGCCCTGGCCAAGGTCGTCGCCCAGGGCATCGCGCTGCACGAGGGCCGCAGCCTCGGCCTGGCCAACATGATCGGCTCGGCGGCGATGTGCCTGCTCGTGCTCTTCGTGTGCGTGTCCGGGCCGCTGATGTGGTGGCGCCGGCGACCGAAGGACGGCACGCTCGGCGCACCGCGCGCCCGGATGCCGCTGCGCACGACCCCGCTGCTCGTGGTCGCGCTCGTCGCGCTCGGGGTCTTCCTGCCGCTGTTCGGCGCGAGCCTGGTGCTCGTGCTGCTCGCCGACCGGCTGCTGCTGCGCCGGGTGCCCGCGCTCAGCCGCTGGTTCGGCGTACGGGCCGCCTGACCGTCGTCAGGTCCCGGGCCTGCGGGCCCGGGGCCTAGCCGGTCTCGTAGTAGGAGCCCTTGAGGTAGGCGTCGACCGCCTTCTCCGTGACCCGGAAGCTGCGGCCGAAGCGCACGGCCTCCAGCTCACCGGCGTGGATGAGGCGGTAGACGCTCATCTTGGACACCCGCATCACGGCCGCCACCTCGGCGACGGTGAGGAAGTTGACGTTCGACAGGTTGCCGCCGATCGGCCTGACGCCACCGGGGGTCGGGTCCACCATGCTCGCGCTCGTTTCTGTGCCGTCGGCGCCGGGCTTCCCCTCCGGCGTCACGCGAGCACTGGTGTGAGAGTAGTGGTAATCGGGGCGCTTGGTACAGGTACTTCACAGGAAAACCTTCGACACGCCGCGCCGGTCCTTGACCTCGGCTTCATGGTTGTTCCAGCGACGCCGAGGTACCCCGGCGAACCGCTGGCGGACGGTCCGGAAAAGGCCCGGTAGGCGGTTGATCCTCAGCGGTTCGCGGAGGTCGCCCCTCCCTCAGAACCCCGGGTCGAGGCCCAGCTCGGGGAAGACCGCGCGGCGGGTCGCCATGATCGCCTGGTCGAGGCGGCTGTCGGGCGAGAACCCGTCGTCGAAGTGCCGGAACGACACCTCCACGCCGTCGCCCATGGTCAGGGGCGCGTACTCCCCGACCAGGTCGCGGAAGGCCTGCGGCGTCGGGGTCTCGGGGTCGAGCGGCTCGCCGCCGACGATGGCGAGCAGGTGGGTCCACGCGCGCGGCACGATGTGCAGGACGGCGTACCCGCCGCCGCCCGTGGACACCCAACGCCCCTCGCAGAGCTCGTCGGCGAGGTCGGCGAGGGCGAGGTAGGAGGCGCGCTGGCCGTCGACGCTCAGGTCGAGGTCGGCGAGCGGGTCGTGGGCGTGGGAGTCGCAGCCGTGCTGCGTGACGAGCACCTGGGGACGGTGCGCGGCGAGCACCTGCGGCACGACCGCGTCGAAGGCGCGGAGCCAGCCGGAGTCGCCGGTGCCGGGCGGCAGGGCGACGTTCACGGCGGTGCCCAGCGCGCCGGGCCCGCCGGTCTCGGTCGGGAAGCCGGTGCCGGGGAACAGGCACGCGGGCGTCTCGTGGAGGCTCACCGTCATGACGCGCGGGTCGTCGTAGAAGACGGTCTGGACGCCGTCGCCGTGGTGGACGTCGACGTCGACGTACGCCACACGTTCGACCCCGTGGTCGAGCAGCCACCGGATCGCGACGGCGACGTCGTTGTAGACGCAGAAGCCGCTCGTGCGGTCCGGCATGGCGTGGTGCAGGCCGCCGGCGATGTTCGACGCGCGCAGCGCGTGACCCTCCCAGACCTGCCGCGCCGCCTCGACGCTCGCGGTGACGACCTGCGAGGAGACCTCGTGCATCCCGGGGAAGACCGGGTTGTCGCTGGTGCCGAGCCCGTGGCTCTCGTCGGGCTCGCCGCGCCGTACCGCCTCGATGTAGCCGTGGGTGTGCACCGTCTCGAGCAGGGTGTGGTCCGCGGGCGGGGGCGCCACGACCTCGAGGTGCTCCAGCACGCCGAGCGAACGGGCGAGCGTGACCGCGTCCCGGACGCGCCCCGGCGACATCGCGTGGTCCTTGCCGAAGTCGTAGCCGGTCAGCGCCTCCGAGTAGACGAGGACCGGCCTGCCGCCGTCGGTCGCCGGGCTCATGCGCCCGTACGCTGCTCGCGCGCGGCCGCGGCCAGGTCGCGGCTGCGGTCCCGGGCCGCCTCCATCGCGCTCAGGAAGGCCGCGCGGACCTTGTGGTCCTCGAGCTCGCGCAGCGCCGCGGCGGTGGTGCCGCCGGGCGAGGTCACGCGCTCGCGCAGGATCGCCGGGTGCTCGCCGCTCTCGCGCAGCAGCTTGGCCGAGCCCAGCATCGTCTGGACGACGAGCTCGGTGCTGGTGTCGCGCGGCAGGCCGAGGTGCACCCCGGCCTCGATCATCGCCTCGACGACGAAGAAGAGGTACGCCGGTCCCGAGCCGGAGATCGCGGTCACCGCGTCGAGGTAGCGCTCGGGCACGACCGCCACCCGCCCGGTGGCCGTGAGGATGTCGCGGACCCGCTCGAGGTGGTCGTCCGTCGCCGACGAACCGGCCGCGACGGCGGCCATGCCCTCGTCGACCTGCGCCGGGGTGTTCGGCATGACGCGGACCACGGGCTGGCCGGCGGGCAGGCCCGCCTCGAGGGTCGCGGTGTCCACGCCGGCCGCCATCGAGACGACGAGGGTGGTCGCGTCCAGCGCGGGCGCGATCTCGCCCAGCAGGCTGGTCATGTCCTGCGGCTTGACGACCAGCAGCACCGTCTCAGCGCCGGCGACCGCGTCGACGTTCGAGGACATCGTGATGCCGTACGCGGCCTCGAGCTCGGCCACCCGCTCGGGACGGCGGTCGGTGGCGACGATCGTGGCCGGGTCCCAGCCCGCGCGTACGAGACCGGACAGCACGGTCTCGCCCATGACGCCCGCCCCCAGGAGGGCGAGGCGTCGGGGCGGCCGCCGGTCGGTCCCGTGCACCGTCACGTCAGGCCTGGCTCCCGGCGAGGGAGCGGGTGAGGAGGAGCTCCGCGATCTGCACCGCGTTGAGCGCCGCGCCCTTGCGCAGGTTGTCGTTGCTGATGAACAGCACCAGGCCCTTGCCCTCCGGCGCCGACTGGTCGACGCGGATGCGGCCGACGTAGCTCGGGTCGCGCCCGGCGGCGTCGAGCGGCGTCGGGATGTCGCTGAGCTCGACGCCCGGGGCCTCGGCCAGGAGCCGGGTGGCCTCCTCCGGGCTCAGGTCGTCGGCGAACTCGGCGTGCACGACGAGCGAGTGGCCGGTGAAGACGGGGACGCGTACGCAGGTCCCCGCGACCAGCAGGCCCGGGACGTGCAGGATCTTGCGGGACTCGTTGCGGAGCTTCTGCTCCTCGTCGGTCTCCAGCGAGCCGTCGTCGACGATCGAGCCGGCGAGCGGCAGGACGTTGAAGGCGATCGGCTTCGCGTACGTCTGCGGCGCGGGCAGCTCGACCGCCCGGCCGTCGAAGGCGAGGTCCGCGGCGTGGTCGGCGACCGCGCGCACCTGGCCGTCGAGCTCGGCGACGCCGACGCCGCCGGAGCCGGAGACGGCCTGGTAGGTCGCGACCTGGAGGCGGACGAGGGTGGCCGCCCGGTGCAGCGGCGCGAGGACTGGCATCGCGGCCATCGTGGTGCAGTTCGGGTTGGCGATGATGCCCTTGGGCGGGTCGAGGGCATCGTCGGGGTTGACCTCGGAGACGACGAGCGGGACCTCGGGGTCCATGCGCCAGGCCGAGGAGTTGTCGATCACGACGGCGCCGGCTGCGGCGACGCGCGGGGCGGTCGCCTTGGACGCGGCCTTGCCGTTGGAGAACAGGGCGATGTCGAGGCCGGTGAAGTCGGCCGTCTCGGTGTCCTCCACGACGACCTCGCCGTCGCCCCAGGGGAGCTTCGTGCCCGCCGAACGGGCCGAGGCGAAGAACCGGATCTCGTCGACCGGGAACGACCGCTCCGCCAGCAGCGCACGCATCACGCCGCCGACCTGGCCCGTCGCACCGAACACTCCCACACGCATGGGCACACCCTAGGTGCTCCCTTACACCAGCCCGACGTCCTTCCAGGGTGCGGGTGAGGCGCGAGTCCGTCACGCGCGTGGACGCCCCCGAACCGCGGCACCGGGCCCGCTCCTCGGCCGGCCGGGCAGGATGGGCCCGTGGCGATGGCGTTGCGCGAGCGGCTGGTCGGTCCCTCCGGGTGGTCCGGGCTGGTCCTGCACCCGCCGGCCCTGCCGGACGTGGCGCGCAGCCGCTACGGCTTCGAGATCTTCCTCGTGCTCGGTCTGTCGCTCGGGCGCTCAGCGGTCTACTCGATCCTCTCGATCGTCGAGCGGGAGACGCGCGGGGTGCCGCTGGCGGCGCAGACCTCGACGCTCAACTCCTCCGCCACGCCGGACCGGCCCTGGCTCGACCTCGGCTACCAGCTCGTCGGCATCGGCTTCGCGATGGTCCCGGTGCTGCTCGCCCTCTACCTGCTCAACGCGACGAACGCCCCCGCCGGCCGCCTGGTCGGCCTGGTCCCGCCGCGGCCGCGGATCGACCTGCTCGGTGGGGTCGTCATCGCGGCGTGCATCGGGATCCCCGGGCTCGGGCTCTACCTCGGCGCGCGGGCGCTCGGCTTCAACACCGACGTCCAGGCCTCCGGCCTCGGCGACCACTGGTGGACCATCCCGGTCCTCGTCCTCTCCGCGGCGCAGAACGCGGCGCTCGAGGAGGTGATCATGGTCGGCTACCTCGTCGTCCGCCTGCGCCAGCTCGGCTGGGCGATGCCGGCGGTGATCGCCTTCAGCGCGGTCGTGCGCGGCTCGTACCACCTCTACCAGGGCTACGGCGGCTTCGTCGGCAACCTGATCATGGGCGTGATCTTCGTGCTCGTGTTCCTGCGCTGGCGACGCGTGACGCCGCTCGTCGTCGCCCACACCCTGCTCGACGTCGCCGCCTTCGTCGGCTACGCGGTGATCGCGCCGCGCGTGAGCTGGCTCTGAGTGGGCGAGGATGATCGCGTGACCACCACCGCCCCCGCCGTCGTGCTGCGCCCCGCCACCTCGGCCGGCGGCAGCGACGAGTCGTGGCAGCTGGCCTGGACGGGGCGTGGCCGCACAGCCCTGCTCCCCGACCTCTCCCCCGCCCCCGGCCTCGTCGTCCTCGAGTCGCCCGGGCTGAGCGTGCTCGAGGCCCTGGACGCAACGGGCGCCGACCAGGCGGTCCTCTGCGGGAGCGGCTACGGCGCGATGGTCGCCCTGCACGTCGCCGCGAACCACCCCGACCGCGTCGCCGCCCTCGTGCTGACCACGGCCAGCCGGGCCGCGGACCGCCAGCGCCGCGGGATCGCCGACGCCGCGTACGGGCTGATGTCCGTCAGTCGGGTGCAGCAGCTGCACGGGCCGCAGCGCCGCGTGCTCGAGCTGCTCGACCAGGTGCGCACGGTGGACTGGACGCCCTTCGCGGCCCGGGTCGAGGTGCCGGCCGTGGTCGTGCTCGGCGAGCGCGACGCCATCAACCGCGGGCCCAGCCGCCGGCTGGCCGCCGTGCTGCCCGGCTCCGAGCTCGTGGTGGTGCCCGGCGCCAAGGAGGGCTGGGTCGCCCGCGACCCCGGGGCGCTCGTCGAGGCCGCGGCGCCGTTCCTGGAGGGGCTGGGCGTCTAGCCCTCGTCTTCCACCACCGGATCGTGCGCCGGCGCCTGGACGACGAGGAAGCGAACACGCTCTTCGCTCGCGAACGAGGAGGAAGGCGCCGGGTCAGAGCACGATCCGCGGCGGAGCGAGGCGGAGCCAGAGGACGCGCCCTACCGCTCCTGCGCGGTCCCGGTCCCGTCGACGGCAAAGCTCCGCGTGGCCGCACCCAGGTGCTCGCGGGTGAAGTCGAGCGCCTGGCGCAGGTCGTCCTCGCGCTTGGCGCGCGAACCGCTCTTGCGCGAGTTGACCTCGAGCACGACGTGGCCGTCGAAGCCGTTCTCAGCGACCCAGGTGAGCGTCTCACCCGCACGCTGGTCGCCGAAGCCCGGCATCAGGTGCTCGTCCTTGCGGGAGCCCGTGCCGTCGGTGAGGTGGATGTGCTGGAGGCGGGAGCCCCACGACTTGGCCAGGTCGATCGACTGCTGCTGGGCCGTCGAGGCGTGGGAGAAGTCGAGCGTCAGGTGCTCGTACGCCAGCTCGGTCGGGTCCCAGCCGGGCACGTACGCCTTGACCTCGCGGCCCGGCGTGCGCCACGGGTACATGTTCTCGACGCAGAAGGTGACGTCGTACTCGGCGTTGAGCCGCTCGATGCCGGCCACGAAGCCGCGGGCGTACTCGGCCTGCCAGCGGAACGGCGGGTGCACGACGACGACGTCCGCCCCGAGGCGGATAGCGGCCTCGGCGGAGCGGTCGAGCTTGGCCCACGGGTCGGTCCCCCACACCCGCTGGCTGATCAGCAGGCAGGGCGCGTGCACGGCGAGCACCGGGACGCCGTGGTAGTCGCGCAGCTTCTCCACCGCGTCGATGTCGGCGGCGACCGCGTCGATGCCGACCATCAGCTCGACGCCGTCGTAGCCCAGCTTGCGGGCCAGCTCGAAGCCGCTGGACGTGCCCTCCGGGTAGACCGAGGAGGTCGACAGCGCCACCTTCGGGAGTGCGGGGGACGACTGCGCCTCACGAGGGCTCGGGTCCGTCACCCTGCGAGACTACGCTGGTCCGATGCCCGAGGTGAGCGTCGGATTTCCGCGGGCGTGGACGGAGTTCACCGACCCCGACGACCCGGACCAGGTGTTCCGCTGCGACCTCACGTGGCTGACGTCACGTTGGACCTGCATCTTCGGCCGCGGCTGCCCCGGCATCTACGCCGACCGGCCCGACGACGGCTGCTGCACCCTCGGGGCGCACTTCGCCGACGACGAGGACGAGCAGCGGGTGGCCGAGGCGGTGGGTTCGCTGACGCCCGAGCAGTGGCAGCACCGTGACGTCGGCCTGCGCGCGGGCTGGGTCGAGCTGGAGGACGTGACCGACCTGCCCGAGGGCACCGAGCCCGCCCGCAAGACGCGCGTCCACGACGGCGCGTGCGTCTTCCTGAACCGTCCGGGCTTCCCGGGCGGCTCCGGGTGCGCCCTGCACCGGATGGCCCTCGAGGTCGACGTGCCGATCACCGAGACCAAGCCCGACGTGTGCTGGCAGCTGCCGCAGCGGCGCCAGTACCGCACCGTCACGCGCACCGACGACACGACCTACCTCGAGGTGAGCATCGGCGAGTACGGCCGCGAGGGCTGGGGCCCCGGCGGGCACGACCTCGACTGGTACTGCTCCTCGAACACCGAGGCCCACGTCGCCGACGCCCCGGTCTACGCCACCAACGCTGACGAGCTGCGCGCGCTGATGGGCGAGCGGGCGTACGCGGTGCTGGTCGGGCTGTGCGAGGAGTTCGAGACGCGGCGGGGCCGGCTGCTGGCCCATCCCGCGGACCCGGTGCCCACCCGTGGCTCCTCGCGGGTCAGGATGGGTTGATGCAGGGGACCACGATGCAGCTGGACCACCTCGCCTTCGCCGCGGGGCCCGAGGGCCTCGACGAGACGACCCGGCGGCTCGGGGGGCAACTCGGCGCCCGCTTCGTCGACGGGGGCTTCCACCCGCGGTTCGGCACCCAGAACCGGATCCTCCCGCTGGCCGGCGGGCAGTACCTCGAGGTGGTCGAGGTCCTCGACCACCCGGCCGCGGAGAAGGCGCCGTTCGGCCAGGCCGTGCGCGCCCGCTCCGAGGACGGCGGCGGCTGGCTCGGCTGGGTCGTGTCCGTGAGCGACGTGGCGCCCTTCGAGCAGCGGCTCGGGCGCACCGCGGTCGACGGCAGCCGGTTCACCCCGGACAACCACCAGCTGCGGTGGCGCCAGCTCGGGGTCAAGGGCCTGCAGAGCGACCCGCAGCTGCCCTTCTTCGTCCAGTGGCTGAGCGACCCCGCCTCGCACCCGTCGGCGGGCGGCGGGGAGATCGCCCTGTCCAAGCTCGAGATCGCCGGCGACCACGACCGCGTGGACGAGTGGCTGGGCGGCAAGGCCAACCTGGTGCTCGACCACCTCGACATCGAGTGGGTCGCGCCCAACGGCCAGCCCGGCATCGTCGCCGCGGTCTTCGCGACGCCGAACGGTCTCGTGCGCCTGTAGGTCGCCAGACCCCGTCCTGCTGCCCCGGTCGAACGAAGGACCCATGCCCGTCCCGCTGCGCCCCGCCGTGTCCGCGCTGCCCGCGTACGTCGCCGGCCGTCCGGCCCCCGAGCGGGGTGACCTGGTCACGTACAAGCTGTCGAGCAACGAGAACCCGTTCGCCCCGCTCCCCGGGGTCCTCGACGCGGTCGCCGAGGCGAGCCGCGCGATGAACCGCTACCCCGACATCGCCAACACCCGAGTCGCGGAGGCCCTCGCCGCACGTCTCGGCGTGACGCCCGACCGGCTGGCCCTCGGCACCGGTTCGGTGGGCGTGCTCTACCACCTGCTGCAGGCCGTCTGCGGGCCCGACGACGAGGTCGTGCACGCCTGGCGCAGCTTCGAGGCGTACCCGATCTCGGTGCTGCTGACCGGCGCCCGCTGGGTCGGCGTGCCCCTCGGGCCCGGGGCCGAGCACGACCTCGACGCGATGCTCGCCGCGGTCGGCCCGCGCACGCGGGCCGTCCTGCTCTGCAGCCCGAACAACCCGACCGGTCCGGCGCTGCGCCACGACGAGGTGCTGCGGTTCGTCGACGCGGTGCCCGACGACGTGCTGGTCGTCGTCGACGAGGCGTACGTCGAGTTCGTCACCGACCCGGCCGCGGTGCGTGGGCTCGAGGTCGCCGAGGGCCGCGACAACGTCGTGGTGCTGCGGACGTTCTCCAAGGCGTACGGGCTCGCCGGCTTCCGCGTCGGCTACTGCGTCGCGGAGCCACGCCTGGCCCAGGCGGTGCGTTCGG
>Ga0325401_1004605_pt1 | contig 13025 bp, 7 predicted proteins | sample PopdelMetagenome_FD_205666 | JGI IMG/M metagenome (GOLD analysis project Ga0325401, IMG submission 205666) | Populus deltoides microbial communities from Bellville, Georgia, United States - Xylem-PdKOR-R2 | ecosystem: Host-associated > Plants > Phyllosphere > Stem > Wood/Secondary xylem | place...
TATATATATATATATATATATATATATATATAGACTATAAAGAACCTCAAGGAATTAGGTTATAAGTGTTTCGTTCATTTTTATTTCTAAATTTAAATCTTGAAAGAATTATTAGATTTTTTTAACATAAACTGGTATAAAGATATGTTTTTAAGATTGTTAAAAAATAAAAATTTAATCTCAATTAGCATATAAGCTAATCCAAAATAGCTTTGCATCCAATAAAAACACACAATATTATAGATTAGTATTTTTGTCCCGTCTAATGCATGTAAACATCAAAACCTAAAACAAATAAAGTTGTATGTCCAACCCTTTGTCAGAAATGCTATCTAAATGAAAAAAGGAAAAAAAGAAAAGATTGCATTATAGGAGCTTTATTTATTTATTTATTTTAAGAAAAATATTTATTATTTAGATGGAATAGTGGGATACTAGATTATTGACTTGTATTATGTTATGGGTGAAATTAAAAATATTTTAATAAAAAAATAGATATTGCTAACGTGTTTTCTAGTAGAAAAAAAATTTAAATCGTATGGAGATTGATTCAATATGACCTGATCAACTTTGAAAATAAAAAAATAATCCAGACGATCAATAAAAATATAGTTTGACTAAAAAAACTTAAGATGATATTTTTTGTTAAATATTGAGATGACAACATATTAGATTGATCTGGTAACTTGGATTAACTTGTCAAATATATGACATGGATCATGAAACCAGGATAGCTCTATAGTAAGTAAACCGAACCAAAATATGAACTCAAATCCTTAATCAACACAACATTGAATGAAGAAATTTAAAAAAAAAATTGATTAATAAATAAAACAAAACAACCTGAGTCATCTCAAGTTAATAGGCCAAACATGTGACTCATGTAAATAAACCACAATAACCTCAAAAGGTAAACTAAGATAAATTATAAAAACTAATTCTCAATCAACCAAACATTAAAGAATGAAACATGATAAAAATTCAATAAAAAAAGATTAAAAAAAAACTCGAGTTAATTGGGTCAACTAACTAAATTCATGACCCGGATCATGATACTAAAATAACTCGATAGAAAGCAAATCAAAATAAATTATGAATCCCAATCTCAATGTTAAAATATAAAATTAAAACTAAAAAAAAAAAAACCTAGAATGTGATCAATGATGAGGGAATTGTTAATTAATGTTTGCTGGTTTTTTCTTCAATGATTTAAAATGATGGTAACTTAGATTAACTTTAACTTATTTTATATAATTGAATTACATAAACGAAAACATTTTACTTAATCACACCAAGTACTTTCTCATATTTGGCGGATCTAAAAGGCAGCGCATGATTCTTGAACCCATTTGAGTTAATCATAACCAGGCCCTTTATAGTTTAACAAAACTGATTAATTAATTTTCCTTTTTCGAAAATCTATATTTTTAAGCTTTATTTTTACGTCAATTTTATGTCCCTTCTCTGAGGAAAAGGCAAAGTTGATAAAAATAGAAAAAATAGACGAGGAAAGAAGGTGAGTTTTTTTTTTTTTAAAAAAAAACTATTAAATTGATTATGTCCAAAGAACCATTTAATAATTTTTTATACTACATGTACCAATTAATTAGTTTCAATCAACTCCATGAATTAAGTTAGAATTTACTCTCCATCGTTTCAGTTTCCACCTCCAAAGGGAAACAAATTCGCGCGTCCCCCAGCTCTGACTTTTGCTCCATCTGTCCCCACGAATCAATTTTAGTCCTTAACCTGGGAATGGAAACAGGAGGAATGGGCACACGATCATTGATTCATGGATCTCGCAGAGAATTTCTTTCTGCAATAGTGTTTACGAATTGATATTGGAATATACATCTAATCCGATCACAACCCTAACTGGATATTTTACTTAAATGAACTGGAAGCTTCATTACTGGATCCAGAAAAAGGAGGACCTTCTAGACGTATGTAGTCATACATGAGACCCTGGAAAGGGCTGGTGCATCTTGGCTGCGTCAAGAAGATGGTGTTCTCTCCTTCGACTAGCCGAGCTCCTGGAATACTCACATTATACAGCCGGTAGAGCCCATGAATCCCATGTCTAGCAATTGCGTTGTCCCTCCCTATCAATCCGCTTGTAAATAGTGGACGTTGTGCTTTTGCATCATTAACACGAACCTTCGAAAAAGATACCACCAAAAAATATAAAAAAAAAGATTTTAGCATTGTAAATTTCAAGCAAAAATGGATGTGGTCGTACTGGGCCTTTCATTCTCTCAATCCTCCATGCGCACCGTGCAGCAAGTGAATATTCAGTGTGGGAAGGGACATTACCTGCAATTCTGCTAGGGTTGCAGATGCAATTGCCACTCTCAGTTTGTAGCTACTGTTCCGATCCACTTTGTCAAGTTTGAACTTGATTTGCCATGTAGTTCCTACTTGTGTATCATCGTCTTTTCTCCTGCAGCTCAGAGAAGCTTGAAGATGAGACGTAATTGTCATGATAATTAATCTATTGACTAGAAAACACATCAGCTCTGAGTAAGAATACGAAAAAGCTAGGATTATAACTACCCATGTTTTTAATGCTAGTCAAGATTCATAGTCTATACTATATTCTATATATTTCTGGTATGGGAGCATTATAACATAACCAAGGTGTTGGAGATAAGATTGAACCTGAATAGTTGCCTGTATTTTCCCATTAGTGCATTGCTGATAGATTACCAGTCTAAATCAATTGGTCTTTTAGCTTATTAATCACGAAAGAATACATATCAGCTACTTGGTAAAGTACGATGTTTTAATGGATGGTGCTATCTAAGTAATAAATCTCAACTACCATTACAAAGTGGCTGACACTCAGAGTCAAGCAAATCCCAAGATAAAAGAACCGCACCTGACAACCTGAGCAAAGAACCAGTCTTTTCTGTAGTCACTGAGACCGACTGTGTAAACCAAATCTGTATCAGGGTACAGATCTGCATATCTGCCCCACAAACCATACTGCCGAAATCTTCCAGTATAGGGGTAATGTTAGATTCATTAAACAGGAAAATATATCAACATTCAAATCTAAATTAGCATTTAAATGGATCCCAAAATACTTCAAACACCCACCAGAAAATAAGCTCCGTATGGAAGATCATCTTTTACAAGTATTACAACGTCTATGATATCTTCTTAGATTTTTTATATAGGAAATTCAAGGAGAGCTAACCTGTCAGGATGATTGGCATATAGATTATTCATAAACTTTGGATCAGGACCTGGAATATAGAACTCAGCGGCGGAACGGTCAGGGATGCCTATTTCCCACAGTGTGGGCCCATCTCTTGGAGGCTCATACACAAGATCACCCATGTCCATATCACAACCTACATTGCATGATATTTGAACTCTGTAACATCTATCATTGAAAAAACAGTACTCAAAAGAGATCAATAGAGTTTGAGAAAGGAAACCAGAAATTATGTTCATGATAGCATCCCATCTGTAATCTCCAAGAAATCCAGGGACCCATGCATAAAGGTTGTAGTCCCCGGCGCGTATGTTTTTAATAGAGAAATAGCCATTCTCATCTGCTCTGGTCCAGAATTGGTAGTCCTAACAATAAGTAACAAGGAAGGTTATGATGAGTTCAGCAGTGTTTAGCTGTGACCCCTGACCTAATATGAAGTAAAAAGATAAGATTGTGATAAGTTCACGTTATTTAGATCTGACCCCAAAACTTGATAAGAGGTAACAGGCAAGATTATGACAAGTCAAAAACAGCATTTAGAGGCAACCCAAAAAATAACTTCTCTACACAGACAAGATCAATTTATCTTTTGAAATGTTCTAGGAGCTTGTAACACTATGAATTATCTCTCCCAAGGATTTCCTTAGCACCCCCACAAAAGCTGCTATTACAAGCATTTTCAAAGAATATGCATTTATCTAACTATGTAACATAAGCAAGAAAAAAGTATGGAGGTCTGCCATTCTAACGCTATTCTCTGAGTAAACTCATTTTTTGCATGTATAAGACAATTCACAATTGACACGCATCCTCTATTGATGTACTGCAGGTGGCCCTATGAGAAAAGGCAGCTAAAGAAAAGGAAACTTTGCACCACCAATTTGCCTTTTGTATTTGGAATGATACTAAACTGCAAAGTCCACCACATTTAATTGTATCTATGCATGCTAAATATGATTGGGCTTATTAATTTTAATTTCAACTGGGATCCAAAATAAAGCACCAAAATGACACGACTGTTGCAATCATTTTAGACTAGCAAGGAAAATCTACGAGTTTATGTACAATAAAGTAAAAATTCCCATTATTGAGCTCTGTATCGCTAGCAAATTCCCCCTTAAGTAATAGCTAAAAGACCACAAAACTAATTCTCAAAGAAAATGGTTAAACCATTGTAGCTAAGTGACCTTGGATAACTAAAAAGCATAATAGGATATTGTATTTTTAGGAAGATAAAGAATTAAATAGTCTTGCATAGAACATAGAAAATACTTAAATCACCTTGCATTCTGTTTGCCATGATCCAACATCTCCTGGTGGGGCCAACCCCACATAAGCACCACTTGCTAGTATATAGTCATCACTTATATTCCTATGCAACATAATAACAAAAAATTTAATCCCATTCATCTACCCAGCAAATCAAACAACAGAAGTTAAAGAAGAATAATTTTTTGTTTTAAAATTTTTTGGAAGTTTGTTTGCATTGAACAATAAGTCCATGATTCCACTGGTCTCATTTGACTAAAATAAAAGTAAAATCAATCATGTAAATCAATGGTGACTTCCTAAAATCAAACCACATCCATCTCACCAGGGTACTCTTTAAGAAAGTAATAATAGAAATAACATGAAGATAAATATGGATGCTAAATCCTTGTCTTGCACACATGAATGTACTTAGGCCACAATCATTTCTGCTTTTTATTAATTTCTTATTTACAAGATGGGCTATTATTTTCCTACTTGTATGGCTACCTGTCTTTGACTAGTAGTCTTCCACAAACATTCCCTCGTTCTTCTGACTTTTGGAAATCCTCAGAAGCAGGGAAGCTGTATGGCCAGCTTTGGACTTCAGCCATCATCTGTATATAAACTTAGCTCAATGTCTGTCCAACTGTCCAATCAATTTACAGGAACATGAACTTGTGGGTTTGTGTTAAAACCTGCATTTTAGCATCTTCCCACAGAAAGAGAGGGTCCTCTCCATTTGATGCAGAATTAAGATAGATAAAAACAGGGCCAAAAACTTTCTTCCATGGTTCACCAGGGCTTATACTCAGTACCAGATCTTTTCCCGCATAATGTGAACTATGAAACATCTAATTATGTCATTTGAGTTAAAAGTTAATGGAGTTGAACATACAACCAATAATAGCAATAATGACACAGACATGCCTGCATCCATCAACATGTCAAAACATTTCTACAAAACCATAGTATAAGATCAATCACTTACAGCAAGAGTGGTGGGGCCAACATGAGAAGTGAGATTCTGTTTCAGGGGCCCAGCAGTTCGGAATTCATCACTTGGTGTGATTTGCCAGAACCCCACTGGAGGCTTGAAGCATATCCACCCATGGACTTGATTATCTTTGTTTTCACATGAATATTGGTACTTGTCATCCACCTAAAATCAAGACCAACTCAGAGACCAACAACAACAACAACAACAACAACAACAAGAAGTTACTTATATTTTACTTGTAAAGCACCTCTCCTGCGAGCTCTGGCATTTTGGGATTAACAAGAATGACAGCTTCTGGATAAGCCAGGGCTTGACATCTTCCTGGTAAGCGGTCATCTGGTAAGGGCATCAATCTTTGCCTGTTATCTGCTATGGCCATGTACTGAAACCTATCATCCACTCCAAAAGAACCTCATGGTGACTTCTTTGCATGATCATATACCAATGAAGACAATTCTAAACACTCTTTTATTGATTATATGAGGGATGATGTCTTCTTCTTCTTCTTCTTCTTTATTTTTTTCATGACACTAGTGAAATTTAAATTAGAACCTACAAAGTCCTAAACTTAGCAAACAGATAATATAAATATCATTGGTGATACTACATAATATATATTCACATTCACAAAACAATAAGTAGAAATATCTTTGTAACTGATCATTTAACTATATGTAGCAGTGACCAAACCAGAGGAACTTCAAGTTTTTGTCAACATGTACTGAATTATTCACTCCACAACCACAAACGAATCTCAGGCAATCTATTAGGAAATTGACAAAGATGCTAAGAATATGTTTACTTGTCTTTCCGGAGTTTAAAAGTAATCCTTGTTTCGCCAATATCAAAACCAGGCCATTCCTGCAAGTGCTCGTAAATGGCATATGAGTAGAAGCCTGAGGAACCACGTAGCAATATAAACCTAGAGGAGAATTAAAATACTTCTCATTATTTTTATGAATATATATATATATATATATATATATATATATATCTTATTCCAATGGCATTTATACACTTATATATGCATTCATACATATAAAAATTGAACAGGGACCTTTTATCTATATTCAAGGGAATGTATTTGCCTTCAAGTGAGGAATCCCACATTCTTGTAAATGAGAGCTCAACTTGCTCATCATTTTCCACTACGACCCTAAAACTTGTTCCACTAATCCTGCATAGCAACCAGTTCATTCGCACAAACATATGAATTAGAACCAGCATTATTTTTTTGCTATAAAAGTGAAGAAGTCCACAAATAAAATTTAGCACGGGCATAATTGTGCGTTTTGAGAATAATGAAGAAGCAAGAAAAAGAGGTTAACCACAAAACTCTGTATCTTTTTAATAATTCAAAAGCTTACAGAAACATGCATGTGCATGTCTGCGCGCACACACAAGAAAGATATATATATATATATATATATATATATATATAGAGAGAGAGAGAGAGAGAGAGAGAGAGAGATGTATGAATAAATTTTTTAAAGCAATCGCATATATATATTCATTCCAAGACATGTCAGCATAGCTTCACCATGCACACTATTTAAATTTTTTTAAAAAATGCAACCTTTTAAGTAATGACTGTTCTCTGACAATCAGGTTACATTGTACAATAAAGAAAAACTCCAGTTTCAATTTTGGCTTCATAACCAAACAAAGACTTCATTGGTTGAAAAACATGTAAGGAAAAAGAAAAAAGGGGCATACACATCAAATATTCCGTTGCCTCCAGGTGGATTCCAGTGAAGATCCCAGTACCTGCAATTACAAATAAAAACAAGTAAGTTCCTAGTCACGAGTGACAGGAATCTTTCATCAATATCAGCATGATTCAGTTTCAAAAGAAAAGGAATCTATGAATGGCTAAAAATCATTTTCACCTGTGAATCTGCATTGTTTAATTCACTAGCCTAAAATCAAACAGTGATGCTATGGTTGCAAATATACGAGTCCCTGACTCAATTACGAATTCACCACTGCTGTTTATGTCCACATAAACAGAATCATTTGGAAGATGGACATACCACAAGCTACATGTGGCCTGCCCGTTAGACTAGAAAAACTTTTCAGAAAATAAAGTAAGGGTGTTTGAGCTATATTTCTATTCGGTATACAAAGAAATATGAGTTAAGACAGTAAAAAGAAAAGAATACTATGTACATAAACAGCAGCTGTAACACCATTTACCCTCTATTTGTTTCACGATTGAGAACTTCAAGCAAATTGTCGATGCCATCATATCGTATCCCGGTGACAATTCCAGCTGGTTTCGATAAGGTAACTTGTACTATGCCATTATCCATCACCACCTGAAGAAAGCATGCATCTATCTAATCAAATACAAGATACATAAAACAACCTAAAACTAATAACACTTGAGCTTAAATCTCAACTCACGAATAATAAAACCTCTAAACTATCCACCACATTAAAAAAAAAAAAAAACATTAAGCAAAACCATTGCATAATTACATGGTGGTCTTGAATATACAATCGCACTGCCTGAAATGGCATGGTGGGACCACCCTTGTTAACTCTTGAAGCTCTTTGACCACGATCCAAATCTCCACCTGAGTTCCATATTTATTTACATGGATAAATAGCATGGATTAATCAACCTAATCACTCCATTCCAGTGTGGTTAACTGGATAGTTGATTTGTTAGAAATCAAAATCAAGTTTTCATTTTATTTCTTTAATCAAAATCAAGCATCGAATTAAGAAGATAATTTTAATAAAAAAAATATTTTTGTAAGAGATACCTCCAGGATTTTGACAAGAGGAGGAAGCGCCGTTGTTATGACGCGTGCATCCGCCAAAGTCACGGAGAGAGCCAGCAAAACTGTGCAATCTTTTCCACATTTAGGCACACAAAAGGCAAGTCAACGATCGGCGGTGGTGAATTTAGTGGTAATAATTAATGGATGGCGGCAGCGGCAGCGGCAGGGGGGGAATGTTAAAGGAGGAATTGGATTGTTGTTCCATGATCTAATATCAAAAGTACCCTTTCCCCAGTTAACCGTAACTGGTTGGTGATGATTTGGCAAGTGTCGCATCGCTAGCCTATGCAAAGGCGATGGCAATGGTAGTGGGAAGAGAAAAAGGGATTATTTGGCACGTGTCTACTCCACTCTCTTTTTATTTTATACTTATTTGTGTACCCAAAAGAAATTATCTCTCTTAAAATTTCAAGATTTCATAAACAATATTGACTGCCAAATTCAGGAGAACCATATCCATAAAAGGTAATGTGGGAATTGGTTGAGAAAAGGAGGATAAGAATGCTCACCATACCCTCTCATTCTAATTTTTATATTTCCATACATGCCGTCTAAGATCATGTTAACCGTAATAAATCCACCATACTTTATATATTTATCAAAAGCATTTGAATGCAACACACGATGCGATGGATATCTTCAATGAAAAGATTAGCTTGCAACACTTTACCTAGAAAATCAAGAAAGGCAATATAATAGCATTTGACCTTCAAATTTATCAAAATATAGTTTCATGTTTCTAGTATCTCCCTGAAAAATTTTAGCTCGTTCCAATATACATTTTGAAAGATATATTTAATCTCGCAAAACTACTCAGCAGATATTTTAAAGCCAAATTCAGACTTGACTTAGATTGTATCAAGACTCATGATTATATTTTTCTCGTATTCTTATGTACCTATTATAAATGTGATAAAGTTATGTTCAATTCCCACAAACCTCCTAAAATTAAAAGAAAAGAAGGTATATTAGATTATGCTAAAACATGCAACAGAAACCAATGATGAAATTTCTAAAAGATTGTATATCCCTACCTGATGCATGGCTAGATCAATTGTTGGCAATGGAAACTCAAAGAACTCACAAGTGACAATTTTTTAGGGGTAATCTCACTTTTATAGACAACTAGAATTTCATGTTTTATTGACTCAATACATAATGAACAAGCTTCTTGCTCAATAAAAATAGGTCAATAATATAGAAAGCATTAATAAATATATTAAGGTTCACATGAAACAAGTATAGATAAACAATCAATACTCTTAAAAAGAAAACAACTAAAAGCTGTAAAATAGGATATCTTAGTCTTCGACACCCATAACCAATAATAGAAAATTTTCTACTGGGTATATAAGTAATATTTTATTGTAAATTGAAGATTCTTGCACCTATTTAGCCATTTACATATCTAACACGGAGTTCTGATACAAACTGACGCAAATAAAAACATCATAGAGAAAAGACAACAAGAATAAGCAACACAAAATTCTACCAAACAGGGTCACACCACAAAACCTAATTAGAAATTTTAATATGAATATTTCACCAAACAAATATTCTAATAAAAAAATTATATTAGAGCTCTTATAGGTTCCTTATATGCTAGTAAGAAATCCTAAACAAAACTAGAAAAATAATAAAAGAGTTATACACAAAATAGAAAAAAAATCCTAAATTATCTAAAGAATATTGCGAATCGTGATCAGTACTTTTTTAGCCTTATTTGAAGGCCTTCCTGAACTCAAATGACTATAAACTTTTAGCCCTATAGAAAACAAAGCCTCTAGAATCTCCTAGTAAAATCTCAGCCCTATCTAACAGCTAGAACAAACATTATGTACATTAATATAAGAATGTGTGTTAGGAAAAAAAAAACATCTTGCATTAACCTCCCTAGGTTGGAAAGAACTCATCCTCAAGTTCTGGTTAGTACCTATGATGCTATTGTTATTGACCATTAAAAGTGATATTAGTACCCTTACACTCTATTAACCTATGTGTACTAGCACTCAGATAAAATGAGCTAAGAATCAATTCGCATCATACTCTTAATCTTTACATAATCATTACAAGTCATTAATGGTTTGTTCCACACCTTAGTATTTCTCACATCATTCTGATTCTCCATTATTCTTCTTTCTTCCTTCACTCTTTTTTTTTCATAAACTATGATAAAAACAATATATTTTGCCTTTGCTCTCAATAATTGCCTATCTTTTGAGCGCAAATATTATACACTTCCCTTACATATTACATTGTCTGTCATACACTACATACTAATCATATTATCATGGTCTACCTAACTATAGATGGCACGTATCCTTAAATACCATATCTTACCAAACACTATCAAAATATCTCATCCCTATAGAAAACAAAACAATACAGAATTCATCTATATAGAACCTATGGTGTTTTTCTATCTTGAGCTGAAATTTCTTTACTGCCTCAACTAACATCACGATCTCATAACTGTCATTATCAATGATCAAATTACATATCTTATCCTTAATGGTACAAATTGAACAAAAAAGGCTAGTACATTGCCAATCTTCACTTGAATCACCTTTAGAAGCAAACAAGCTCTTCTAAATGGTTAAAGTAACATTGTTATCACCTTGCAAAACCTCCTCACGAGATCACTTATCTTTTCATTTCATTATTCTACCAATAAATTTTTACCTAGACAACTATCTAATTTATGGCACTCAGAAATTCAATACCCTAACTCACCATATTTGAAACACCCAAATTTGAAACTAGATCCAGAACTCGAACACTAACTTGTCGATGCAATATAAAACAAAGATAAAACTAAGGTTCTCAAGCCCTATAGTTATAGACCAAATTATAGAGAAATCTAGAGAAAACTCTCTAGTATTTTTATTAAATCTGAATAATAATCTTGATCTCCATAAAATAAACTAGACATCCCTATTTATATTAGTACTAAAATCCTTTATAGAAAATTATTCTTAATTAAAACTTACCTAATTAATAGAATCCATCTAGCATAGGATTCCTAAATATTAAAATATTGATTAAATTAAAAGTCTTAAACTAAGTAGGAAATAAATAATTAAAATATAAAATTAACTAGGAAAATATTTAAAATAGAAAAACAATAACTTATGCCTCAATTTGGTCTATAAACTCATGGGCTAATTATTCTACGTCGATCTCCCCTATTTTAGAAAAACTTGTCCTCGAGTTGAGTTTAGTATTTAGAAAGTCCTCGTAAAGATCAACATCATTGAAGGTCTTTGATATGCCTATGCTATCTAGAAGATCAATAACATAAGCATTATCATTTGTTTTCTTTAGCACCTTGTACGAACCATACTTCTTCATCTTTAGTTTATTATAGGTGCTTACTGGAAACCTCTCTTTGCGCAAGAAAACCATGACAATGTCTCTTTCTTAAAACAATTTAAATTGTCTATGCTTGTTTGCTGCGTGATTGTTTTTGATACCTGCTTCTTCTAGTTTCCTCCTAACTTCTTGATGCACAACTTGCACCTGTTCAACCAAATTCTCTACTAACTTGCTAAACCTAACATCTTTAGGTAATAAATGTAGATTGAGTACATTGTTCTGGTTGTTCAGTTTGATTTTTTCATCTCTTGTTTATGCATTTGGATCTCTCTTCAGCCTGTTCTTACCAACCAAGTCACCTTTTCTTTTATATGTTTTTTAAATGATAATTTATAGAATGTAAAATCAAGTTATGACAATCAGATCTCATTTCTACCTGAGCAGTGGAAGTTTGTGATGGGGAGATCAGCACTTATATACCATTTAGCTAATGATTAACACTTGTCCTCATTTTTAGTTAGAGGAATGGAAGATTAGGTTATGTTATTTTATCTATCAACGTTGATTACCGGCTCGTTAATTTTACAATTTCCTAGTATGATTCAACCTTATTGGTTGTATCATCTTTATTTATGTGGGGACATCCAATCAGAAGCTTAGCTCAAGAACATGCAATCCCAAATCCTAGGCTAAGAACATGCAATCCCAAATCCTAGGCAACGTGCTCTGTGTTCAATTAAACAACTCACCAATTAATAAGGCTCTATTATCATGCATTAGATTCTTAATAATCATTAAAGTTTTGGTTGATAATAAAATAAAAGAGAAAATCTAGTGTTACAAGTAGAGATCAAAGTCACGCACGAGTTTTGGTGGTGGTCTAAAGTTGTTTACCATTGGACCAAAGGCACTAAGTCTCTTTACTTTCATAGTCAAGAGTATAAGAAATCCATTTCTAATCTTTAAGACCAGCCTCCATGCTTTAACTCGACTGGAAATTAGGATATACTTGCTCATACGTAACTAGAAAGCGTAGGTCCAAGACTCCCACACCTGCAACCAATTCCTTGCAAGACGGCTAAGACTGACCTAAAAAAAAGCGTCGGCATTGAATGGTCCTAGTGCGAAGAGAACCCTTCTTGATTGGTTAATGGATTATGTCGCCTTCACGTGTGAGTGTCAGTCGATCAAATATTGACAGCTGCTTGCTGGACTCCCATGCATTTGGAGGATTATAGCAAGCCAATACAAGAATTGCAGGTTCAACATCAACATCATTCAATTGCTTATCATGACTCTTGGGAATTGTGTTATATGCAATTGAGCTTATCCTACCGCGATCAGTTCTTAGATAAAAATAAAATAAAAAAATAAAAATTGATCTAACAAAGTGTTGTTGCGCTGCAAATCTGAACCATGAACATAAACTTTCTTCATTTGAAAATTTGCAAGG
>Ga0325401_1004608_pt1 | contig 13021 bp, 7 predicted proteins | sample PopdelMetagenome_FD_205666 | JGI IMG/M metagenome (GOLD analysis project Ga0325401, IMG submission 205666) | Populus deltoides microbial communities from Bellville, Georgia, United States - Xylem-PdKOR-R2 | ecosystem: Host-associated > Plants > Phyllosphere > Stem > Wood/Secondary xylem | place...
GGGGTTTTAAAACTTTTCTTATTAATTTATTAATTTTAAACTACTATATTGCTCTATATTCACACACGTTATTTTCCCAGCATTCTCCCAGGTGCGTCGATGTTGCATGTCTGATATTGACAGATCATACAAAATTAAAAAAAAGATCTAAGTACTTATGAACAGCAAAATAAGCTTCAATTTGAAGAGCGAGGGCAGGGTGGAGCTGCTCCACGAGGTCAAGCACTGTTCGAATTTGGGATAATCATTTTAGCGGCAGTTTGGTTCCATTGCACTGCTAATGCTATGAAGTATGAACTGCTCTCTCTCTCTCTCTCTCTGAACTGTGCTGTTTTAGTTTGATGAGCCCATGGTTGTGCTCGCAAGTACCTTGAAGTGACGAGCCTCGCGTTCGAAGGGCTCCATCGGCTTGCCTGGCCACCACACAGGCAAATCATTACTGCAATTCACTGCCCGAGTTGCCTTTTCATAGATTCTATAGAACAAATTGTACATAGCTAATAATCATCACAAATCATATGCTGTGGCCACCGGGGCACAGACATGAGGGACAGCAAGTTCACGCTTGATTTTCTAGTTTTTATCACGGTGGAGAAAACTCAACCTTTTTATCATCACAAATCATATGCTTTGGATTTGGTCATTTCTTCATGCCACCTCAAGTGCTTTTTGTTGTGTCCTGCACACCCGAAGTACCCAGCTTGTGCCTGGTTTGACAGGCAGTGGAATTACATGTCTATGTATATATGAGCACTGCAATAAAGATGGTTTCTTTCATCAAAACTAAAAAAAAAAAAAAAATCTCTACATTATATACTCTACAGTATCCTTCATCTTTTACTCTAAAAACCCATTTATTTTAGCGGTTCAAAAATTTTTTTAAAAAAATTAATATTATTTTTGATAACCCTGTAAAAATAAAAAAAGACCCGTTTGTTTACTTTTATCAAAAATTAATTATTTGATAACCCATATGAAAAATAAGTAGCGTGAAGTGTTTTCAACTCAAGGAAAAGCATACAACTCATTTTACGAGGGGAAAGTAGTGTTTTCCTCCTTTAAACCTGGGAAAAACCTTTCAATTTTTCATATTTTAAAGAATAAAAAATATATTTTCTATATATTTCTCCTTACATAACCAAATATAGAATCTAATTCCCAGTTTATTTTTCAATGTAATTCATTTCTTAAAAATATTTTAATAAAAAATCACTCCCCAAATCCATGTAAATCTATCACTTATCACTGTCAATGCTCATATGATGAACCGAACCGAACCTAATACGTTCCCAAAGAATTAATCAGCACAAAAGATGAAATGAGTGCTTGCTAAAGCATTTATTAAATTGTTTTTTACCTGTTTTTTCTTACAATTTTAATTAAGAAAACAACAATACCAAATAAATAAATAAATAAATAAAAAGGCTCGTAGCATTCGATCCCAGTCAATGGTCATGCATGCTTGGTAGTTGGTAATTGGCTGGGAAAGACTGATGATGATATTTCTTTGGCTTTAGTGTCCGCATAGCCACGGGCAGGAGAAACTTTAAGAATTTCTAATTTGAATTCTATATTTAAAGATGGCCTCGTCATTGTTATCCGTTTCCCCGCTAAGAAAAAACATTTTTTATTCTCCATTCCCCTTCGCTGCTTTGACTTACTGTCATCATTTTTATACATTTTTAACCAAAAGCATGGATAAATATTTTATCATTGATTTACCGAAAGAAAATATGATGAAGAATTTATGCCAATAATTTCGGACGAAAGAACATTAAGAATGGTAATGTGGTAAGATTTCTCAGCGGAACTGTAGATGCAGGGAGCTCCCAGTGAGCTTGTAGTGAGAGCAGGTTTAGGTGAGTGAACTAAAGATGATGGGAGATGCCCCCGCAGAAACAAAATTATACTAAGCTACCTCTGTATTTCCCGTTAGTGTTCATGTACTCTATTTGAAAATTCTTGACTATAAAAAGAATAAAAACTAAAGCAAGCTCATCGATAAAGTTTTCACTTGGAAATGGACGAGAGTACAAAAGAAAGTTGGTCCAAAGAGTGGTACGTGTACAAAAGCACCTGAGCACACCTTGGCTAAATAGAAGAACCAGCAGTTTCTCACATGAACCTGAAACTGAACCTAACTATATCTCCCCGCCGTCTTTGCAGGGCTGGGAAACCTCCAAGAACACCCCAGCCTCTCGAGAAAAGAAAGAAATGCTACAGAATTCGTGTCAAATTGACCACAATATCAAAGGAAAATCTATCCACAACATGTGCTGTAAAGACGTGTATAAACTACATGTATAGCGTATCAATATACGCGTATATACATGGAAAGACTCTAAATCGCAAATATATATATAGAGAGAGAGGTGGAGGAGTCTCCCTTGGGACCCTCACATTGCGTCTTTATCTATACCTTTTTGTCCTTGTTTCTTTGTAGCCCATATTTTCCTTTTTCTCATAGCTTCGCTCCTTATATATTGTTTATTAATTAATGTCTTCCTCCTCCTCCTCCTCATCATCTAGCAGTGGCAATGGCAATGGAAGCGGTGGTGGTAATTACGGTGCAAGAAGAGCCGGTGAGTACGAAGGGCCATCAAGGTCTCGTCCAAGAGCCATTAACGAGGTTTGGCCTGAGCCTTTTCTGGAAGCTCTTGCTGCCCAAGTCGCCATTGATGCTTCTCGCCTTGTCGGCCGGCTGGTCGCGGCACAGGCACTTGCCAATGTATTTCAGGTAAATGTATTCTCTTGAGACTCACGATGGTTTTAATCTTACTGTGTATGCATAAGAAGTGGAGGCCATTTTGTCTGTGGCATCAATGGGTTTGTCTTGTTGAGATGTGGTAGCTGTTTTGAGAGGTAATTATGCTAATCAGTTAGCAGCCGGGTAGGCTGAGAGGTAGGCGCAATAGAATAGAGTCACTTATCACCATCCGGTGGATATGGTACCAAAAATGGACAAAAACTTGGTCTAGTCAAAGCACTGTTTGGAATCTGTCAGGGAGCTAAAATGATGTTATGAACTCCATTGGTTTTGTATACAAATATAGATTCTGAGACTCTTCTGTTTTTATTTCAATGGAAACTGAAGAAATGCTGACACAGGGTAACAGCAGCTTGGGTTGGATGTATACAAGCATCCAAGGAGAAACCATACACCTTTGGAAGAAACTGCTTTTTAATGGGTCCATTTCTAACTAAATTTATGTCCCTTTTGGATGTAGCAGTTTCATCTTGGCAATTTTTAGTTGCTTCATCTTTTGAACGTTCCTAAAGAAAATATCCATTTTTGGACCCCGTTTCATATCTCGCGGAAAAGGACTCTTTTGGTTTTGAATTTCTCTTTCCCTTTCCTGGCATGATTTTATTTTAGCTCTATAATCCCTTGCCTTTTTGACTCAACTTTCTTACCTTGCTAAAAGATCCATTGAGATACTTTTCTAATGCTAAAATGTGGATAGAGACGTTTGAAACCTACTTTTAACTCGGCTAGTACTTTTAGACTTCTGCCCAGATTCAATTTTTCGGGAGCAACATTTTCTTTTTGCTGTGGAAACAACCATCTCCGCTTGGTTTTTAGGTAAAGCCAAATTTGGGGGATTGACTTGTTTATGACAGTGAATCGAACATTCTAGGGTTTTGTTCAAACTGAATTTCTCAATCAAACAAAACCAAAATCTTGGTGATTTTATACGAGGAGCAGCAGTCTCCATTAATAGCAAAGAGCTTTGAGAAAGTTCTCATCATTACATGGTCCAATGTAGCTCGGGGATGGGATAATTTAGATGGATAGGAGCTATGAAGTGATTGTTTTACTATTTTTATATCAAACAATTTAGGCTTCTGTTTTGGCAATTAAGAAGGATATCTCACAAATTGACCAGTCTTGTGGGATCAGTCAATAGTCAGCATGTGCAACGCCAAAAGTACATGGAGCCCAATGCTGGTGCCTGGTTTCATAAATTGATGTCACTTCAGAGATAGGGTCTTCTCTTCGCTCAAGCCAGAGGCAGTCAGTCGGTGACTCAACTTTTATTCCTTGTTATATTCTGTGTTTTTACTACCTCCATTTTCATTTCTATCACTGTCTTCTTTCGTTCCTCTAGTTTTAGCACAGTAAATTTCGTATCTCTTCGTTGGATTCTGAACCTTTCATGAAAAACACTTGTTCAATGGCTTTAGCTTTGTGTAACTTTGAAGTCCTGGAGACCTCGAGGGATTGTTCTAGTGAGTTTAAATAACCAAATCTCTTGTAAAATGTATATGATCCAAACTCAAACGGGCTTTTGTAAAAAGCTTGTACCTTGGAAAGATTCTAATTAATAGATCTACTATCATAACTGCCAATAACTTGGCAGTAAGAATGGTCAAAGAATTAATTAATTATTATCAAAACTGGAAGGAGTAAATTATTTAAATCTTAAAAAAACAAGGGAGGGAGTTAGAATTCATTGATTGGAAGGGGGGGACGAGCGTAGGGTATGTGGGAAGTTGAAGTTAGGGGGACAATCGAAGAAAAAGGTAGTCGGAGAAGATATGGATTCGCTTCTTTTAACGAGACAAGCCTTTGGACAACTCTTTCTTGGTAATGTGAGAGAGAGAGAGAGAGAGAGAGAGAGATGGGAAAGCACGCTTCGAGTTATAATCCTTTTTAACAGTAAATCTAACTCCATCTTTTATCCATGTGTGTGTGTCTGGTGGCATGCGGTGGCCTTTCTTCTTCTTATTTTGAATTATGTCTTGAAACCACCCGTGTTTGATTCGTTTCTGTATAGCGTTTGTGGTGGTGTAAACTCTCTGCTAGCGTCTGTCCTTCATTGTTCTCAAAGTAATTTCCCTCCCTGCTCAACCACAACTAATGGTTCTTTGACCCGAAGATTTTGTCTCTCCCTGCCCGATTGCATTTAGATTTCGCCATTGTACTTTGCTGTACCTTATCCTGTATGGCATAGAGGATGAATGAATAATAGTAATTATAATAAAAAGTTAAAGTTTATAATAACAATAAAGAGAGAGAGGGGTCGCTTTCTCCTGATAGTAGTAGGATACTGTTGATGTGGTTTACCACAGCATGTCTAGGCTAGAAGACAAGTCTGTTCTGCTTTGAAAAGAAACACTTTATATGAGAGCTCTGACTGGTTCTGACGCATGGAACCCATTAAAATAACATGTCTTCTCTTTTCTCTAACACCCTCTACTACAGCTCTCTAGTCCCTAGTCTCTCTTGCCTGCTATTTCCTGTCTGGCATCGGCATGTATGAACTGGGCACCAGCTTCAAGCCTTCTCACAATTAAAAGCTTAATGCGCATGCTTTCGAGTGCCTCGGCATACTGACGTTTTCCCACACTCTATGTGATCAGCATTTGTAGATGACACTGACACGTTTTGCTGGATCGGTTCTTGGAGTTATTTAATCATTTAAAATGCCGGCCTCTATAGCTTGGTTGGTGGTCTTTGTTTTTTCACAATATTATTATTATTATTAAGATGACCCATGCATTGTTATATATATATATATATATTTATATGTTATGAAACCCATTTAAATTATGGTTTTTTAAGACATTAATTATTAATCAATTTTGTGAGGTCAAGTCTTTCATCATCACCTTCTTGTTTTTGTTGCATCCATGATGATCTTCATATTCTTGTGCCTGGTCCATTATATAATGGCATCCCATAGTTATGTAAATTTACTTTTCATGTGGAGTGGTTTTTTTAAAAAAATCAATTGGCGTCTCATAGATCTCCATCCATGCACATTAATTAGTTTTCTTCTACTGTGGTTCCGTATAAACCCTACCCACCAGCTAACGAAGCCTTAAACATGGTGCTTCTGCTGAATCACTGAGCTGTAACTAGCAACTTGCTCTAGCTAGCTTCGCATAAGTTCAAATGATGGAATAAAAAAAATTATGGCTGAAAGTTTCATTACATGTATCTTCTGATAGCTGTTGTTGCATGATGCAATTGCTACGTGTGCATGCATAGCCGTCGTCTCTGTATTTATCTTTTTATGCTTTACATGGTGTCCGCTTTGCTTTCAGGTGTGTTCAACGTGGCGAGCAGTCTCGCGTTCGGATCCTCTTTGGCACCGTCTCACTCGCGGTATCTGGGGCCGCACCAACCTCCTCCATGACACATGGCGAGAGGAGTATATCTACCGCCACCAAACGGCCCAAAACTTCCGATCCGGAAGAGCTGTCCATTTCGCTCTCCACTTTGATCCAGCTGATGTGGATGGCCCCAACGACCCTGATGCTCTAATATGCCGCTGTCTCGCTCTCTCCGATCGCTACCTTGCATGCGGTTTTGCTGACGGCGCTGTCCGCCTCTTTGATCTCACCACGCGCCTCCATGCACGCACTTTCCGCCCAGAACACCATGACCGCCTGGGCAGGTTCTCTCGTGCGGTGTCGGGCATCGTCATCACGGCCACACGCTTAGTGTTTGCCACGTTAGATGGTGATATCCACGTGGCGGCGGTAAATAGCAATGCCAATCCACGGAGGGCCCGCTTAGGTGAGTTGTTGAACGACGGGGCATTAGTGGACTTCACGGGCCGCGGGCGATGGTGGGTGGGCCTATACGCTGGGCTTCCGGGCCGGGCCTTTCGTGTCTGGGATGGTAACACCGAAGAACCTCTCTTTGAAGGCGGGTCGTTGACTGACCCAGAAGCTGTGTTGGGTTGGCACACGTTGACAGAGGTGACTGAGTTTGTGGGCCGAGTCAGGGTCACGAGTCAGGAATCGGTCGTGGCATGCACGAGTTCGGGACTCGTTATTTTTGATTTGGGGGACCTTGGGGTTGTACTAAGGGAGGAGGACTACACTAACAGGAGAGGCATCTTGGTGGGTTCCTTCGACGTATGCAATGAGGCGTATGTGATTGTAGATGGCAGGGGGAATGCTAGCGTGCGCAGGGCGGACACCTCGGAGGAGATGTGTGGCTTTACCGTGAGGCCTCCAAGGGGAGTGCTTGGGTGCATGAATGGTGGGTACGTGCTAACGTGCGCGGGTGGTGTAATAAGGGTATGGCAGATAGAGCAGCCTGGTCGCCAAGAGTATTTGTATAGCTTCGGGGAGAGGATAGGCGAGGTAAACGCTCTCGTTGCAGATGAGAGGCACGTGGCAGCAGCATCAAGTGACACGAATATACACCTGTGGGATTTTGGGGCACAGTAGGAGGAGGGCACGGGGGGTGGGGGTGGGCGTGGGGTTGGGGTTGGGGTTGGGGTTGGGGTTAGGGTTAGGGTTAGGGTTAGGGGACCTGACCTAGAAAGGGAAATAGACCTAAAGCTAAGGTGGAGGGATGGTGACAAGAGGGGATGTAGGCTCGGTAGGGTTTAGATTTTAGTTTTAGCACGAGGAACCTGATATCTTTGACTTGTATGAAAGTAGCTTGAGATTTTTGATATGGAGAGAGGGAGGGAGGGAGAGGTGCGGAGGGCCGTGTCAGCCGCTGTTTTGGGTGCTCCTTTTGGGTATGAAAGATGATGTCGAGATCCGGGGGACGAGGAGCCTGTGCCTGCTGCTGCCTGCCTATTTATTGGATTGACTAAAAGGAGAAGGAAGAGGAGGAGGCTTTCTGGTTTCTGTACATTTTCTCTTTTTTCTCTTCTCCTTTGGTTTTTAATGCTCTGGTTCCGGAATCTATTCGAGTTGTTCCTTTCCTCCTTGTACTTTCATGGCTTTTTAGCACTTTCATTGGCTTTTTAATTAATTGTGGGGCCGACTTCTAATTAATGGGAACCCCACAAAGCTTTTATGGCACAGGGAATGGAATCGAGACTTGTAGTTGACGTCCTACGTTGCTAGCTGCCTGCTCTTTGTAGGTCTCATTATAGTGCTTGTTTTTTCAAAAACCACATTTCAAAAATTGTGATTTCTTTCTTGTGATTTTGATTAATATCAAAAATTGATTTTTAAAAAATAAAACATTATTATTTCATTGTATTTCAAATGCCCTTTAAAAAACGTTTTCATTGCGATGAAGGCCCTTGCCCAGAACAAGCATCCGTCTGTCATTTCTTCCCTGTTATTGCCCAGGGCTCTCCCTCCCTCATTTGTGTACCTTCCTAGGGTTGCTTAACAATGCCACACCATTCTAAATGGCTTGAAAGAATCTTTGAGACTATCCAAGAAATAGCACTGATGTTCTTTACATAAAACCCTAGATCGGTGGAGTCCTATACTGCTATCAAATCAACTCCAATGTTCTTTTGTTTCTTTAATATGAAAATGAGGAACCCGGATCCTCGAAGAGCGTGGTTAATTCATATAAAGGTGATGCTAAAATATTATGCAGAGGCAGACATTTGGTTTCACCCTGCTGGCTGGTTTTTTCAGAGTAATCATGCAAGAACCTAAATAAACTGAAAATCACCGGGTATTCTCTACTGTTTTCAGGGGGACTGAGATTAATACTCAAGACCACCATTGTGTATCTTCTTCCATTGATCAGCCAATACTAATTACACTGCAAAAGATCACTACACCATCTATAATAGAATGCCTTGTCAAAATACGTTCTTACATGAGAGTAATACAATATATTGGTATGGCGCTGCTTCTCTTTCACAAACAATTTAAGTAGATCAACAAAAATGGAGATGTCATACCTAGAGTCATGCTTGAGCAATCCCCTTCTTCACTAACATATCATATACTCTATCCACTTTGCTTGATTCCACCTTGAACAGGCTATGAGCATCGGTTTTGTTGGTAACAGTACCCTTCGTTATCTCTATTGACATTATGTGCAGCATGTTGAGATAATGTGCAGGTAGTATTCTCAACTCACAACAAAGACGCTTATCCTGCATGTAATAATATATCACAATTTACTCAAGCGAGTCTGATGCTCGGTAAACAAATAAAAGCATGCATGAACACACAAAATCACATCAGGCAATGATGCACAGGAATCCAGCAATATCTCCCAAAATCAATTTCAAACATAGCAAACATGAGATCCAATTGAAAGCATGAACAAATTCAATAACATAAATGTTAATAAGTTGAACAACATTCTTACAGATTCAGAGAGCAAATCAGCCCCTAGGAATCCAGCAATATCCCACTCATCAAGGGTGCTTGAAATTGCTTGTTTTGCAATCATTGAAGAAGAGTCGTTGCCACCAGGATGAAAAACGGTGGAACACTTGACAGCTCCACGAGGGCTGCTGTCAAGATGATTTGGCTTTGGCAACAGTTTACCTGCTGGGCCTGCTTGCATACTTTCCTTCGCTCTTTGGGCACTTTCTTCAGCTTCCTTCTTTCTCTTCTGCTCAATAAATCCTTGGGCCTCACCAGCTGTTTGACAGCCAGCAGCTCGAGCTTCCTGCATGATGTTTTTTTGTCATATGCAGCAGAGATCACAGCTTGCATTTGGAATTGATACAAATTGTGCCTAAGAATGCTTCCATACAAGTTTTACAAATACTAAGCAGCAGGAGCTGAAAGTTGACAAATCTTTCAGCTCATGGAACAGATAGCTGGAACAGAACTGCTTGCTCGCAAATTCTAAGCAGCACAATGTCCATTAAAAAAAATTGGCATTACATGTTCATCACTGGAGTTGATGAAAATCAGTTTTGTAATTGATCATGATGAAACAATTGTAGATTCTGCAATTGTCCCATGAGAAATAGTGATTGACAGTAAACAACCCCAGCAATATCATTTTATTACGGCATGGATGGTCACTATTGTAGTGGTAGCACAACAACTAGAAACTTTAAGAGCTAATTAACAGAATAAAAGATGCAGAGGGCAAGTGTGCAGCATGCGTCAAACCTGAAGATCTTGTATTCTTTTCATAATCTGATGATCTTCAATAACAGTCTTCATCAATTCTTCATGCTCTTCTTTTGTGTGGAACCTCATGAAGACCTTGTAACGCTGATATATTTCCTTCTCTTCAGGTGAAATGTTCTTCTCAAATGCATCAGGGTAAAACAAATTTCTTTCCAAAATAAAATCTTTCCTCCGTTTCCTCTCATCAAGCCTGCCAACAAGTCCCCAGTGAATTTGGAAACTAGCTAAAAATGAAAAAGATCCTCAAAATAAAGGGAAAAAATAAATTTTGGTTGGAGATCAAACTCAATATGTCCTAACACCTACATTTTCTTAGGAGCTCCCAATTTAGAGTAGCGAGAACCCAAGGTTAGTGCAGAAAAAATCTCAAGCCTAAAGTTCATGGCATCATAATGTCAGCTGGCTGATCTTCTCCCAAAGGATTAATCATGGAACAGAGCAAAACCATCATTTAGTTGTGGGATAGGCAGCCAAAATGGCAAACTTTTGTTTTACCAACTGTCCTTTAATTCTAAAAGGAATTGGCCTATAGAAGCAGCCTTCAATATGTTGTCTCTCACGTCAAAAGTGCATGTTTCTACAACTTCAACTGTACCTTTTTGAGTAAATGCGCAGAACTTGCAGTTTCATGTCAAGCTCAGCATCAGTGTCAGTATCTTTGAATTCCATATCTGCCAGTAGTTGCTCTGCATCATTATCATATTCAATCTCAAATTCCTGCCTCTTGAAATTATAGCCACTTAACTCTGTCATTGAAGGTCCTTCCTCTCCGCAAATTCTAGGTTTTTTCTCTCGAATACTCCTGTCAGACAGAGGTTCTGCCAAAAATAATCATTAAGCACTCATGACAGAGATAAGAAAAGAAGCCAGCTCATAAAGCTACACACATTAGCGTAATTGTCCTATAACAATACAAACAGTTTGATGCATATCAATCATAAAACTATAGGGTTAAAAATTCTGACTCGTGTACACAAAACTAGTTTCCAGAAATAACTTTTAAAGAGCATTGCATGAATGTTCGCCAGAACTTCACATTACATCCATTTGTGTGGGGTACTGTTATTATGTGTAAAATGTAATTACACCTATTGTGTTTCTGGAATTTGAGTGAAGATACCCATGGCCAAGATCAATTACATATATCATGATTCTACATATACCAGTAAAATAAAAGGCACCAATGTTATGAAAATTTTTCTTGTGAAGTTTGCAGTAAACAAACAATGAACACATAAATCACACCTTCCACTTTAATCTTGTCCTTAATCTGGGCCTCGTTAGATGCTTTCTTAACTGCATCTGAGAAAGTGTTGCCACTGCTTGAACCCATATGAGAGCTGACTTCTGAAGTAAGCAATAAGGTAAGAATTTCAATTAGAAAATGTTCTCCATAAAGTAATCTTCAAGAGAGAAATAAACAAAAAATAAACATTTGCCAGTTGAATGCTGTACCTGCATTTACTATAGATGACGAATGGCTGGCTAAATCTTCTTTCTTTGATGCCTCATTTCTGATCAAGCAGTTTGAGGAATTAGCAATCAGGATTAGAGTTCAACCGAATTCACGTATAATGGTGAAGATAGCCATACTTAATTTTCATAGAGAAGGGAGACTCTTGGTTCAGCGTAAGCTCCTCAAAAGCAGACAACTCTGGGAATAAACATAAGAATCTGTTTAGCTAGCTTATTTTACATAGAAATCAGTATATGAGCCCGGTAAATAGGGATGCCAACAGGTGGACTTAAGGGAGCGTACACATGAACATGACTAGGGATGCAGAAGAAGAATGAAATATATATTTTAGATTAATTTAATAAAATTATTCGAAAGATGTACTACAAAAGCAATTAACATGTTCTGGGTTTTGCTTCAACTGAATTCATCAAAAGATAAGTAACTGATGAATTGAACAAACTTAAATCAGCAACCTATGAATTTAGTTGAGAATTGGTGTTAAACTATAAAAATACCAACCACCCAATCCACATGTGACACAATTGCAAAGTACTCAAATCAATTTCAAGCTAACCTTTCTTCATTTCAACATTTCCTCTGGCCATTGCAAGGAGCTCCTCTCTGGTTTTTCCCATAACATGAGACATGTCCTAGGTAAAATAAACCACAGGGTGTTAGTACCATTTTAGCTATTTGGAATGCATACATGTACATATACAAGCAAATATAAGTCTTACTGGGAGAGGAAAGCATGGGGAGTCCATGTATACAGCATTATAGTGATCAATGCATTGAGATTTGCTCTTGGTTCCAACATGTTCTGAAACTTCAGTCCAGTTCCCAAATCCATACATTTCAATGCCCTAAAAGTAAGGACAAAATACACCATCTAACCATCATAATAATAACACTCAGAAAGCCAGATTCACAATAGAAACCAGCATTTTACAGAAATATTAAATGGGTTATAAGTAATATCGAGGAACACATAGTTTGACTTATTAAAGCAAATACCTCTAGAAGTAATATCTCTTCATCTGTATTCCAGTCTGGATGAAAGAGCGGAAAAGACAGATTGTCCTGTTAGAGAGAAATAATGGAAATACAAATACTGATTTAGGTACAATCATTGCTTCATTAATAATTCTCAAAACCAACCATCTTGTAGTGGTCCAGCGAACACAGAAATAGTGAATGAAGCCCACCATGGATGAAAGAGAAAATAAAGAAGCCAAACATATAATGATATTCAAACACAAGTTTAAACTACACACTAGAAGGCAAATATTCCAGCACACAATGCAGTGGTTAGGATTGTATTGTATGTGCATCACAATATCAATTTCAATGAGAAAAATCCTTAAGAGCAATGCTTGACTAATATACGACCATGGTTACGAAAGAGCAAGGTAAGACATAAAAAGTGATTAACTAGTTAACCATCTGAATTATAATATGTTGAAAAGATGAGAAGAGAAACATATACCAACTGGACAAGAAAACTTTACCATAACCCTGTAGGGATGATTGCTTTTATGAGGAGTCACTTCGGCTCCAACAGAAAAACACTCAACGCAAAGGTCGAAATCAGGACACACTGCACACTTAATGCGAACCATTCCAGAGATATCTTTATGACAGTAATTGCAGTGGTATAGTGCCAGTTTCCCTTGACCCTTTTCTTGATATACTGCATTGTAGGTAGTTACAAATTATGTACTGATTTGCATACAAATTTCA